>Ga0172367_10006048_pt1 | contig 14407 bp, 8 predicted proteins | sample Lak10m_FD_114542 | JGI IMG/M metagenome (GOLD analysis project Ga0172367, IMG submission 114542) | Freshwater microbial communities from Kabuno Bay, South-Kivu, Congo - kab_022012_10m | ecosystem: Environmental > Aquatic > Freshwater > Lake | place: Democratic Republic of the Congo: South-Kivu... | reverse complement strand
GTTAACCTTTTGGCTGGTTTGGTTGCCTATACCTATCGCGAGACTAAACCTGCTTTAGATCTTCTCTTCAAAGGCTTGCCTGCTCTTCCTCCTACTTGCTTTTAGTTCGTCGAACTCACGTTATGATTAGATAGAAAAAAATAGAGAGAATCGCAAAACCAAACATAGTTAACCTCTCTTACAACAAATTTTTAGACTGAGCGAGGTTTCAAGCCACTCAATCTTGTTGGTGCTTGCATTAAAACAAATCAAAATCCAAAAAGCAAATGGCGACGCGAAGCATCGCCATTTGCTTTTTGGATTTTATAACCATAGTTTTACCTTACCTTAAACTCATAACGCTAAAGTTAGAACTATCGTCAATCCTCACGAAACTAGCTTTAGAAAGCTATCAAAAAATATGACCATTAAACGCAGAGATTTCCTAACTTTTATTGGTGGTATTGGCGGAGCAATGTTATTTGACGTAGGATATCGCGATCGCTCAGCCTCCAAATTTTCGATGCCTTTTATGGGGGCTGAAGGGAACAGTGAAGTTCTAGCCACAACATCGTCTTCACAGTTAAACTTTAAACCGATTAAAGGTCCAATGCCATTAGTAACTGATACGATCGCACCGTCAAAACAGAGTCAATTTTATAGAACTTTTGAAGTAGCTGACGATCTAGTTTTACCTGAAGGATTTGTCTATGATGTCATTGCCGCATGGGGCGACGCTGTGGGCGATTCGCGTTTTGGCTATAACAATGACTACTTATCTCTTATTGAAACAAGTACAAATGAAGGATACCTAACTATCAATTTTGAATATATTAGTAGTATTCCTTGGGAACAGTCCTATGCGAAAGTTATTGGCAAAAATTTACCATTTGATGAAGTTGACTCAGCCCTTAAAGCTCTTGGTACTAAGGATATCGATGCATGGTCTTTAGCCGCAAGTGATCCTATCAAAGCCAAAATTGAATTGATCTCTAAAGAAGCACTGATTGATTTGGGAATTGGTGTAATTTCAGTACGTCGAACCTCTGAAGGTAAATGGGTGCGGACAAATTCCAAAGCCGATCGCCGCATTACTGGCATCTCAGGTTTAGATGATGGTCGCTATCTCAAAACAACCGGTCCCGCCGCCATAATTTTTCGCAAACAAAAGGGTTTAGGCTATACCGATAAAATCGGCGATCGCATTATTGGGACATTTAACAATTGTGCGGGTGGTACAACCCCTTGGGGAACTGTATTTAGTGCAGAAGAGAATTTTCAAGATTTTGTACCAGAACCAGTAATGCCTGATGGAACTTCCCTCGCTCCGAGCAAAAAGAAATTCATTAAAGACAGTGGTGATCTCAATGGTGTCGCCAATGTGTTGGGCTTAGCAGGTAACAAATACGGCTGGATGGTAGAGATTGACCCTGCTAATCCTGAGGATTATGGCACAAAGCACACTTGGCTAGGACGCTATCGTCATGAAGCGGTAGGCATTCGCGCCGAAGCTGATAAGCCACTAGTATTTTATTCGGGTTGCGATCGCCGTGGTGGACACCTTTATAAATTTGTTAGCAAAGGGCTTGTTACCGATCCTAAAGACAAAGGTAATTCTCAACTTTTGGAATCAGGAATGCTCTACGCAGCTAAGTTTAATGCTGATGGGACAGGTATTTGGATTGCTCTAGAAACTTCTACCCCAATCAATCCACATAAATTAGATGTCCTTGCTGGGAAAATGTTACCTCTTCCCCAAAGACCCCAAGGTGGTATTTTCCGAGCAACTAAAGAAGAGGAGATTTCAGAATTTAAGTCTAAGTTCAAAACCTTGGGTGATTTGTATGTAGGTAGCGATCGCGAAAAGCAAGGCGCAATTTTAATCGACGCTCACTATGCAGCTAATGCGATTGGTGCAACCTGTGCCGCCCGTCCTGAAGATACTAAAGTAGCACCAGATGGTTCTTTATTTATTACTTTTACCTCAGGTGCTGCAAGTGATACTGATGGTAGTCCAGATTTGAGAATCTTTAAAGGTGCTGATGGTAAAGCTTATGAATATGGCTGGATCATGCGTTTAAATGAGCAGGAAAATCAACCCAATGCCATGAACTTCCAATGGTCAATGATTGCTACAGGTGGCGAACCTGCGGAAGGCGGTCTGGGTTTTGCCAATCCTGATAACTTAGCGATTGATCGCAGTGGACATCTCTGGATGGTTACCGACATAGCCACTGACAAGTATAACCTCGCAATTCCTAGCCGCAAAGATAAGTCTGGCAAAGCTTTCAGTCAATCAGACTTACGCGGACTTTATGGCAACAGCTCTATCTGGTTTTTACCAACATCTGGCGCTGATATTGGTAAGGCTTTTCTATTTGGATTTGGACCAATGGAATGTGAAACCACAGGGCCATTTTTCTCCAGTGATCAGCAGACTTTATTCCTGTCAGTGCAGCACCCTGGGGAAATTAAAGGTACTCGCAAAGATATGGCTTTTGAATCTCGTCAGTATGCGATGCGAACTACGGATGGCAAAGAGTTCATGCAAACTCGTAAAGTTCCCATCGGCTCTAACTGGCCCTCGCTCAAGCCTAATGATTCGCCAAAACCTGCAGTAGTTGCCATTCGCAAAATTAGCAATAGCTCGATCTAACATAAAAGCAGAAAACGACTATGTCGTTTTCTGCTTTTATAACTATAGTCACCTGTACGAGGACAAATCAAAAACCAAATAGGATGAGGCGGCGCGAAGCGCCGCCTCATCCTAACAAGCATGGCGATAGCTATAAAACTAACGTGCATAGATGTGAACCCTTAGTACAAATTAGAGACATAAGAGGCATAGCCGTTATACATTTGCGTAGCATAGCGATCGCCTGTGCCTAGCATCTTTTCACTAGCCTGAGACCAACGAGGATGCGGAATATTTGGATTAACATTAGCAAGAAAATCATATTCTTGGGGAATACGTGTATTCCAAAATGTAGCTGGTTGGCGATCGCTAAACTCAATATTGACTATCGATTTAATGCTTTTATAGCCATATTTCCAGGGCAAAACTAACCGAATTGGAGCGCCATGCTGTTTGGGTAACTCATGTCCATAGATGCCCACAGCCATAAAAGCAAGCTCATTCATCGCCTCCTTAATAGTTATCCCTTCTGTATAAGGCCAAGGCTCGCTCTGCAAAATTTGTCTCCTTGCCTGCTCAGGTCGGAAGAAAGTTGTAAATTTAACATGGGTAGCATTAGCCTTCGGTTCCACTAACTCAATTAATTGCTTGAGCGGGAAACCAGTCCAAGGAACTGCCATTGCCCATGCTTCAACGCAACGGTGGCGATAGAGCCTTTCTTCGATAGGCATTTTGGCAATCAAATCCTCGATCGCAAATTTCTGGGGATTTGTAACTAAGCCAGATACTTCCACAGTCCAAGGATGCGGTTGAAACTTCCCCACTTTCTCCCATACGTCTTTGTCACTGCTAAATTCATAAAAATTAGTGTAAACAGCCGCACTATATTCGTCAGTAATTGGGCGATCAAGGGTAAAAGCAAGATTGCGAGAAGTGGTAATTGCTTTTAAGCGATCATCTATTAGTTTTTGTTTGACAATGGCTTTTTTCTCTTCGAGGGTTTGACAGCCAGCTAATAATCCCATAATGCTCAGGCTACCTAATCCAGCCTTTTTCATAAATCTCCGCCGATTTAGATACACTGATTCTGAGGTTGCTTGATTTTCAGGCAGAAACCAATCTGGAAGGATTTTGATCAAAACCATAAGAATATTCAACTATTTTGAGCCTACAGCCATAGTAGAACGATCCCAGCATTGGCCACAAAATTAGCAGCAATTCTCATTATGAAACCGAATTTTGGTGTTTCCAGCGCCTTCGGCGCTGGAAACACCAAAATCGGTTTTTTGAAAGCCCGCCGTTGGCGGGCTTTCAAAAAACCGATTTTAATAATGAGAATTGCTGCAAAATTAGTGATATAGCAATGAAAGAGATAATTAGGACAAATCGAATTAAATCAAGGAGGTGCTTCGCGTCTCCTTGATTCTTGAAGTTCTCCAAAGCAAAAAGCGAAGCTATGACTAGTACCTAACAAATATCTAAAAATTACAAGGTGATTGATAAATCTTAATTTTTTGTACGGATTTATACCAATCAAGTGCAATCAATTCGGTATCATTTTTAGCCGTTTGATAAATATATCTTGAGTATGATTGTGAAAATTCTGAAAATACTCTCTAAAAATTATTATGAGTGGAAACGAGTCACGCATTCAAGCTATTTATCAGATCACCAATCGTGAACCACAGCCCAAAAAGGCTCCAAAGCGATTGGAGGAGATGTGGGCAACCGATGTGTTTACTCTGAGCAAAATGCAAGAATGTCTGCCCAAGACAGTCTTCAAATCGATCAAGAAAACTATTCAAACTGGCGAACCTCTTGATAGCTCAGTAGCTGACGCGATCGCACTAGCAATGAAAGACTGGGCTATCTCTAAAGGTGCATTGTATTACGCTCACGTCTTTTATCCTTTGACCAACGCTACAGCCGAAAAGCATGATGGCTTTATCTCAGTTCAAAGCGACGGTTCAGCGATCTCAGAATTTGCTGGCAAGTTATTAGTACAAGGTGAACCAGACGGCTCTTCGTTCCCTAATGGCGGTATTCGCTCTACCTTTGAAGCACGTGGTTACACAGCATGGGATGTAACTAGCCCTGCTTACATCATGGAAACCGACAATGGTTCTACCCTATGTATTCCTACAGTTTTCGTATCTTGGACTGGTGAAGCTCTAGACAAGAAAACTCCATTGTTGCGCTCCAATGCAGCCATGAACAAAGCTGCCACCAGAGTTTTAAAAATTTTGGGTGAGAAAGAAATTGCTCCTGTCAACTCTAGTTGTGGTGCTGAACAAGAATATTTCTTGATTGACGCTAATTTTGCCAATGCACGTCCTGACTTGCTACTAGCAGGTCGTACCCTATTTGGTAAGCCATCAGCAAAGGGACAGCAATTCGATGACCACTACTTTGGAGCCATCCCAGAACGAGTGCAAGTATTCATGCAGGATGTTGAGGAGCGCTTGTATCGCCTTGGCATCCCCGCTAAAACCCGTCACAACGAAGTTGCTCCTGGTCAATTTGAAATTGCTCCATTCCATGAAGCTGCTAATGTGGCAACCGATCACCAGCAAATGATCATGACCTTGCTACGCTTTACAGCCAAGAAGCATGGATTTGTCTGCTTACTCCACGAAAAGCCCTTTGCAGGTATTAATGGATCTGGTAAGCACGTCAACTGGTCAGTTGGTAATGCGACTCAAGGTAATTTGCTTGATCCAGGTGACACCCCCCACTCCAATGCCCAGTTCTTGGTTTTCTGTGGTGCGGTTATTCGCGGTGTTCACAGCTATGGTCCTCTTTTGCGCTCAGTAGTGGCAACTGCAAGCAATGATCATCGTCTTGGTGCAAACGAAGCTCCTCCAGCGATTATTTCAGTTTACCTTGGTTCACAACTTGAGGATGTATTTGAGCAAATCCGTGAAGGTGACCTAAAGAGTTCGACTGGTAAAGGCTCGATGAATATTGGCGTAGACACTCTGCCAGTTTTGCCAACTGACCCAGGCGATCGCAACCGTACCTCACCTTTTGCTTTTACTGGTAACCGCTTTGAGTTCCGTGCTGTCGGTTCTGGACAATCTGTGGCTGGGCCTCTTGTTGCCATGAACACGATTCTTGCAGACTCCCTAAACTGGATGGCTGACAAGCTTGAAGCTGAGCTTGCTAAGGGTATTGAACTTAGTGCTGCAATTTCTTCAGTTCTCAAAGAAGTAATGGAGCTTCATGGTGCTGTTGTTTTCAATGGTAATGGTTACTCGGAGGAATGGCATAAACTTGCAGTTGAACGTGGCTTAGCCAACCTTCGCACCACTGCGGATGCTCTACCTGTTTTGAAGGAATCATACATTGAAGAGCTATTTAGTAAGATGGGAGTCCTGTCTCCTGTTGAGCTAGCCAGCCGCTTTGAAACCTATTCAGAGCAGTATATTCTCTCGATTGAAGTGGAAGCCAAGCTCGTTGTCAGTATGGTAAAAACTATGATTTACCCTGCGGCAACTCGCTATCTTGCAGATCTCAGCAATACTTCGCTGAGCTTGAGAGAGATTGGTGTAGACTTTGATAAGGAAAGTATTGAAAAGGTTGCATCTTTGACTAAACTGGCGATGGATGGAGTCAGCAAGCTGAGTGATGCCTTGACAAAACATGACTTTGCTACCATTGAAGATCATATGCAGTTCCTTTCTCAAACTGTGCGTCCTCTAATGGATGGAGTTCGTGGTTATGTTGATGCATTAGAAGGTGAAGTTGCTGATGACCTATGGCCATTGCCAACTTACCAAGAAATGCTTTTCATTAAGTAATCCCAATTCACAGAAGTGTTGCTACACTTCTGTGAATTAAAAACCAAACCCTGTAAGGGTTTTGAAAGCACAAAATGGCTACGCCATTTTGTGCTTTCGTATAATCCCAACATACAAAACGGCATCAAGCCTAAAAGAGAATGTCGGCGCTAAGCGCCGACATTCTCTTTTAGAACAATAAAAAAGCGGCGGTCGCTTTTTTATTGTTCTAAATAGGTAAGGATGGGCGGTGCGAAGCGCCACCCATCCTTACTAAGATAAATTCTTTCCTTTTTAGGGCTACTCTTTTTTATTGTTTTTTGAAATCTGTAAAAATGGTAATAAGTTTTGGGCAAGGGTTACAGGATCAACTCCCATTTCCGTGCGCTGATTTGCGAGCCATATAGCTGTTTGAGAATGCCAAACTGTTGCCATGATTGCGGCATTTTTTGTTGATATCCCTTGCGCTAAGAGACCACCGATCATCCCTGCTAGGACATCACCACTGCCACCTCTTGCCAGACCAGCGGTACTTTCTGGATTAATCCATGTCTGTGTTCCTTCTTTTTCAGGAACAGCGATCGCCGTTCTCGCGCCCTTAAGTAAAATAGTTGCTTTTGTCTGATTTACAGCAGTTTGGAGAGCCTCTAATCTCTCAACTTCACGTAAGTCTGGAAATAATCGACAGAACTCGCCCCAGTGTGGTGTAAGGATGCTCGAACTATTGCGCTGGCTTAATACTTCCATAATTTTAGCTTTACCCATAGAGGCTAAAGCATTCAAGCCATCAGCATCAAGAACTAAAGGGCGATCGCTATTTACTAACTGCTCCACAATTGGGAATGCATCAAGAGAGAGTCCACAGCCACAAGTAATTGCTTGATATTTCTGCAAATCAAGATCTAATAATGAAGCGATCGCCCCTGACTCTGTTTCAGGACAGCCAATCACTAATGCATCTGGGACTTGGGCGAGGATGATTGGCTTGAGGGAATTAGGAATGGCGATCGACAACATGCCTATACCTGTTGCTTTAGCTCCAATTGCCGCCAGAATTGCAGCACCACCATATTTTTGAGAACCGACCACCAATAACAAATGCCCAACTTCATATTTATGTGCGATTACACTTCGAGAAATTGGGAAGTTCTTTAGCAAGCTTTGTTGCGGATTAATCCGCCAAAGATGATGTTCACCTAGTACTTGCAAAATGAATTTTTCAGGTATATCAAAGCAGATTTTTTCAAGTTTACCGACATAGGGAGTGGCAGATTCTGTAAGCAAGCCACGCTTCCATAATCCCAAGCAGAAAGTATTGGTAGCATGAATCGCTGTTCCCATAGTGCCACCATGATCAGTATGGATTCCTGATGGTAAGTCAATGCTGACGATTGGGATTTGCCAATTATTAATTGTGTTGATCGCGATCGCCACATCGTCAACTACCTCACGCACTAATCCAAATCCCAATAAGCCATCGACTAATAGATCACAATCTTGCAATGACTCTAGAGAGACAAAGGGAATATTTAAGCTTTTGGCATAACAGCCATGCACCCTCGTTAAGGGTTTCGATTTAGCAAATGGGGTATAGATTTTGACCTGTCGCCCTTGATGATGCAGTTCTCTCGCAACTACTAAGGCATCGCCACCGTTATGTCCAGAGCCAGCCAAGATGCCTACATGGGGGTAGGCTTTAGCAGGGTAGAGTTCAGTTAAGCGTTGAGTAATCCTGATTGCTACTTTTTCCATCAAAGCTGCAACAGGCATTCCAGCCTGAAAAATCAGATTTTCGATCGCTTGCATTTGTGAGGCTGTAGCGATCGCCTGTGATGACAGTGATTCAATCATTAGGTTTCTCCCAGTTATTTGATGGCGCGGCTACGCCGCGCCATCAAATAACTAGAACCACTTTATGGGACAAATTTCTGGAGACTCTGAGGCAGGTTTTGGCGAACCCAACCTTTAACTTGCGGGAACTGCATCGCCGCTAAGCCACTGCCAAGAATCAGAGCTACTAAAATCAAAATGATAATAAAAGCGCTATTGGTTTGCTTTGGCACAGCAAATTCAGTTTTTGCAGAATCAACATCCATGAGTTCTGGCTCGATATTTTTTGAGCTTTCTGAGACTGGTGGTGTTAATGCCAAAGATCCTGCTGGCTCTTCCGTTTCGGTCTGAATATCTTCAGTATCCGCTTCTTCTTCGGCAGTACTAATTGATGCGGATATATTGTTTTCACCTAATTGATCTTCCTCAGGATCAATTGGGGCGAAGCGGCAACGCATCAGTGCAACCGTGATATTGTCATGCCCATTTAATTCGTTAGCCTGATCGATTAGATCCTGACAACTGCGGTCAAGGGGCTTATTTTCACTCAAAACGGGGAGCAAGTAGCAATCGCCAATTTGCTCAACCCGATCAAAATCACTCAATCCATCGGAGCAAAGCAGCAAGAGACAATCTTCATCGATAAAAAATCTTTGTACACGAGGGACAAGCATATCTGAGGCTCTTGTTCCCAAAGCTTGGATTAATGCTCCCCCATCAATACGCTGCGAAGAGTAGGCATAGAAATTATAACCAAGGGTGGTTTCACGAGTAGCCACATCATCATCAAGGGTAACTTGACGTAAGTTGTCTTTGGTAACGCAATAGAGGCGGCTATCTCCCACATGTACCACATAGACCTCATTGCTCATCTTGCCATTAGGGCGTGGCATCACTGCCATTACGAGCGTTGTCCCCATGCGTTGCTGAGCTTGGCGATGCTGCTGGTCATTGATGGCAACAATTTGACTATTGACAACGCGAGCCACCATTTCCAGTTGAGCAATAAAACCTTGGGCAGAAAAATCAGGATCATTTTCAGTTTGTTGCAATAGGGTTTTTAGCTGTTGTTCAAGGGTTTTAATCGCCAGAGAGCTAGCCACTTCGCCGCCCTCATGACCGCCTAAACCATCACAAACAACCGCAAGGCGATCGCGCAGACTGTCAGCTTGTTCAGTGCGTTTTTGACGCTTTACATCAGGGTAGCAAGCATCTTCGTTATGCTCACGCTGTTTCCCTACATCACTAGCACTGGCAATCCGTACAGTGAGAGGCTGATTTTCCATTACTTTAAGTGCCATTTGATCGAGGTAGGCAATCGCGCTGTCAACGTCGTATTCGCCGCGCCCTAGACTATAGAAAAATTCCGCGATCGGCTCAGCAATTTCAGGCTTAGCCAAATCCAACCATTGCACCCAAATATCACCTAATTGGGAGATATGCACAGCCGCGACATCCGCCTGCAATTCCAACAAGCGCACCCACATTCCATCAACCCGCACTAATTTAGGATCGATCAAAGTCCGAACCATATTCTGCTCAGCCAGTGGTTGCCAAAGGTTTAGCACTTGCCATAGCAAATTAATTTGCCGCAAAGCTGATGATTCCGCCCAAGCTTCTGCCAAAGTTGGACTTAGCTTGCCTTGGCGATCAATTGGCACATTTTCCAACAAGAATACTTCGGAAAGATTTAGCTCTTCACCAATTAGCAATAAGCCGTAAGGGCGCGGCAAATGTAAACTCAGACGCGATAATTTGAGATAAGACACCACATAGGTCTGAAATTCAAGCGGTAGCTCTGGCAGTGAATACGCATCTGTATCAACAACAATTTGCGAGGAGATGACACGGTAGCGATCTCCAATCAGAGATTCAGGGGGAAATGCTTCGGTGTCCAGTCCGGCTGCCCAGAGGTATTGCTGCTCAACTGCTGTAGCTTGCTCTTGTTTTTCCATGAAGGTATTGATCGCTTACCAAAATTATGTGGTGAATATAGTGAAAAGCGCAGATGTCTCAGAACTAATGATAGATAAGGGATATGCAACTTAATCAAAAATTTGCTTTGTATGTTTTATGTGTGGGGGGCTTCACCATCCACACATAAAACGATTTTTGATTAATCTGCTAGTTTCTAAGCTAATAATTAGGATGCACTGAGCCATATCCTACCTATAAGTTAGAAGTTTTGACCTATTTGTTCAAGAGACATTTGGCTATTGTAGCGAAACAGAGAGAATATTTTTATGGATTTATATATGCCAGCAATTCTCATAATAAAAATCGGTTTTTTGAAAGCCCGCTAACGGCGGGCTTTCAAAAAACCGATTTTGTTACTTCCAGCGCCTTTGGCGCTGGAAGTAACAAAATCGGTTTCATAATGAGAATGCTGATAATGTACTTCGGGGCTTTCTAATCTACAAAAATTAAGAGCCTGTACAACTTGTTACCAGATTTCTTTAGAATCTGGTTATTCTAGTATTTAGACTTTTTGATTGTTAGAAGTCAAATTTAACAGTAAAAATTTAATACTTATTTTTTCTTCCGTTTATTTTTTGATTTATTTTCTGGTTTTTATCATTACCTCTTTTTTAGAACTTTTTCAACATTAATTACATCGCTATAACCTATGAAGCATCAACTCACCCATCGAGAACAAAAAGTTCTCTGGGCAACCATCGATCACTATATTCAAACGGCGGAACCAGTTGGCTCTAAGGCGTTGGTGTCAGAGTATGACTTTGATATCAGCCCTGCGACGATCCGCAATGTGATGAATATGCTTGATCGCAGCGGTTTGTTGTATCAACCCCACATATCGGCGGGACGAATACCATCTGACTCTGGCTATCGGGTCTATGTTGATGAACTAATCGATCCTGCAAGCGAGTTAACCTACAGTACTCACCAATTTCTTGCTAGTAAAAATGAGCGACTTGGTAAGTCCAGTCTAGATGGAGTGATGCGAGATGTTGCCCAAATCTTGGCGACTTTAAGTGGCTGTATTGCGGTGATTACGGCCCCAAATATGCAAACGATGCGAATCAGACATTTGCAACTAGTAATGGTCGAGCATTACAAGGTGATGGCGATCGCGGTTAGTGATACTTACCATACGGCTTCGGTAACGATGGATTTACCCCATGAAACTAAGCCCGAAGTTTTAGAAGGCGAATTAAATATTCTCAATAATTTCTTAAATGAACATTTACGTGATAAAAACTGGACGCAGCTAAATAGTGCTTTGCAATGGGATGATCTTGATCGTCAGTTTCAGCAATATGCGGTGCTGTTACAGCAGTCTTTGCAACAACTGATGAAACTATGCGATCGCACAGCTTTAGGGCAGATGTTTATTAGTGGTTTAACTGAGCTATTACGTCAGCCTGAGTTTTCTAATTTGCAACAGGTGCAAAATATTGTGCAGTTGCTTGAAGCTGATCGTGCTTCGCTGATGGCGCTAATTGTCGATCAGCCTACCCCTTCTGCTAATTCCGTCAGCATTAGAATCGGTTCCGAAATATCCATTGAGCCAATTCAGAATTGTACATTTATTTCTAGTACGTATCTGTGTGATGACAAGCCAGTAGGAACAGTTGGGGTATTAGGACCAACACGCTTGGGTTATACAAGGGCGATCGCCTCTGTACAGGCGGCCGCATTACATCTAACCGATGCCATTAGTAAATGGTAGCCAATGAATCATGTGAAGGTAGTTTCCCGATGTTTAGAAGGCGATCGCCTATGGGGTTGCTGTAATAATTCTGTCATAATTAAAATTGGGATCTGCCATACCTTGCAGCAAGAGGCAAATTATTCGTTATGAACGCCCTAACTATCAGCCTAGAGCCAATATTTGAATTAACAGATGAAAAGTTTTTTCAACTCTGCCAAAAAAATCGCGATTTAAGATTCGAGCGCAGCGCTCAAGGAGATATTACGATTATGGCTCCCGAAGGTAGTGATACAGGAATGCGTAGTTCTGACGTAAATGGTTACCTCTGGCTTTGGAATCAACAGAAGAAACTAGGCTTTACATTTGGTTCTTCCGCAGGATTTATATTGCCTAATGGGGCAATGCGATCGCCTGATGCCTGTTGGATCTTAAAAGAAAGATGGGATGCCCTGACTCTAGAACAGCAATCTAAATTTGCTCCAATTTGTCCAGACTTTGTAATCGAGTTAATGTCGAGAACCGATACCTTGTTCACTGTTCAAGCCAAAATGCAAGAATATCAAGATAACGGCGCGAGACTAGGCTGGTTGATCAATCGGCGCGATCGCCAAGTAGAAATTTATCGCATTGGACAATCTGTAGAAGTTCTCCAATCACCAATTATGCTTTCTGGTGAAACCGTTTTACCTGACTTTGTTTTAGAGCTAGCTTCCATTTGGTAATAGGAAAGCACAAAATGGCTACGCCATTTTGTGCTTTCAAAACCCTTTAAGGGTTTGTTTTTTAATTCACAGAAGTGTCTCCATACTTCTGTGAATTGCTATAAAAACTAAATCTTGTTATACAGCTTTGTCGTTGATAATCAAATGTAGCTTGAAGCCAAAGTGCCATCCCACTGAGTTTTTGCCCCAATTGACCATACCTTTGAATACTTTATGGGCATGGGCACGGCATGGTACACAGACATTGATCGGTGTGGAGTCGATGAATGATATCCCTGTCACTTCGCCTTTGCGCGTATGCAGGAAACAACATAACAACATCATTGTCCAAGGCATTAGCTCCACAAAGCGGGTATAGCTTACCAAATGGGGAAAAGCTTTCCGCCAAAACGGGATGACAGTCAGGGTATAGAAGTCTTTGAAGGTTTTGTATCCCGACCCATGAAAGGCGATCGTGATGGTCATCACTTCACTCAGTCACATTCTTGAACGACTTTTCCTTTCTCCCGGCATTGACGGCAACATTGCTTGCTCTTGCCAGCATTTTTCAAAGCTTTCGCAGAAATCATCCACTTCACAGAAGATTTGTGTGATATCCAAGTGCGATACGATATTGTTCATATTGCTAAGGCTTTTAGTTCTTTAAACCTAGTCTCACTTTTCTTTTGCTTTTGTCTACTCCGTCGAACTCACGTCACGTTAAGTATTACTACGGGCTATAATCAACCGCAAGTCTATAAATTTTTGTAAATATGTCGTCTCCAACCCCTGACGTACCAGCGAGCGAGTCTCGCGAGGCACGCACCCGCCAAATGCTCGGAATGAAAGGTGCGGACATTAAAGAAGCTTCGATCTGGAAGATCCGCTTGCAATTGATGAAACCGATTACATGGATACCCCTGATGTGGGGTGTACTCTGCGGTGCAGCCTCCTCTGGCGAGTTCACATGGTCAATTGAAAACGTATTTCGATCGCTACTTTGTATGCTCATGTCAGGACCTCTACTGACAGGCTATACCCAGACAATTAACGATTACTATGATCGCGAAATTGACGCAATTAATGAGCCATATCGCCCGATTCCATCAGGAGCAATTCCCCTCAATCAAGTCATTGCTCAGATTTGGATTTTGTTACTTGGCGGGATTGGTGTAGCGGCAATTCTCGATATAACCGCAGGTCATGCTGACTTTATTATGACCAAATTAGCGCTGGGTGGCTCATTTGTCGCCTATATCTACTCTGCGCCACCTTTAAAGCTAAAGCAAAATGGTTGGCTTGGTAACTATGCCCTTGGAGCCAGTTATATCGCCCTTCCTTGGTGGGCAGGTCATGCACTCTATGGGCATCTCAACTGGACAGTGGTAGTTGTGACACTGATTTACAGTTTCGCAGGTTTAGGGATTGCCGTAGTTAACGACTTTAAGAGCGTTGAAGGCGATCGCGAATTGGGATTAAAATCTTTGCCCGTGCTCTTTGGAGTGCAGAAAGCAGCTTTAATCTCAGCAACAGCGATCGATGTCTTTCAAATCGGCATTGCCGTTTATTTAGTTACTGTTGGCGAACAATTACTAGCAAGCTTGATAGTGTTACTAGTGATTCCGCAAATTACATTCCAAGATATGTACTTCCTGCGCGATCCACTCAAGAATGATGTGAAATATCAGGCTAGCGCTCAACCATTTCTGGTAATTGGCATGTTGGTCGCAGGGATTGCGATGGGACAAGCTGGCATCTAAAGCATAAAGGGACGCTCCGCGTCCCTTTATGCTTGAAGGGAAATAGCCCC
>Ga0172367_10006047_pt1 | contig 14409 bp, 6 predicted proteins | sample Lak10m_FD_114542 | JGI IMG/M metagenome (GOLD analysis project Ga0172367, IMG submission 114542) | Freshwater microbial communities from Kabuno Bay, South-Kivu, Congo - kab_022012_10m | ecosystem: Environmental > Aquatic > Freshwater > Lake | place: Democratic Republic of the Congo: South-Kivu... | reverse complement strand
TTCCATTAAACTGATGATCAACGAGTATGGCTTAAATGCCTGATTGAAGTTCGTTTCTATAATGGGATCAGGAGGAATTTATGCGATTATCTTTTCAGTTCTCATTGGCAGTGGCATTGCTGCTTTCTGTGGCTAAAGTCGGTTTTGCCGAACCCGCTCAGCACGAGGTTGACCACTTTGATGAGCTTAGGGTCAATCCGGCTTTGCAATTGAGTGAGGTGTTGGAAAAAACATTCGCTCGTCACCCAATGCAGGCAAGCCTGCAATCTCATGATTACGTCGCATCCGCCAAAAAGATAGTGGCGGGGGCGATGCTCCCGGCAGCGCCCGCCGTGAGTGTTTTACATCAGAACGACACCTTAGGCAGTGGCCGTGGTGAGCGTGAGTGGCAGGCTGAGCTTGAGCTGCCGGTTTGGTTGCCCAATCAGCGAAATAATCGACTAAAAGTTGCTGATGCCAGCCAGTCCAGTGTGAGTGCAAGCCGTGAAAGTTTGAAATTGCAGGTGGCCGGGCAGTTGCGCGAGGCCTTGTGGGACATTGCCATGAATGACAACCTGCTTGCTTTGGCTGTTAATAAGTTGGCGCTAGCCAATCAATTGCAGTTGGATGTTGAAAAGCGCCATCAAGCGGGGGGAATGGCCAAAACTGACGTCATGCTGGCACAGCAGGAAACCTTACGTGCCGAGAAAGAAAAGCTGCGTGCAGAGGCCGAAGTGATGCATGCGCGACATCGTTATTATCTGCTGACAGGGTTGCGAGAGCTGCCGGCAGATTATGAGGAGAAACAGTCTTTACTGGAGGATTACAGCCAGTCTTCCATCTGGCTGGAGGCGGAATCTAAAGTCGGTTTGGCGCAAACTGAGCGCGAACTGGCGCAAGTGGAAGGCCGTGAAAATCTGCAGGTGCTCGTTAATATGCGCAGCACGAAAGGAGCTTTTGATAATGTTGCAAATGACAGCGTGGGGGTGAAATTGCGCATCCCGTTCGGCGGGGAAGCGCGTGCAGCACCCATCAAGGCGGCTGCCGAGGTTGGTTTCGGTAATGCGTTAAGTGAGCGTGAATCGCTTAAGCTCGCTATGGAGGCTGCCATGCATGAGGCTGAGCATAACCTCAGTGTTAGCCGAGCAGAGCTGAAACTTGCCAGCAGGCAATTCGATATCGCCAAAGAGAGCGCAAGACTAGCGCAAAAGTCCTTCCAGCTAGGTGAGTCTGATCTGGTCAGTTTGCTGCGTGTGCAGGCACAAGCCTTCGAGGCTGAGCGTGCATTCGCCACCCGTAAAATTCAAGTGCAGTGGGATATTGCCCGCTATAACCAAGCCGTAGGAGTGCTTCCATGAATTATTTTTTATTATCCAGTATTGCTTTTCTGTCATTGGCGAGCAGTGCGCAGGCTGCCGACGTGCTGATGAGTCAGGCTCAGCAGCACAGTTTGGGCGTGATGGTGACTCCGATCGGCAAGAATACCGTATTGAGCAGCCGTCGTTTTCCGGCAGAAATCGTCATCCCTGTCGGGCAGGAGCGCGTAGTGAGTGCGCCGCAGTCCGGCTTGCTTGACCAGTTGCATATTGCAGCTGGACAGAATGTTAAAAAAGGGCAGGCAATCGCCCATTTAACGAGTCCGGACTTGCTGGGTTTGCAGCGTGATTATCTGCAGGCGCTTACACAAAAGAAATTGGCGGCAAAAAGCCTGGCGCGCGATGAGGAGCTGTTTAAAGACGGCATCATTCCACAACGTCGCTATCTTGAAACAGAAAGTGTGCATGAAGAGGCAAGCGCTTCACTGGCGCAGCGCAAACAGGCGTTACGTCTGGCCGGGATGGGGGATGCAGCGATCAGCAAATTAAGCCCGAATGCCGGAATGAGCAGTGGCATTACGCTTACTGCACCGATGGATGGCCAGGTGCTTGAGCAGATGGTGACGACCGGTCAGCGTGTGGATATGGCCATGCCTTTGTATCGTATCGCAAAATTAAATCCGCTGTGGCTGGAAATCCATGCGCCGCTTGAGGGTTTGCCGTTTGTAAAGGAAGGTATGCCTGTGAATGTACCCAAGTTGCAGGCAAGCGGTAAGTTGATTGCGGTGATACGCAGTGTCAATAAGGCGGATCAAACCCTGCATTTACGTGCTGAAATTACTAAAGGGACAGAAAAACTGTCTCCGGGTCAATTCGTCGAAGCGGAAATCAGTTTGGGTGGACAGTCACAGTATTTCAGTGTGCCAAAATCAGCGCTGGCAAGGCAGGGCGCAGAGGCCATGGTGTTCGTACAAACCAAAACCGGATTTAGTCCGCTAAAAGTGAAAGTCATTTCGGAGCAGGGCGATGAAGCGATTGTCGATGCACCTTTTAATGGCGCTGAAAAGATTGCCGTGACAGGGATATCAGCGATTAAAGGAGCTTGGTTAGGTTTAGGTGGTGAATAATGTTAGCTAAACTCATTCAATTTGCGCTCACACAGCGCTTGCTGATGCTCATCGTTACGCTCGGCTTGGCCGCAGCGGGTGCGCTCGCTTATCAATCTTTACCGATCGATGCCTTTCCTGACGTTTCTTCAACGCAGGTAAAGATCATTGTGAAAGCGCCTGGCATGACGCCGGAAGAGGTGGAAGCGCGAATCACTGCGCCAATCGAAGTTGAAATGCTGGGTGTTCCTCATCAGGTTGGACTTCGCTCTGTAGCGAAGTATGCACTTACTGACATTACCGTGGACTTTGAAGATGGCACCGATATTTACTGGGCGCGTCAGCAGGTGGCGGAACGTTTGAGTGCGGTCTGGGGCAATCTGCCTGCTGATGTTTCAGGCGGTATGGCGCCGATGACGACACCGCTCGGTGAAATGTTCATGTTCACGGTTGAGAGTGATGAACTGAGCCTGCAAGAGCGCCGTAGCCTGCTGGATTGGGTCATTCGCCCTCAACTTAGAACTGTGCCTGGCGTGGCAGATGTCAATGCGCTGGGTGGCTTGGTGCGTACCTTTGAAATCGTGCCGGATAATGCGCGCATGTATGCAAGAGGGGTGGCGATAGACGCGTTGCAGCAGGTGCTGGAAAACAATAACCGTAACGGCGGTGCCGGACGGTTAAGTGATGGCGAAGGTTCGTTGCTGGTGCGTGCCGAAGGCGGCTTTAAAACCATCGAGGATGTACAAAATACCATTGTGCGTGCTGAACAGGGAATGTCGGTCAGAATTTCTGACGTGGCGGATGTGCGCATCGGTTCGCTGACGCGCTACGGTGCCGTTACCAGTAATGGCAAAGCCGAGGCGGTTGAAGGTCTGGTTCTGGGGTTGCGCGGCGCTAATGCACAACAGGTGGTTGAAGGGGTGAAAGCCAAGCTGGCTGAAATTGCGCCCAGCCTGCCAAAAAGCGTCAAGGTACAGGTGTTTTATGACCGGGGCAGTCTGGTTGAGCGTGCTGTCAGCACCGTGACAAAAGCGCTGCAGGAAGCGGTCGTTCTGGTGTTGATATTGCTGGTGCTGTTCTTGGGTAACTTTAGAGCCGCGTTGACGATTGCTTTTATTCTGCCACTTTCAGCCCTTTTCACTTTCCTGCTGATGCGTCATTTTGGCATGTCAGCCAACCTGATGAGTCTGGGTGGATTGTCAATCGCGATCGGTATGCTGGTAGATGCTGCCGTGGTGGTGGTGGAGAACATCGTGTCACATCTGGCAGAAGAGAAAAAGGCGGGTTCGTTGCCACGTATGCATCTGATTTACCGCGCCGTACGTGAAGTGAGCGTACCGGTAACGGCGGGTGTGCTGATCATCATTACCGTATTTCTGCCTTTACTGACTTTGCAGGGGTTGGAAGGTAAGTTGTTTACACCGGTCGCGCTCACCATCATGTTTGCGCTGGCAGGTTCGCTGTTCCTGTCGCTGACCGTGATTCCTGTGCTGGCCTCATTTTTGCTGAAAGAGGTGAGTCATGAAGAGCCTTGGCTGGTGCGTAAGGCTCTGGCCATCTATGAGCCGGCACTGAACTGGTGTCTTGCGCATGCGAAAGTGATTGTGATTGCTGCGTTTGTGATGCTGGGTTTAACAGCTGTGGCTTATACGCAGATCGGTAAAACCTTTATGCCGACGATGGACGAAGGGGACATCATTATCGGGGTGGAAAAATTGCCATCGATCAATTTAGACCAAACCATCATTACCGATATGAACGTGCAGCGCGCCATTCTGAGTCAGGTGCCCGAGGTGAAAGGAATTTATTCACGGGTAGGTTCGGATGACCTTGGGTTGGACCCGATGGGCTTGAACCAGACGGATAACTTTTTGGTGCTCAAGCCCATGAGCGAGTGGCGCATGAAAACCAAGGAGGCATTGATTGACGAGTTGCGTAAAGTCATGACGCAGATGCCTGGATTAGCTTATAGCTTTACCCAGCCGATTGATATGCGCGTCAATGAAATGATTTTAGGGGTGCGCGGAGATTTAGCAATCAAGATATTTGGGACGGATTTACATGTGCTGGATGCCAAAGCGCAGCAAATCGTCAAGATTCTGGAATCCATTTCAGGTAGTCAGGATGTTTATACGCCTCAGAATAGCGGCGTGCAATATCTGCAAATCAAGATTGACCGCGTTGCCGCAGGGCGGCTTGGTTTAAGCATCACGGAAATAGAATCTATATTGCTAGCGCAGCTTGAAGGCAAGCAGTTGGGCGTGGTGCAGGAAGGCCAGCGACGCACACCGGTGTTGATCCGAGGGAGTCAGGATCTGCGTGCTTCCCCCGCTGATTTTGCCAATTTAATGCTGACGCTGCCGAATGGCACCAATGTACCGCTTTCTGCAGTGGCGAAAATCGAGCGTGAAGAAGGTCCGGTCAAAGTGGACAGGGAGCGTGGCGCGCGTCTGGTGGTGGTGACGGCCAACGTGCGTGACCGCGATTTGGTGAGTTTTGTGGACGAGGCAAAACAGCGCGTGCAGGCTGAGGTGAAACTGGAAGAAGGCTACTCCGTGAAATGGGGCGGCCAGTTCGAGAATCAGCAGCGTGCTTCTGCGCGCCTGGCTATTGTGGTGCCAGTGGCGATCGGGCTGATTTTCCTGCTGCTGTTCGCAACGTTTGGCTCAATCAAACAGGCGTTATTGATTCTATCCAATATCCCGTTTGCCATGATAGGTGGCGTATTTGCGCTTTGGTTGTCGGGAGAGTATCTGTCAGTGCCGGCTTCTGTCGGGTTTATTGCCTTGCTGGGTATCGCCGTGCTGAATGGTGTGGTGATGGTAAGCTATTTTAATCAGCTTGAAGCGCAGGGGATGGACTTGCTGACCATCGTGGTGGAGGGGGCAAAACGCAGATTGCGGCCTGTGCTCATGACAGCAAATATCGCAGCTTTCGGCTTGATTCCACTGCTATTTGCGACCGGGCCCGGCTCTGAAATTCAGCGGCCGCTGGCGATAGTGGTCATTGGTGGCTTGGTCAGTTCAACGACGCTGACGTTGGTGCTATTGCCAATCTTTTATCGTAGATTCTTTAAGTAGGGGGAAACATGACACAGAATACAGGCATGCAAGGTCTTTTAATGTTGATTGTGCCACCTAATCTTGAGGAGATGCTGGTGGATGTGCTGTTGCAGCAGGCAGCGATTTCAGGGTTCACGACCAGCAATGTCAGTGGCCACGGTAGCAGCCATGGTGAAGGCGCCGTGAAAATGAGCCTGGTTGAGCAGGTGACCGGTCGTCAGCAGCGCGTACAGTTTATGATGCATGCATCATTGGTTGATTTGCAGAGTCTGGTTGCGGATCTGAAAGTCAGGTTTAAAAAGACTGATATTCATTACATCTTGATGCCCATTGCCGAAATGCAGTCGTTATGAAGTATAGGCATTGTGATTCCTTGTAAGCAAAAACCGCAGCAATGCGGTTTTTTTTTGGCTAATTTAAATGTAGGTGTTTTTCTTACGTGAAATATTTTTTCTTTTAAAAACAAATAATAAGTAACTGATGCTAAATTTAATAACACACAATTAATCCCAAAGGGTAGGTAGCAAAGGCGGAGCTTAGCTTGTAGAATTGACAGGAAAATTTTATTAAGTCATTAATTTTTAAGGTTGACATGACTACACGACCGAGTGCAACCATCCTTATCGTTGATGATGTTGTAGAAAATCTTCATGTGCTGACGGAGCTATTGATGCCCCAGTATCAAGTGCTGGTGGCTACTTCAGGTGCTGCTGCATTGCGTATTGCAACTGCAACCCCCAAGCCTGACTTGATTCTGCTGGATGTGATGATGCCGGAAATGGATGGTTACGCAGTGCTGCATCAACTGCAGCAGAATCAGTTAACTTCCGATATTCCGGTGATTTTTGTTACAGCACTTTCTGAAACTGATTACGAAGAGCATGGGTTAATGCTCGGCGCGTTGGATTACATCACTAAACCAGTGAAGCCGGCCATCGTGCAGGCGCGTGTGCGCACGCAGTTAGAGGCAAAAAAGGCACGTGATTGGCTTAAGGGTAAAAACAATCTACTGGAGGTAGAGGTTGCCAGGCGCATGGCAGAAAATGACCTCACGCAACAAATCAGTATCCGCGCATTGGCGCATTTGGCAGAGATTCGTGACCCTGAAACTGGTAACCATCTGCTAAGAACACAGGCTTACGTGCATCGCCTTGCCGATGGGTTGAGACGGTTCCCCCAATATGCTGATGTCCTGAATGATCGATATATAGATTTGCTTGCACGTTCGGCACCTTTGCATGACATTGGTAAGGTGGGGATTCCTGATCACATTCTGCTCAAGCCTGGCAAACTTACGCCGGAAGAGTGGGAGATCATGAAAACGCACTCCAAGCTGGGTAGCGATGCGATTCAAAAGGCCGAAAATGATGTCGAACTGCCGTTGCCATTTTTATCGGTGGCAAAAGAGATTGCGCATTGGCACCATGAAAAATGGGATGGTACGGGTTATCCGGATGGTCTGACCGGTGAGGCGATTCCGCTTTCTGCCAGAATGATGGCGCTGGCCGATGTGTTTGATGCACTGATCTCGGTGCGTGTTTATAAACCGGCCATGCCCTATGATGTGGCGCGCGACATCATTGTAGAAGGCAAAGGTAAGCATTTTGACCCTGATTTGGTGGATATTTTTGTTGAGGGTTTTGAGGATTTTGTCACCATCGGCAAGCGCTATCATGATGCAGGTTGACGTTTGGGCGGCGAGTTTAATCTCATAACAAGATGCAGTCATGAAATTCAAATTTACAGATACGTTCGATACCATTGGCAAGCGTATGCCGACGCATTACTTAATCAAACCGGTTTTCATTTACGCGCTGATCGGCAGCCTCTGGATATTGTTCTCTGATCTGGCAGTGTTTCAATTGTTTTCCAATCCGGCGCAGATTCAATTGGCAAGCACTGCCAAAGGCTGGTTTTTTGTAGCGGCGACCAGTGTGGTGTTATATCTGCTGCTCAATGCTTATGCTAAAGAAATCAACAAGCGCAATCAAAGACATCAAACAATCCATTTGACAAAGCAAAGTGAATTGCGAAGTGCAATCATTAAAACGGTCTGTGCTTACGCGGTTTTATCCAGCTTTTGGATATTGTTTTCGGATAGTATCGTCATCCGGTTGCTGCAGGACCCCGAGCAGATTAAATTTGCTAGCAATATCAAAGGCTGGCTATTTATCGGGCTGACGAGCGGTTTGCTTTATTTGTTGCTTGGCATTTGGCGTGAAAAGTACGGTCTGAGCGTTTCCAGTGAGGATTTAACTGGCACTATCGCAACCAGAAGCCATTTACAGTTAGCCTTTGTAGCGCTGGTATTCGTGGTGCCGTTAATCAGTTTTGCGTTTTTCAAGCTGCAAGTCCCGCAGGTTGAAAAGACGGTTTACCTGGATTTACAGACAATCGTACAGCTAAAAGCACAGCAGGTGGAAAATTGGCTTAAAGAACGCCGCGGCGATGCTAGCGTCATGATGTCTTTGCCTGGTCTAAGACAAGATGTGCAGCGTTTTATTCATCACACATCCGACGTTGATGCTAAAGCGAGAATACTCAGCCGTTTCAAGTCTTTTGTTGATTATTATGACTACAAGACTGTCATGTTGATGGATGTTCAGGGTAAGCAGCTGTTGAGCACGGGAGGGCATTTAGATTTATCTGCCAATGGCTTATTGGCGATCGATTCAGTCGTTCGCCACAAACAAATCGAGTTTGTCAGGCCGGAAATAACGAGTGACAACCATGTGCATTTGGATTGGCTGGTGCCGATTTCAGTTTCTGATGCAAAAGGCGAGCGTGTCATTGCCGTAGTGTTGTTAAGAACCCTCGCCAATGATTTTCTTTACCCCCTGATTCAGACATGGCCAACCGTGAGCGCCTCCGCAGAAACCTTGATGGTGCGTCGAGTGGGCGACTCTGTTCAGTATCTCAACGAGTTGCGTCACCAGAAAGCCGCGGCATTCACCTTACGTCGTATTGCAGGTAATGAACAAGTCCCCGCTGTGGTTGCGGTTGCTACAAACAGACCTGGGGTCGTTCGGGGGCCAGATTACCGTGGCGTTGAAGTGTATGCTGCCTACACACCCATCCCGGGCACGGATTGGCATATCGTTGCAAAAATCAATCGCAGTGAAGTATTTGCACCGTTATTACACAACCTGTACTGGATAGGTCTCATCACGTTTGCGGCGATCTCCTGCATTATCGTCGCCCTGCTATTCATGTGGCGACAACAGCAACGCTCTCAGCATCTGGCTTTGCTGGCGCAACAAAATCAGAGTGATCAACTGGTGGCTATGCTGGCCGAGAACTCTTCAGATGCCATTTTTATTAAGGATCTGCAGGGTCGCTATGTCATGGTGAATCCGGAAGCGGCAAGAGCGCTTGGCGGTGAACCTGAGCAGATTCTGGGCAAGCGGGATGACGAGCTAGTGAGCCCTCAGCAGGCAAAGGTGTTCAGGGACCATGATTTGCTCGTCATGCAAAACGAGACTTTTTCTACCAGTGAAGAGGTTCTCAATACGTCCAATGGTGTACGTGTGTTTTCCGCATCTAAAGGGGTGATGCGCGATGCGGCTGGCAAGGTGATCGGCCTGTTCGGGATATCGCGTGATGTGACCGAGCGCAAGTTGATAGAAGATTCGCTACGGGAGAGTGAGTCCTTACTGAAAGAGGCGCAGAGGATTGCAAATCTGGGCAATTGGACGCTGGATCATCAGACTGGCAGATTGGTCTGGAGCGAGCAGATTTACGAGCTGTTTGAAATGCCGATGAATCGGTTCGATGCGACATACGAGGCTTTTCTCAATGCGATTCACCCGGCTGACCGCGAGGCAGTCAATGCAGCCTACCAGAACTCTCTTCGGTCACGTACTCCTTACGAAATCGAGCATCGTCTTTTAATGGCAGACGGGCGTATCAAATGGGTGCAGGAGCGTAGTCATACGATTTTTGATGCAGACGGTAAGCCGATCGCCTCACATGGTACTGTGCAGGACATTACCGAGCGTGTGAAGGTCGATGCTGAAATGGCGCAGGCGCGCGATTTATTGTTTAAAGTCATTGACACCACTCCGGTGCGTGTGTTCTGGAAAGATCTTGATTTGCGCTATATGGGGTGCAATACGCTCTTCGCGCAAGATGCCGGTTTGCACTCGCCTCAGGACCTGGTAGGCAAAGATGACTATCAGATGGTGTGGGCCGACCAGGCAGAGCTTTATCGCGCAGATGATCAGGCGGTGATGGATTCGGGTGTGCCCAAGCTGTTCTATGAAGAACCGCAGACAACCCATAATGGACAGACCATATGGTTACGCACATCCAAGTTGCCGTTAAGGAACCAGCAGAATGAAGTGATGGGTATGCTGGGGGTGTATGAGGACATCACGCAGGAGCGGCAGGCCGAAACTAAAATCAGACGACTTTCGCAGCTGTATGCGGTGTTGAGCCATTGTAATCAGGCGATTGTGCGCAGCGCTACGCAGCAGGAGCTGTTTGATAAGATTTGTCACGATACCGTGGCCTACGGCGGTATTAAGATGGCCTGGATAGGCTTGCTGGATCAGGAAACTTTATCGCTCAATCCAGTTGCTGCACATGGCGACCTGTTCGATTATGCCGATGGTTTGCAGTTGTCTGCTGATATCAATAACCCGAATAGCCATGGCCCGACCGGTACTGCAGTGCGTGAGAATCGTCCGGTCTGGGTGCAGGATTTCCTGCATGACCCGATGACCGCTACCTGGCATGAGCGCGGAGCCAAGTCTGGCTGGCAGGCTTCTGCCAGTTTGCCGTTACGTTGCAATGGTGTGGTGATGGGGGCATTTACACTCTATTCCGGTGAGGCGAATGCTTTTGATGAGGATGTACGCAGCCTGCTTATAGAAATGATGAACGACATTGATTACGCGCTGGATGGCTTGGCGCGTGAAGATGCACGTAAAGGCATGGAGCTCTCGCTGAGAAAATCTGAAGAGCGCTTGCAATTGGTGTTGCTGGGCTCACGCGATGCGCCATGGGATTGGAATCTGGTTGACAATGACCTGTATTACTCGCCGCACTGGTGGGCGATGCTGGGTTATGAGTTCAATGAACTTTCAACGGGTTCAGACCTGTGGGAAAAGATTGTCCATCCAGACGACTTGTTCAAGGTCAATCAGGCCTTTGATGATGTGATCAAGGGCGATTCCAATACCTATGAAATCGAATTCAGAATGTGCCACAAGGATGGCCATTATGTGCCTGTGCTGTCACGTGGATTCATTCTCAGAGATGCGCACGGCAGGCCCTTGCGCGTTTCCGGCACCAATTCCGATCTGTCCGAGCGCAAACAACATGAAGCCAAACTGTTGTCTATGGCAAGCCGTGACCATGCCTTGCTGGAGTTGCCCAAGCTTGCTGATGCTGTGGATGAAGTAACCCTGATGCAGCATGGCCAGGAGATTGCTGAAAATCTGACTAACAGCCAAATTGCATTTATACATTTTGTGCATGAAGATCAGAATGAAATCGAACTGGTTGTCTGGTCAGAGCGGACCTTGGCGCATTATTGCCATGCAACTTATGATAAGCATTATCCTGTAAGTCAAGCGGGCGCATGGGCCGATGCATTGCGGTTAAGGCGGCCAGTGATCATTAATAACTATGAAAACTACCCGCACAAGCATGGCCTGCCACAAGGGCATGCAGAACTAAAACGCCTGATCAGTGTGCCTGTGTTTGAAGATGGCAAAGTGGTGATGCTTACCGGGGTGGGCAATAAGGCAGACAACTATACGGATAATGATGTCGAAACAGTACAACTTATCTCTAATGATATATGGCAGTATATACAGCGCAAGCGTGTGCAAGAGACAGTGGCGCGTTATAGCCGCGCATTGGAGCAGTCGCATAACGAGATTTACATGTTTGACAGTCAAACATTGCACTTTGTAGAGGTCAATCAAGGTGCGCGTGACAATCTTGGTTATGAGATGCACGAACTAGAGCAGATGACTCCGCTCGATTTGAAACCTCAAATCACTCAACAGGCATTTGATGAGTTGGTCCAACCTTTGCGTAATGGTGAGCAGCAGCAGGTGAATTTCAATACTGTACATCAGCGCAGGGATGGCACTTTATATCCGGTGGAAGTCAGTCTGGAGTTGTTGCAGTCCACGCCATCATTATTTTTGGCGATTATTACGGATATTAGCCAGCGCATTGTAAAAGAAAATCAGCTGCACAAGCTTTCACAGGTGGTCGAGCAAAGCACGGAAGGGGTGGTGATTACAGACGTTAATGCCATCATTGAGTACGTGAATGCGTCTTTTGAACAGTCAACCGGCTATAAGCGTGAAGAAATTATTGGGAAAAATCCTAAAATACTTCAATCAGGCAAAACGCCCAAAGCGACTTATATCAGTATGTGGCAGTCACTCAGCCGAGGCGATACGTGGAAGGGTGAGTTTATCAACCGCCGCAAGGATGGTTCCGAGTACACCGAGTTTGCCATCATCACCCCGCTGCGTCAGCCAGATGGCACGATTACCAATTACGTAGCGGTGAAGGAAGATGTAACCGAGAAAAAACGTATCGGTGAGGAACTGGATCAGCACCGGTATCATTTGCAGGAACTGGTTGACCTGCGTACATCAGAGCTGATTAAGGCGCGTCAGGAAGCCGATGCGGCCAATCAGGCCAAGAGCACTTTCCTGGCGAATATGAGCCATGAGATACGCACGCCGATGAATGCGATTATCGGCCTCACCCATCTGCTACGCCGAGCTGGCACTACGCCGGAGCAAGCGGGGCGGTTGGATAAAATCGACGGTGCCGGACGGCATCTGCTTTCTATTATCAACGACATTCTTGATCTGTCCAAAATCGAGTCTGGCAGGGTGCAGCTTGAGCATACCGATTTTCACCTTTCCAGTATTTTGCAGAATATAGACTCCATTATCGGCGAGGTGGCGCGCCATAAAGGCTTACGCATTGAAGTGGACGAAGGGGATGTGCCGCAATTGCTCCGTGGCGACCCGACCAGATTACGCCAGGCGTTATTGAACTATACCTCGAACGCGGTCAAGTTTACCGAGAAGGGGTCTGTAACACTGCGTGCAAAATTACTGGAAGAAACGGGGGATGGTTTACTGGTGCGGTTCGAGGTGCAGGATACGGGCATTGGTCTAAGTCCTGAAGGTATTTCAAGGCTGTTTCAGGCATTTGAGCAGGCGGATAGCAGTATTACACGCAAATATGGCGGTACCGGTTTAGGTCTGGCGATTACGCGGCGGCTGGCGAATATGATGGGTGGCGAAGCTGGCGTTGACAGTGTGTTGGGGCAGGGGAGCACGTTCTGGTTTACCGCAAGATTGCAGCGCGGCCAGCAGATGCCAGCATATGCTTCGGGTGATGGTGATATCGGTGATGCAGAGGCATTACTGCGCCTGCATCATCACGGTGCAAAAGTATTACTCGCAGATGACAGTGAAATCAACCGTGAAGTGGCGGTTGAGATGATGCGCAATGCCGGATTGTCGCTGGATGCTGTGGGAAACGGTGCAGAGGCCTTGGCGAAAGTGAAAACACAGCATTACGACCTGGTTTTGATGGACATGTTCATGCCAGTGATGTCTGGGCTGGAAGCAACACGCATGATTCGTGCTATCGATGGATTAGAGGGGATACCGATTGTCGCAATGACGGCGAACGCATTTGATGAAGATCGCATGGCATGCTTTGGGGCAGGCATGAATGATTTTATTGCCAAGCCAGTAGAGCCCAATGTGCTGTATGCCACATTGCTGAAATGGTTGCCAATGACAAATGTTGTCAGCGCTGATGGGTCAGCCGCTACGCTTGAGGCGAAGAATGCCAGCGCAAGCACTGCCATCCTGGCAGGTACATTCACGCGTGAGATGCATGAATGCAGGCCGGAACAAAAAGAAGGCCATCTGTCGGGAAAGGCAGCAAAGAAGGTGATTGCACAGTTAAGTACGATATCAGGCTTGAATGTGTCACGGGGGCTGGAGATGTTGCGAGGCAATGTCAACAAGTATCTTGCGTTGCTGGCTGGTTTGATTGATAAACAGTCAGATGAGATGGCGCGGCTTAGCGCATTGATAGCGCGCAGTGAGTACGAGTTGGCTCGGCAATCCATGCATGCGTTGAAAGGTGCTGCGGCAACTTTGGGGGTCGAGAGGCTTGCCGCGCTGGCGGCTGATCTGGAGAGTGCTTTGCGATCAAGAGTCCAGCCGGCTACAGAAAACATTGCGTCAGATCAGGAAATAACGAGCATGGTGGAAGCTATCAATACTGCGCTGGTGATGATAGCTGCGGCGTTGCCTGTTGCGCATGTTGAGCCTGTAATTTCTGTCAATGAGCCTAAGTTGAGCGTTCAGGAAATCAGAGTGCTGTTGAATGAGTTGGATCGCTTGTTGGCTAGTAGCGATACTGCCGCACTTAAGTTTTGCGATATTTATGGTCCTGTTTTACATACAAGTATGAGCGGCTCCTGTGACAGAATGTCTCGTGCGATTAAATCATTTTCGTTTGAAGAGGCGCGGGTGATTCTGCGCGAAATCATGGCAGGGCTTGATTAAGCGTTGATGTATTGGTGACGGATGTTCTTTTGCACATGATAAAGCGCAAAAGCGGATGACATTTTGACGTGTTTAAAGCAGTTGGATTGATTTGGGATGGAAAAAATCTAAACCACATCTAATCTGACAGACACCCTAAAAATTCGGTAACTGTCAGATCAGATTGAGACTAGTTCAATTGATACTAAATAGTTTTCAACTATTATTCTGAAATTTTCTTTAAGTTATCTTAAGCCACCACGATAAACACTAGTGATAACTTTTGCTGCCGTAGCATCATCCTGGCCTTCGGCAAGGCTGGCAGATAAATCCTTGCGTTTAAATGTACCTTCCCACACTTACTTAGCTAATGGCGCGCCCGGCGGGATTCGAACCC
>Ga0172367_10006046_pt1 | contig 14411 bp, 12 predicted proteins | sample Lak10m_FD_114542 | JGI IMG/M metagenome (GOLD analysis project Ga0172367, IMG submission 114542) | Freshwater microbial communities from Kabuno Bay, South-Kivu, Congo - kab_022012_10m | ecosystem: Environmental > Aquatic > Freshwater > Lake | place: Democratic Republic of the Congo: South-Kivu... | reverse complement strand
CGGCCTGTTCTACGAATCGCATCAGGCGCAGTGGGTGACCGGTGAACGGACGCTCGCCTCGCTGTTGCAAGAGCCTCAGGCGCATTTGCCGGTATTGACTACTCAGCCGCAGCCGGCAAATACATCTGCCGCCATGCCGCCGGGGGGGGCGGCCGGCACGCATATCCCCGGAGCCGCCGCTGATGCCGCGCCCGCTGGTTCGCCGGCATTGTCTCAGGCGCCAGAAGCTGCGACGCCCGGAAACTCCGGTGTCGTCCGCGATTTATCCTTGCGGCCACACCAGGCAAGCGACAGCCAGAGTGTTGTTGTCCGCGACCCTGTACACGCTCTGGCGCAACCCATCGTCCAGCAGCAGCTGGACACTCTGGAGACGCGCCAGATCGTCTGGCAGGGACAGGTCTGGCCCGGTCAGCAGATGGATTGGGAAATCGACGAAGATGCTTCGCGTGGTGCGGAGGATGAGCAGGAAGCTCCACGCTGGCGCACGCGCCTGCATCTTGAAATGCCTGGTCTGGGCGGCGTCACGGCAAAGTTGATGCTGGACGGCAATGGCGTCCGTGTCGAATTCGTCGCGGATGGAGACAAGACGGCGGCACTCCTGCAAAGCGATATCGCCAGCCTTGCGCAATCGATGGAGGCTCAAGGTATCAGGGTTGCCGGGTTGATGGTGAATCAGGATGGCGCGGTCTGAGGCACGGCAGCTGGCTGTCGCGCTCGCCTATCAGACCGGCGACGCTGCGCCCAGAGTCACGGCCAAGGGCAACGGCCTCATCGCCAAGGCCATTATCGAGAAAGCCCGCGCTGCCGGCGTCTATGTGCACGAATCACCCGAACTGGTCTCGCTGCTGATGCAGGTCGATCTTGATCAGCGCATTCCGCCTGAGCTTTATATTGCGGTTGCCGAGTTGCTGGCATGGCTGTACCGGCTGGAGCAGGAGCAGACAGCCGGTCTGCCGTTACAGCAGGCTCGTTAGCTCCTGCACGATCTGACCGGTTTCACCCGACGGTAGAATTTTTCCATCCCTGGCGGAAATCACGAAAGTGTCTTCCGCGCGATTGCCCAGCGTATTGATTCTGGCCGAGTGCAGACTGGCATGGTGACGCAGCAGTACGTGCGCGACCTTGGACAGCAGGCCGGGGCGGTCGCCTGCGATGAGGGTGAGCACGTGGCTGGACGATTTTTCTTCCGGCGTGATGCTGATTTTCGGTGCCATCGGGAAGTGTTTTGCCCGACGGCTGATACGACCTTCCAGTGGAGGCTCGGGGGGCTGGGTCGAGGCGAGCCTGGTCGTGAGTTCTTTTTCGATGTGGGCGATGAGGCCGCTGTAGCGGACGGTACGGTCGCTTTGATCCAGTACCAGGAAACTGTCCAGGGCGTAGCCGTGCCGGGTCGTGTTGATACGCGCTTCGACGATGTTGTAACCGAGCCGTTCGAAGAAACCACAGATCTTGGCGAACAGGTCGTCGCGGTCGCGGCTGTAGATCATGACCTGAATGCCGTCGCCCTCCGGCGAAAGTCTCGTTCTTACAATCGGTTGCCTGGTCTTTACATGCGTCAGCAGCAAGCGGGTTTGCCAGGCGATTTCCCTGGCGTCGGCGCGCAGGAAGTAGCTTTCGTCGAGCACCTGCCATAGCGGTTGGCAGTGCTCCGGGGCGATGTCGTAACGGCTGAGTATTTCATGTGCCAGAGCTTGCCGGTTGGCGATTTCCTCGGCGATGTCGCGCTGGTTGCCCTGCAGCTGGCGCAGCGTGGCGTGATACAGGCTTTCGAGCAGGCGGCTTTTCCAGGCGTTCCATACACCGGGACTGGTACCGCGGATGTCGGCGACGGTAAGAAGATAGAGCGCGGTGAGGCGGCGGATGTCGCTCATTTTATGGGCGAAGGCCGCGACCACTTCCGGGTCGCTGATATCCTGTTGCTGCGCGGTGTGAGACAGCAGCAAATGATTGCGTACCAGCCATACGACCAAAGCAGTATCCTCCGGCGGCAGGGCATGGGCTCGGCAAAAGCGGCTGGCGTCGACGGCGCCCAGTGCTGAGTGGTCGCCACCTCGTCCTTTGGCGATATCGTGGAACAAGGCCGCGAGATACAGCACTTCCTTGCGCTCGAATGTGGCCATCAGGCGACTGCACAGCGGGAATTCGTGAATATGTTCCTGAATGGCGAAACGGCGCACATTGCGCAGGACGTTGAGCGTGTGTTCGTCCACTGTATAGACATGGAACAGGTCGTGCTGCATCTGGCCGGTAATGCGACCGAAAGCAGGAATGTAACGGCCGAGAATGCCGTAACGGTGCATGCGCCTCAAGGTGTGCAGGACCCCGTCGGGTTCGCGCAGGGTTTCCATGAATTGTCGCCGCTGCAAGGGATCGTTGCGGAAGCCGCGGTTGATCAGGTGACGCGCCTGCCACAATCCGCGCATGGTGGCCGTATTCATGCCGGTCAGTTGCGGATGTCGTTGCATGGCCAGGAAAAATTGCAGGATCGCGCCCGGTTGCTGCAAAAAGACATTCGGCGAAACAATTTCCAGCTGGGTTCCCCTGGCCAGGAAGTTGGCATTGATCGGCATGGCTGCAACATCGTTCGGCGGCGTCAGCTTTTCCCGCAGGCCCTGCAGCAGGATCTCGTTCATCAACCCAACAAACTTGGCACTGCGGTAATAGCGCTGCATGAGCTGCTCGCTGGCGCTATGGCGCGGAGTGCTGCGTAATCCGAGGTCGCTGGCCAGCGTGTCCTGATGGTCGAACAGCAGCCGGTCTTCGCGCCGCTTGGCCAGGTAATGCAAGCGGATGCGCAAGTGTTGCAGCAGGCGTTCGTGACGGCGAATCTGGCGCGCTTCCGAAATGCTCAATAATCCGGCTTGCACCAGACCGTTCCAGCCGGTTTCCATGCCGGCGCCGCGTGCGATCCACTGCACGTTCTGCAGGTCGCGCAGCCCCCCCGGGCTTTCCTTGATGTTGGGTTCAAGGTTGTAGGCGGTATCGTTGAAGCGCGCATGGCGTTGTACTTGTTCGCGCACCTTGGCTGCAAAAAAGGTGCACGGGTCCAGCGATTGGATGACAGCTTTGCCGAATTCGTCGTAAAGCTGTTGCTGGCCTGTCAGCAAGCGGGCTTCCAGCAGATTGGTCTGTACCGTCACGTCCTTGGCGGCCTCGTCCAGGCACTCGGAGAGGGTGCGTACGCTGTGGCCGATGGCGAGCCCGATGTCCCAGAACAGGCCGATGAGCTTCTCCAGCGCTTCAGCAAGCCCGGTTTCGTCATCGTTAGCCAGCAGGATCAGGATATCCACGTCGGACTGCGGAAACAATTCGCCGCGGCCGTATCCGCCTACCGCGATCAGGCAGGCAGATTCGGGCAGGCCGAATTGGTGCCAGATGTCGCGTAGCAGTTGATCGACCAGGCGGCACTGGTCGCGCAGCATGCGGGCCGAGTCAGGCTTTTGCTCAAATGCGGCGCGTATTGCGGCGTTGCCGCTTCTCAGGCGCTCGCGCCAAATGCTGACGGGAGAGTCTTGCATTACAGCGGATTGGGAGGCGATCCTGCGGAAAGTGTCAGCACTTCGAATCCGGTTTCCGTGACCAGTATGGTGTGTTCCCACTGGGCGGACAGGCTGTGATCCTTGGTCACGATGGTCCAGCCGTCGCCAAGCTGGCGGATGTCCTTTTTGCCGGCATTGATCATGGGTTCGATGGTAAAGATCATGCCGGCCTGCAGTTTGATTCCTGTGCTGGGCTTGCCGTAATGCAGCACTTGCGGGTCTTCATGGAAGTTTTTGCCGATACCGTGGCCGCAGAATTCGCGTACTACTGAATAGCCGTTGCTTTCGGCAAACTTCTGGATGGCATGGCCGATATCGCCCAGCGTAGCGCCTGGCTTGACTTGGGCAATGCCGCGCCACATGCACTCGTGCGTAATCTCGCACAGTCGCTTGGCCTGGATAGAGGCCTCGCCGACCAGAAACATGCGGCTGGTGTCGCCGTGATAGCCATCCTTGATGGTGGTAATGTCGAGATTGACGATGTCGCCGCTTTTCAATTTCTTGTCGCTAGGCACGCCGTGGCATACTTGGTGGTTGATCGAGGTGCAGATCGACTTGGGGTAGGGACGGTGACCGGGCGGGGCGTAGTTGAGCGGCGCAGGAATGCAGCCCTGCACGTCGACCATGTAGTCATGGCAGAGTTTGTCCAGTTCATCGGTGGTCACGCCCGGTTTGACGAACGGGGTGATGTAGTCCAGAACTTCCCCGGCCAGACGGCCGGCGATACGCATTTTTTCAAATTCTTCGGGGGTTTTGATTGTGATAGCCATGAGTTGCCTGCCGAAGCCAAATGAGCCCCAGCCTTGAATGTAAACAGGCAATCATGTTAACATACGAGACCTTTTCACAACGAGAAGGCAATTCGCACATACGCCACGTACAGGGTGCTCATCATGATGAGTTGCTGCGGTGTATGGAGGAACTAACCCTTACAGGAGATTAAAATGTCTGTGACCATGCGTCAAATGCTGGAAGCTGGGGTCCATTTCGGCCACCAGACCCGTTACTGGAATCCCAAGATGGCTCCGTTCATCTTCGGCGACCGCAACAAGATTCATATCGTCAACCTCGAAAAAACCCTGCCGATGTTCCAGGACGCACTCAAGCATGTGCGCAAGATCGCGGCCAACAAGGGCCGTATCCTGTTTGTCGGCACCAAGCGCCAGGCGCGCGATATCGTCAAGGAAGAGGCCGTTCGCGCTGGCTGCTCCTTCGTCAATCACCGTTGGTTGGGCGGCATGCTGACCAACTACAAGACTGTCAAGCAATCCATCAAGCGTCTGCGCGACCTGGAGGCCGTGGTGGCAGACGGCAGCATCGATAAGGTCAGCAAGAAGGAAGGCCTGACCCTGAAGCGCGAGATGGAAAAGCTGGAGCGCTCCATCGGCGGTATCAAGGATATGGGCGGTCTGCCGGACGCTATTTTCATCATCGACGTCGGTCATGAGTCCGGCGCGGTGACAGAAGCCGGCAAGCTGGGCATCCCGGTGATCGGCGTGGTGGATACCAACAACTCCCCGGATGGCGTTGCTTACGTGATCCCTGGTAACGACGACTCCAGCCGTGCTATTACGCTTTATGTGCGTGGCATCGCCGATGCGGTGCTGGAAGGCCGTGCGCAATCGCTGAATGAAGTGGTCAAGGCCGTCAGCGGCGCGGAAGAGTTTGTCGAAGAAGGCGCTGCGGCTTAAGCGTCTCCTGAAAAAGGGGCGTTAGCGCCCCTTTTTTTTGTATCGAAATTTTGCATAATTCAAGATAGTTCTAAGGAGTAATAGCATGGCGGAAATTACCGCAAGCATGGTCAAGGAGTTGCGCGAGCGCACCGATGCACCGATGATGGATTGCAAGAAAGCCCTGTCCGAGGCCGATGGCGACATGGCCCGTGCCGAAGAGATTTTGCGTGTACGTTTTGGCAACAAGGCCAGCAAGGCTGCCGGTCGCGTGGCAGCCGAAGGTACCGTGGGTATCAGCATCAGTGCCGACGGCAAGAGCGGTGCGATGATCGAAGTCAATTCCGAAACCGACTTTTGTGCCAAGAATGACGATTTCCTCGCTTTCGTGCGCGATCTGGCGGTGGTGGTTGCCAATGAGAAGCCGGCGGACATCGCTGCGGTTGCCGGCCTGAAAATGGGTAATAGCACCGTGGAAGAGGCACGTACCCAGTTGGTCGGCAAGATCGGCGAAAACATCACGCCGCGTCGTTTCCTGGCAATCGCAGCCAAGGGCAAGCTGGCAAGCTATGTGCACGGCAGCAAGATCGGCGTGCTGGTCGACGTGGTTGGCGGCGACGATGCGCTGGGCAAGGACATCGCCATGCATATCGCGGCGGCCAAGCCGAAGTCGCTGGATGCTTCCGGCGTCGCTCCCGAGCTGATCGAAGCCGAGCGTCGCGTTGCGATCGAGAAGGCCAAGGAAGCCGGCAAGCCGGAAGCCATGCTGGAAAAGATCGCCGATGGTACTGTGCAGAAGTTCCTCAAGGAGGTGACTTTGCTGAGCCAGCCGTTCGTCAAGGACGACAAGCAGACCATCGAGCAGTTGCTGAAGTCCAAGGGTGCCAGCGTGGCTTCGTTCACCATGTACGTGGTGGGTGAAGGCATTGAAAAGGTCGTCACCGACTTTGCCGCCGAAGTGGCCGCTGCCGCCAAGGGCTAATGCTGAAAGCCGACTGCCGATGATGACCACTCCCGCCTACAAACGCATCCTGCTCAAGCTGTCCGGCGAGGCCCTGATGGGCGAGGACAGTTACGGTATCAATCGCGACACGATCGAACGTATCGTGGCCGAGGTCAAGGAGGTCGTTGAACTCGGGGTGCAGGTGGCCGTGGTCATCGGCGGTGGTAATATTTTCCGTGGCGTAGCCCCGGCTGCGGCCGGCATGGATCGCGCCACGGCCGATTACATGGGGATGCTGGCAACCGTGATGAATGCGCTGGCGTTGCAGGATGCCATGCGCCGCATCGATCTGGTGGCGCGCGTGCAATCGGCGTTGACTATTGAGCAGGTGGCCGAGCCTTATGTGCGTGGCAAGGCGCTGCGCTATCTGGAAGAAGGCAAGGTGGTGATTTTCGGTGCCGGTACCGGCAATCCGTTCTTCACGACCGACACCGCTGCCGCATTGCGCGGCATGGAAATGAATGTGGATATCGTGCTCAAGGCCACCAAGGTCGATGGCGTGTATACCGATGACCCCAAAACCCATCCCGATGCGATGCGGTACAAGACCTTGAATTTCGACGAGGCTATTGTGCGCAATCTGAAAGTGATGGATGCTACAGCGCTGACCTTGTGCCGCGACCAGGCCATGCCGCTGAATGTGTTCAGTATTTTCAAACAGGGTGCATTGAAGCGCGTGGTGATGGGCGAGGATGAAGGAACGCTGGTTTCTCCCTGATTTTTGGAGTGTTGAAAATGATCAACGACATCAAGCAATCTGCCGAACAAAAAATGCAAAAATCGCTTGAGGCCCTGAAAGTGGATCTCGGCAAGGTGCGTACTGGCCGTGCTCACACCGGCATACTCGATCACGTGCAGGTGGATTACTATGGCAGTCTGATGCCGATCAACCAGGTGGCTGCGATCAGTTTGGCCGATGCGCGTACGATCACGGTCCAGCCTTGGGAAAAGCCCATGATCGCCAAGGTCGAAAAGGCGATTCGCGATGCCGATCTCGGTCTCAATCCTGCGACCAATGGCGATATTATTCGTGTCCCGATGCCGGTACTGACCGAAGAGCGGCGCCGTGACCTCATCAAGGTGGTGCGTGGCGAGGCCGAGGGTGCCAAGGTGGCAGTGCGTAACGTGCGCCGGGATGCCAACGATGCACTGAAGAAGCTGCTCAAGGACAAGGAAGTCGGCGAGGACGACGAGCGCAAGGCCCAGGACGAAGTCCAGAAGCTGACCGACAAGTTTGTCGCCGAAATCGACAAGACACTGCAAGCCAAAGAAACCGATTTGATGGCTGTTTAGGCTGTCATAAAATCTTGGCTATTTTCGCCAGTTCTACGCAGGATATCCCCGAGGCGCCATCCGTGCCCAGGCACGTTGCCATGATCATGGATGGCAACGGGCGCTGGGCCAAAAAGCGTTTCATGCCGCGCATCATGGGCCACAAACGCGGAGTGGAAACCGTCCGCAACACCGTGAAGACGTGCATAGACCTCGGTGTCGAGTACCTCACCCTGTTTGCCTTCAGCAGTGAAAACTGGCGTCGCCCGCCGGACGAAGTGAACTTCCTCATGAGTCTGTTCATGGAGGCGCTCAAACGCGAAGTGGTCAAGCTGCACGACAACCATATCCGCCTCGTCATCATCGGCGACCGTTCACGCTTCGATCCGCTGTTGCTGAAGGAAATTCACGCGGCGGAAAAGCTCACCGAACACAACAAGCGCCTGACCCTGACCATTGCCGCCAATTACGGCGGGCGCTGGGATGTGCTGCAGGCCACGCAGCGCATGATGCAGGCGCATCCCGAGAAAGTACACGGGTTTACCGAGCATGATCTGGCCCCGTATCTCTGCATGCCGTATGCTCCCGAGCCCGATCTTTTCATCCGTACCGGCGGCGAGCAGCGCATCAGCAACTTCCTTTTGTGGCAACTGGCTTATACCGAGCTTTATTTCACCGAAACGCTGTGGCCGGATTTCGATCGTGCCGAATTCCAGCGTGCGATCGATTCCTACCAGCATCGCGAGCGGCGCTTTGGTCGCACCAGCGAACAACTGACTCCCCATGCTTAAAGCACGGCTCATTACCGCATTTTTTCTGATTGGTGGGTTTCTGGCAGCGTTGTTTCTGTTGCCGGATTTTCATTGGGCGGCGCTGATGCTGGGCATCATCGTGCTGGGGGCTTGGGAGTGGGGGCATCTGGCACATTTCACCCGGTCCGGTCAGCAGATTTTCACGGGCGTGATGCTGGCGGCCGGCATCTGTCTGCTCCCGGATGTGCTGCATGGCACATGGCAGCACGAGGTACTGTTCTGGTGCGTATTCTCGGCCTCGCTGTTCTGGCTGGTGCTGGTGCCGGCCTGGCTGGGAAGGCAGCATCGTGAAACGCGCAAGCCGCTATTGGCGCTGACCGGCATGCTGGTGCTGCTGCCGGCCTGGCTGGCGCTGGTACACTTGCGCAAGGTCAGCCCGTTGGTCGTGCTGGGCCTGATGGCGGCGGTGTGGATTGCCGATAGCGCCGCGTATTTTTCCGGCAAGGCATTCGGCCGTCACAAACTGGCACCTGCAATCAGTCCCGGGAAAACCTGGGAGGGCGTGGCCGGAGCCATGGTCGCCGTAACTCTTTACGGCCTGGCATTGAGCGCGATATTCGACATCAGTGCCTGGCTGGTTGTCGGCTTGTGGGGGGTGACCGTGTTGAGCATCGTGGGCGACTTGTTCGAGTCGCTGCTCAAGCGTCAGGCAGGACTCAAGGATAGCGGCCATATCCTGCCCGGCCACGGCGGTGTGCTTGACCGCATCGACGGCCTGACTTCCACTTTGCCGCTGGCCGCTTTCTATCTGCATTTCCCGCTTTACTACATGGCGTTATATGAGTAGTCCAGAAAACATCACGATACTCGGGGCTACCGGCACCATAGGCGTAAATACACTGGATGTGATTGCCAGGCATCCGGAAAAATACCGGGCCTACGCGCTGACGGCCAACACCCGATTTGAGCCTTTGCTGGAGCAATGCCGGCGCTTCCGGCCACGTTATGCCGTGATGCTGGATGCGTCTGCTGCCGAGCAGTTGCATGCCGGTTTGCGTGCCGAAGGGCTGGAAACCGAAGTGCTGTCCGGCATGGAAGCGCTGGAGCAGGTTGCCGCTTTACCCGAAGTCGATGCCGTGATGGCGGCCATAGTCGGTGCGGCCGGGTTGAGGCCGTCGTTGGCTGCGGCGCAAGCCGGCAAGCGTGTGTTGCTGGCCAACAAGGAAACGCTGGTCATGTCGGGCAGCCTGTTCATGGACGCCGTACACCGGCATGGCGCCACCCTGTTGCCGATCGACAGCGAGCATAACGCCATCTTTCAGTGCCTGCCGGGCGCTTTTTCCGGCGATCTTTCACGGCATGGCGTCACCAAAATACTGTTGACCGCTTCCGGCGGCCCTTTCCGCAAATTAAGCCGGGATGAACTGGCACACGTTACGCCGGCACAGGCGCTCAATCATCCAAATTGGGTGATGGGGCCGAAAATCACCATCGACTCGGCCACCCTCATGAACAAGGGGCTGGAGGTCATCGAGGCGCACTGGCTGTTCGGCGCCAGGGCTGAACAGATCGAAGTGGTGATCCATCCGCAAAGCGTCATTCATTCGATGGTGCAATACAACGACGGTTCGGTACTGGCCGAACTGGGTAACCCGGATATGCGCACGCCGATTGCCCATGCGCTGGGCTGGCCGGAGCGCATAGCCAGCGGGGTGGCCCCGCTGGATGTATTCGCGGCCGCCAGACTGGATTTCGAGCGGCCAGATACGGCACGCTTTCCTTGCCTGCGCTTGGCTTTCGAGGCACTCGAACTCGAGGGCACGGCACCGGCGGTGCTCAATGCAGCTAATGAGGTGGCGGTGCAAGCGTTTCTCGATAAGCGGATAGGCTTCACTGACATCCCGCGCCTGATTGAAACCGTGCTGTCCGATGTCGGGGCCGTGCCGGTCGCAAGCCTGGCTGATGTGGTTTCAGCGGATAGTAAAGCCCGCGATGCCGCGCTGGTGTGGCTGGCAAGGCACGCGGCATGACAACTCTGCTGGCATTCCTGGTCACCATCGGTGTGCTGGTCGTCGTGCATGAATACGGCCATTACCTGGCCGCACGGCTGTGTGGGGTCAAGGTGCTGCGGTTTGCCGTCGGTTTCGGCCAGCCGTTGTACACGCGGGTATTCGGCCGGGACCGTACCGAGTTCGTGATTGCCGCGTTCCCGCTGGGTGGCTATGTCAAGATGCTGGATGAACGCGAAGAGCCGGTTCCAGAAGCCGATTTGCCGAGGGCCTACAACCGCCAGAACGTGTGGCGGCGCAGCGCTATCGTGGTCGCCGGGCCGGTCGCCAATCTGCTGCTGGCCATCCTGCTGTATTGGGTGCTGTTCATGGCAGGCATTCCAGGCATGAAGCCGTTGCTGGGTAGCGTGCCGGAAAAATCTCCAGCGGCGCAGGCAAGTCTGAAGGCCGATGAAATGATTACCCGAATCAATGGTGTTCCCGTTAAAACCTGGCAGGATGTACGCTGGGCGCTGTTGCAGCAATCGCTCAAATCCAGCGTGGCGGAAGTCGAAGCGGTCAGTGGACTGGATGAAACCCACTTGCACCGGCTGGACCTGAGCATTCTGGCGCACAATGGTTTTGATGGCGATGTGCTGGATCAGTTGGGGCTGGCGCCGGCAACGCCGGCAATGCCGGCGCGCGTGGGGGAGGTTTTGGAGGGGGGGGCTGCACAGCGCGACGGTTTGCAGGTCGATGACCTAGTCAGTACGGTCAACGGTTCGCCTGTTGCGAACTGGGAAGCTTTTGTCGAACAGGTGCGGGGTGGAGCGGGAAAAACGCTGGCGCTGGAAGTGCTGCGCGGCAAGGAAACCGTAAAGATCCAACTCGCTCCGGAAACAATCAAGGAGAACGGCCAGTCGGTCGGTCGGGTCGGCGCGGCCTACCGCATGCGGGATGAGGAGTTGCAAAAGTACATGGTCGAGGTCCGCTACTCGCCTCTGCCCGCGATGACGCAGGCCATCGGGAAAACCTGGGATACCTCCGCGCTTAGCCTCAAGTTGCTGGGCAACATGGTCGTGGGGGCAGTCTCCTGGAAAGGGGTCAGCGGTCCGGTGACGATTGCCAGCATCGCGGGACAGACCGCCCATGTCGGCTGGAAGGCGTTTGTCGGCTTTCTGGCACTCGTCAGCATCAGCCTTGGCGTGCTCAATTTGCTGCCCGTTCCGGTGTTGGATGGTGGGCATTTGATGTATCATATCGTGGAAATTTTGAAGGGGAGTCCGGTTTCCGAACGCACCATGGAGATCGGCCAACGGGCAGGGCTGGCAGTGCTGGGCATGCTCATGACAATTGCCGTATACAACGACATCAACCGCATCATCACGGGCTGACAAACAATATGAAGTTACGCACGCTGCCGTTATTGCTTTCCGCACTTTTTGCTACTTCGGCGCTTGCCATGGATTCTTTCGTGGTCAAGGATATCCGCGTCGAGGGCATCCAGCGTACCGAGGCCGGCACCGTCTTCAATTATCTGCCGGTCAAGGTCGGCGAGACCATGGATGACGAAAAGGCAGCGCAGGCGATCAAAGGTCTTTTTTCTACCGGATTTTTCAAGGATGTGCGTCTGGAGCAGGAAGGGGATGTGTTGGTGGTGGTGTTGCAGGAACGCCCCGCGATCTCCAAAATCGATTTCTCCGGCAATAGCGCGTTTCCCAGCGACAAAATGAAGGAAGGCCTCAAGCAGATCGGTCTGGCGGAAGGTCTGATTTTCGACCGCTCCATGCTGGACAAGGCCGAGCAGGAAATCAAGCGGCAGTATCTTTCCCAAGGCAAGTATGGCGCCAAGGTCAAGGCGGTCGCATCGCCCATGGAGCGTAACCGTGTAGCCTTGCGCTTTGATATTGAAGAAGGCATGGTCGCCAAGATCAAGGCTATCAATATCGTCGGCAGCCAGACATTCAGCGAAGCCGAACTGCTGGAACAGTTCAAGCTCACATCACCCAACTGGATGAGCTGGTGGAACAAGGACGACCAGTATTCCAAGCAGAAACTTTCTGCCGATATGGAAGCCCTGCGATCGTTCTACATGAACCAGGGTTACATGGATTTCAGCATCGACTCCACCCAGGTATCGATCACTCCTGACAAGCGCGATATTTACATCACGATCAGCGTTACCGAAGGTGAGCGGTACACGGTTTCCGATATCAAGATGGCTGGCGAGATGCTGGTGCCGGAAGAGGAATTGAGCAAGCTGATTACGGTAGAGCCGGGTGAAATGTTCAACCGCCAGAAAGTGACGGAGTCGTCCAAAGCTATTGGAGACAGGCTGGGCAATGAAGGCTATGCCTTTGCCAATGTCAATGCCGTGCCGGAAGTGGACAAGGAAAAGCGCACGGTCGCTTTCACTTATTTTGTCGACCCGGGTCGGCGCGTCTATGTGCGCCGCATGAACCTCACCGGCAACACCCGTACCCGTGACGAAGTGCTGCGCCGCGAAATGCGCCAGTTGGAGGCTTCATGGTATGACGCCAGTAAAATCGAGCGCTCAAGGCAGCGTCTGGATCGATTAGGCTATTTTGAAGATGTCAACCTCGAAACGCCTGCGGTTGCGGGGACGGCAGATCAGGTCGATATCAATATCGATGTGAAGGAGAAGTCTACCGGCAGCGTGATGTTCGGGGCGGGTCTGTCAAGCTCGGAAGGCGTAGTGCTGGGAGTCACGGTCAATCAGGCAAACTTCCTGGGTACGGGTAATCGCGTCAGTGCCCAAATCAATACGGGTAAGGTCAATACCACCTACTCATTCTCGTTCACCGATCCCTATTTCACTCCTGATGGCGTGAGCCGCGGTTTCGATGTTTATCGCAAGGATGTGGACTCCGGATCGCTGGATGTCGGTAATTACAAAAGTTCTTCTTATGGCGCTGGCGTGCGATTCGGCGTGCCGCTCAATGAGCGCGATAATATTGGTTTCGGCTTGACCCTTGACTATACCAGCCTTGATCTGAGCAGGAGGAGCCCGCAACGCTACATTGATTATTGTGAAAGTGGCAGCGGCTGCGACAACACCCTGTTGCGACTGGACGTGAACTGGGCACATGATACTCGCGACAATATTTTGTACCCCAATCGCGGGGTGCTGCAGTCGATTCGTACCGAAGTTGGATTGCCCGGCCTTGATCAGGAGTACTATAAGCTGAATTACCAGCATACTTGGTATAAAGACATCACCAAAACTTTCACGTTCATGCTCAATGGTGAAATCGGGTACGCGGGCAGCTATGGTTCCAAAGGTTATCCATTCTTCAAGAATTTTTACGCCGGCGGTGTGTCTTCAGTCCGTGGATACGATACCAGTTCGCTTGGTCCGCGCGATACCGATGCGTTGACTGGTACGGATTATTCCGTTGGCGGTACGCGTCGCGTGGTGGGAAATGCAGAACTTTTCTTCCCGGTACCTTTCCTCAAGGATAACAAACAGTGGCGTCTTTCTGCATTTCTCGATGCTGGTTCCGTATGGGGCGGGAACGTCGACCAGAGCAAGGGTTGTGATAACAGTCTTGGTGACTGCATGCGTTATTCGACAGGCGTGGGCGTGAGCTGGTACTCCCCATTCGGTCCATTGAAGGTGGTGCTGGCCAAGGCACTTAACGATACGCAGGATGACAAGACGCAAGTATTGCAATTCCAGATGGGTTCGCAATTCTAAATTTAGTAAGTTTTTTCAGGAGAATTCAATTGAACAAGCTGTTGCAAATGATCATGGTGGCGAGTCTTGGTGTTGCCATGAGTGGTGCTTATGCGGCCGAGACCAAGCTCGGTTTCGTCAATGTTGAGCAGATTCTTAAAGAAGCGCCACAGACCGCCGAGAGTGGCAAGAAGCTGGAAAAGGAATTCAGTGGCCGCCAGCAGGAGCTGGAGCGCATGGCAAAGCAGATCAAGGATACTGAAGCCTCTCTCGACAAGGATAGTTTGACTTTGTCCGAGACTGACAGGCGCAACAAGGAGCGGGATCTATCCAACACAAAGATTGAATTTCAGCGCAAGCAGCGGGAGATGCGTGAAGACGTCAATCTGCGCAAAAACGAAGAACTGAGTGCATTGCAGGACCGCATCAACAAGGCTGTTACCGCGGTATCCGAAGCCGAGGGGTATGATCTGGTGGTCTACAGCGGCGT
>Ga0172367_10006045_pt1 | contig 14412 bp, 13 predicted proteins | sample Lak10m_FD_114542 | JGI IMG/M metagenome (GOLD analysis project Ga0172367, IMG submission 114542) | Freshwater microbial communities from Kabuno Bay, South-Kivu, Congo - kab_022012_10m | ecosystem: Environmental > Aquatic > Freshwater > Lake | place: Democratic Republic of the Congo: South-Kivu... | reverse complement strand
TATTTGATAAATTCATAAAGAAATATGAGAAGACGAATGAGAATAAGGATGAAATAAGTTATTATAATTCCATTTTTTATTTAGAAATTGCGATGAATTTAAAGAAGGATAAATATGTGAAGAAGATTATGAGCGAATTGAAACAATTTTATTAATCTTAAATTAGAAAATGGAAGAAATAAGGCGAGAATTAAAATCGCATTTTGTCGGTAATTTCAATATCCCAGAAGTAATCTCATATATAAATGAAATAAATTCCTTAAAAACCATCAATCATAAAAACATCTCATTAAGGATTTATTATAAAACTACTGATAATCTTAATTTTGATTTTATTAAAAGGGTTGTGGAAAGAGGTGCGTTTATATTAAGAAAGAAACAAATGATAATTCATTTAATTCCATCACCGGCGAAGAAGATGATAAAGGAGGATGGGATAATGACCGGAGCGAATATCAATAGTGGTTTTACATATGTGAATAGGAATGAGATATATATATTCAGGAAGGAGGAATTTCCAAAGGTAATAATTCACGAATTAATTCATCACGATTTAAATATCCATCGAGACGAATTTAAAAAAGAAAATAAGGAACGATTGAAACGACATTTTAAAATTGCCGAAGAGACGACTTTGATATTAAATGAGGCGATGATTGAATTATGGGCGATAATTTTTCAATTAGCATTTGTAAGTATTGATTATGGAAAGGATTTTAAAAAATTGTTTGAGATGGAGGTTTCATATTCTTTATATAAATGTCATCAAATATTAAAAATTCAAGGGGAAGGTGAATGGAAGGATAGATGTAATATATTTAGTTATATAATATTCAAGACAATTCTTTTAGTGAATTTGAATGAATTCGTGAAGATATATATGTATCCAGAGAAATATGATGATACATTATTAACGGATTTCTTAATAAGATATTCAAAACTTCCAAATATTTCTCATTTAAAAAAATTTAAAAGAGATGATAAATCTTTATGTTTTATGTTATTAAGTGATTATTAAAAATGGATACAAATTTAGAATGTATAATTGAACTTATGTCAAATAGTAATGGAATACAAGAATTTTTATTGGAAAGAAGTATTAAAGAAAATTTATGGATTACTTTTAGATTTAATTGATAATATTGATTTATTTGATGAATTTAAAGATATTTTTAATAGAAAATTACGAATAATTAAAGAAAAAATTCCAGTAGATACTGGTAGAGAAAAATTAATTACTGATGTATATATGAAACAAGTTGAAAATAAAATAATATTTGATTATATGGAAGAAGTAGGAAAAATTCTTGAAACAAGTGATAATCTAATAGATTTTGGAGATAAACTCGAAGAAAAAATAGAAGAATTAAAAGACTTAAAATTTTTTAGTGATTATATCCAAAAAATATTATAATTTCATTATTTAAATGAAAGATCATCCATTCGTAGAGGAAGTAGCATCTAAAATGATTGAATATAATCATAGTGAATATTTGATTGATTTGGATGAAATCATATCGAATAATAAATATGGAAATATCATATCAAATCTTTTGATTGAAATCAAGAAGATTTTATCGAATGAATTGAAGCTTTCAAAGAATAATTTAAAAAGATTTATTTATCAAATAATAATATTTGAGAATGGTCGTGATTGTTGTTTAGAATTGATATGTAAAAAAAATTAGAAAAATTTCTTATTTTTCTTATTTTTCATATCCGCTTTCTTCAAAATCTTATACATCTTCTTCTCATTCATAAGAACAAGCGGAGAAATATCAGGATTTCGTGTTAAAATCAATTCAAACTTTTTCGAATAATAAATATCATAGTAATCACACCACGAAATTACTTCGATAAAGTTCATTTTGATAATTATTTTAAATTTTAACAAAAATCATTTTTTTATAATGTTCTTAATAAAATTAAACAAACGAGTATCAAAGATGTTTTAGATAGATATGATTATAAATCTATTAATTTAGATACATTAGAACAATTTAAACAAGAATTATCTTTAATAAAAAACGATAATACTAAATTATCTTTAATAACATTATTATTTAAATTCGAAGAATATAATATAACAGATGATATTAAAAGACATACAAACGCTTATATTTATATAGCAGAGGTTAAAATAAATGGTGAAACAAAAAAACTCTTTTTCAAATTAAAAGATGCTGAATTAGAAAAAGAAGATTCAATAATTATTGATATATTTAATTCTATTATATTTAATAAATTACCTGAAAAATATAGAAAACATTTTCCTTTATATTTTGGTTCTTCTTATACATATATGATAAAAGCAAGAGATAGTGTTCCTTTACCTTTTCAAGATCCATTTTTAATACCGAGAACATGGAATTATAATGATTTAATTGATTTTTCAAAAATATATTCACCATATCATCAAAATAATTTAAGATTTATAGAAACTGAATCATCATTTTTTATTGGAAGTTATATGATAGTTTATGAAGCTATTAAAGGAGATGCTCTAATAGATATATTAGATAGTAGTGATACTATTAAGAAAATATTAATTACAAAAAAATTTAGAGAATTTTATGAATTTTTATGTGAAATAGGAATTGAGTATGGTTTTATTCATAATGATTTACATTTAAGGAATTTAATATATGATGAAAATACACAATCAATTAAGATTATTGATTTTGGAAGAAGCTCATTTAATAACGAATATGCGATTTTAAAAAATAATGATTTTTTATTAGAAGCTAGAAAATTAAATTTAAGAGATTTTGATGAAAATAATGTTTATGAAAGTATATTTAATAAAGGAAATAAATTCTTAAAATCATATACTTCTATAAATGGAAATTTTCTTGGAATTTTAAGCGAAATAATTAGTTTATCACTATCTTTTTATATAAATATTGAGGAATTATTTAATGATTTAAAAGTTAATTTTTCGAATTTATTGGAATTAAATATAACATCTGTTAAAATCAAATTCACACATAAAAAAGAAATTTTAAAAGAATATCTTGAAATTCTTTTAAAATTTGATGAAAATTTTTATACAAAATTTCGAGAAGTTGATGAAGATATTAAATATACAATTAGATATTTACTTGATGGATTATTTTTAGCTGCTTTATATTTTAAATTTTGTGGTTTAAAAGAAGGTGTTTATACTTATGAAAAATTAACAGAAAAAAAAATTATGAGTAAATATCGCATTTTATTAATAGATCAAGGAAAATTAGATAATTTTATATCATATGTTTGCAAATTTTTATCAACTGTAAATCCTTATTTTAAACCTTTATTATCTAAAAATTATCTTTTACAAAAATTATCAGAAGAAATAAAAACAAAAAGAGAAATAGTTAAATCATTTATTAGAAGTATTGGATTTAAAAGAGGAGGAATACAACGGAGAATAAGGAGGATTAAGAAATATTAAATTAATTTACAAAGATAAATGGTTCTATCAAATAGAGCAGTAATTTCATCAATAATATTTTGAATTTCGCAATTATTCTTAAAAGTTTTATTACGAATTCCACAGATGACTTGTCTTTCAGTTTCTAGATATTCAATAAGATTACTGATATTTGTAGTAGCGGTCATATTAATTTCAAAAATTTCTAATGGTTGTTTATTAAATCTTCCTAAATAAACTTCTAATAATTTATCAACTAAATCACTTAAACTTCCGTGAAAATCATCAAGGGTTTTATGAGTAGAATATTTCATCGTTGAAAAATGAAATAATTTAATTTGTCCTATTAATCCAAAAAAATATTCGAATAAATTCTTTGTCGCCATTTTCTATATTTATATAATCAAAAAAAAATCACATCAAATAATTCCATTCCTCATCATAGAAACATTTGTCCTCGAAATCGTCCATCACTATCTCTTCCTCTTGAAGACGAACCGCTTTGAGATATTTGAAAATTCTAAAATATTTTCGTAAAATTTTCATTTATATCATTTGTTTATAAATCTAAAAATCATTTTATTTTATTTTTCTATTTAAATAAATACAAATTAAGATATTTAAAGAATGTCTATTGAAGATATTGATTATTTAAAGAAGAATAGTATAAAAGAAAGTTTCTTATTCATCGTAGATAGTAAAGACCGAGATTTCCTCCAATATCCAGACCCAAATTATTATTCAATAAAGATGAATACACCTTTTAAAAATGTCATAGGAATTGAAGTTATTGATTATAGTATTCCAAGAACGATGTATTCAATAGATAAATATAATAATAATCTTTTTATTTATATTGCGAATAGTTCAAATGATTTCATCGTGAATAATGGTTTAGATCCGTTGAATGCTAATATGAATATATTCACGAAATTTGAAATGAGTATTGGAAATTATAATCTCTTAACTTTTATGCCTGTTTTTAATTCCTTAATGATTTCAAAATCAACGGAAGACCCTGTTAATTATCCAGTACCGATAGAAATAATAACATATAGCAATCCACCTGAATTAACGAATGTCATTACTTTCGTATGTCAAAAACCATTTATCTTAAATATGAATGATAGTTCGATGGCGGAAACTCTTGGATTTTCTATGAATATCAAAGAAGAAGATGATAATATAAAATATAAATATATAAAGAGATATGAGAATAATTTAAGATTTTTGAAAATATTTCATAGTTATTATAATGTGAAGACGGAAAGATATGAGATTACTGCTACTGGTGTTGTTTTCTTCATAGGTGAGAAATATATTACAATCAGGTCTCCTGAAATTGAGGAACATTCTTACGGTTCATTAGCATATAATAATTATAATCTTGGGATTGCTAAATTTAAGGTGAATTCGGTGGGTTTTAATGAGGAAAGATTTGAAATCCAGAAAATACCTTCGAGAGAATTTCATCCCATCGGTAAATTATCTAAATTAACATTTCGTTTTGAAGCGACGAATAACAATCTTTATGATTTTAAGGGGGTTAATCATTTAATTACATATATCATTTATTATTATTCGCCTAAATTTTCATTAACAACTGAATTTAAATCATTATTAAATCCAAATTATAAAAATAATTTTAATGATTATAATTATTATAATAAAGAACAAGAGTTAAGTGAAGAAGAAGATAATGATGAATATTCGAGAGATAAATTATTTGATTTATATAAGAAGAATGAATTGACATATAAAGAAGATTAAGATTTCAAACCTCCTTTAAAATGTTCGACATAATCGATTAAATTCTCCAAATTTTTTTCGGTGAATTGTTCATTTTTAATTAATGATGTTAGGTCTTTGGTTGTTATAGAACCTGCTGATAATCCATTTAAAACGGATTTTTCAAATGAAGTTAATTCTTTTTCAGCTTCTTTATTTTCAAATTTCTCTTGGACTATGGGAGAAGAACATCTACATCCAAAGAGAATGATAAAGAAGATTATAAATGCGAGTAATAAAGAAAACATATTTAGAATTGAATTATACTCAACCATTTTCTATTTATTAAAAATATTTATTTATTTATAGAATATGACTTCTCTTGATTTAGCGTTTGAAGAAGAATTTGAAAATACACCTCCACCTCCACCACCCCCAAAGAAAAAACCTGTTCCAGAATATCAATCTCAAATGCCTCCTCAAATGCCTCCACAAGAAACCAAAGAACGCTTCACGAATTATTATGAATATCAAGAACAACCACAACAAGTTCCACAACAAATTCCACAACGCCCTTATCAATATTCTTTTTGGGATAGAATGGTTATGTCTCGTAGAGAGGTTATGAAATTATTCATATTATCGATAGTTATAATTCTTGGAATTTCATTAGAGAAGATAGGATGTCATTATATAAATAATTATCTATCTTCAAATGATTTAACAACTTTCCAAGAATTAATGGTGCGACTATCATTCCCAATAGTAATATTCATTATTTTATGGATTATTAAATCATTATAATAAATAGAATTGATGAAGATTAAAGAACTCTTTTTTAAATTTCTTAAAATTATTTATGAGTTAATTTCAACTGAATTCACAACTCATCTTACTATCTTAAAAGATGCTCGTAAGAGGAATGAAAAACATCCTATATTTTGTAGTAATATCTCTGTAATTAGTGATATTATTATAATAATAATTTGGTTATTTTTAATAACATCTCTTTTATGGATTTTATATGAAATTATTAAAAATGTTGTTAGTTATTTCAAATTAAGTTCTTATAAATATTTCACAACACGAGAATTAACATTTGCGGATAGTCCATTATTTAAACAACTCGAAAACATCTTTTATTTGAATGATTATTTTTCGATAGATAGTCATTTTGCTATATTTATAATTACTCTCATTTTTATAATTGTTAAAATAGATATTTTTGATTATCTTTTAGAAGAAAAAAGAATAGAATATATTAAAATCTTTTGTTATATATCAATCTTTATAGGTTTTGTTTATTATCTCATTAATTATGTGAATATCACGAAGGTTGGTAAAAGAGTGAATAGTATTAATCGTCTATTTTATACGAATATAAATGTGGATTTTATAAATAAGAAGAAGATTTGTAATTATCTAACAAAGAAAAATGAATTTGATAATGATTTCGTTTATGGAAAATGTAATGATATTAAGAATAATATAAGTATCAATAGATTTTATGAATATATTAAAGAGATTATTGATGATATTGCCGAAACACATACAAAATCATTCGCAACTATTCCTCTAAAAGAATTTAAAGAATTGAAGGATAAGAATGGGATTTTATATAAGGATAAGATAGTTTCAACATTTTTCACATTCCAAATTATCAAATATTTTGTGGATAATAATTTAATAAGCGAAGCGAAGGATTTCTTTTCGGCATTTAATATGATTTATACACCTAATATTCAAATAATAAAGAAGAAGATAAATCTTGTTTTATATTTGAGGATTGGTAATTTAATGATTTTTGAAAGTCTTTATCAATTTGAAGGAGAATTGAAGAATAGTTTTTATAATGATAAGGATAAATTTGAATATATTAAATTTGAATATACGAAACTTCAAAATCAAATTCAAAAAATCGTTATTGATTTATATGATATATGTAGTTCTAAATTAATATCAATTTATATGTATTATTTCATATTATTTATACTCATCATAATTCTAATAATTATTTATCAGTTTAACATTAAAATTAAATTTCCATTCAATTAATAAGAAATGAATTTCCAAGATTTATATGATATTTATCAAAAAATAATCAAGGAAAAAGATAAATTACAAAAGAAAGTATTAATATCACAATTTATAGCAAAATTTATCGATTCAAGAAAAGAAATTATAGAAAGTTTAAGCACAAAAAAGAATAAACCATTCGAAAATAAACCTCTCGATGATATTAATAAATATTTTGATTATGATTATGATTTCAGTAAAGATGTTGATGATGAAAAATATAAGTTTGTTAAATTAGTTAAAGATTTATATAACATAATTAATAAAGAATATTTTGAGAATTTTATTAGAAAAGATAAAGCATCTTTACCTGATATTGATAGAAAAATAAATGGATATATCTCAAATACAACTGAAAATATCAAGAAAAAAGTTAAAGAATTATATGATTTTAAAGAAAAAAATAAAAACGAAATCAAAAAGAAATTAAAATTATCAATTGGAGAAAAGGAATTAACTGATATTGAATTTGAGAATGTTTTTAATGAAAATCGTGAAGCATTCAAAGAAATAATTGATTATTTAATCAATAGTCTTAAAAAAGAAATTGCCTATGCTATTAAAGAATATGATGATAAACTTAAAAAATTTAGTAATGAACGACCTACAAAAACTTTTATGGATGATTTTAATTCAAATTCAATTGATAAATATCTTAACGGTTTTTATAATAATTTCGTTAAAGGTATTAAATTAAGTTTAAAGGAGAAATTATATAAGGATAAGAATATTAAGAGATTGTTGGAATTTTTTAAAAAAACGGATGATGATATTTTTATTCCAGAATTAAAAGAATTTGATGAAGATTTTAAAAGTAAATATCAAGATGCCGAAGCTGAATTGAAAAAAGATGATCCTAATTTGAAGAAATTGGAAGGTTTATTTAATTCTAAATATGGTGATTGGATTGTTGATTTAAAATCTTATCCACAAGCAAAAGAATTAAAGGAAAAATATGATAAGAAGGTTGTAGAACAAAAACCAGAACAATTTCAAGTGAAACAAGAATTTAAACAATTATCAAATTTCACGGAAAAAATAAAAGAGATTAAGAGGAAATTGGAGAAAAAAGAGAAACTTCAAGAAACAGAAACAACTTTTATAGAAAATTTTGATGATTATATAAAAGTAATTGAAAGTAATCCTCAATTTAGTTCTAATGAAGATTTAAAAAAACAAATCGCAAATGTTAAGGGTTTTATAAAAAATTTAAAAATAGGTGATAAATTAATCATCGAAAAGGTTAAACAAGAAATAGAAGATAAAAGAGTTGTGAAAGATGAAATTAAGGATAGAGATAAGGATAGTATTTATTTAGATGATTATATTCAATTATTTAAACTCGCCATTAAATTCTTCGCTTATGGTGGAATAGTCTTCGTCTTAATCATCCTTTTTATCTCTTTCATAGGCATCGTCATTCTTTTATATGATTTAATCATTAATATTATAACTATTTTTGTTAATTTAACAAATTCAACGAAGAATAATTCGATAGATTATATGACAAAATCTATTATAAGATGTTCGAAGGATAATTATTCGAATGATAGATTTTTAATTTTAACGGAACAAAAACAGAATTTAACTATTTTCAATTTGGGAGCATATACTATATATCTCCTAATCATTTATTTCATCGTCTTTTTTATTTTAATGTTCTATGCTAATCGTATGAAATATAAATTTGTTGGAAAGATTTATGATATTGACCCTAATTTCATATATCTATTTATGATTGGAATTTTATTGATATATAGTGCTATTCATCTATTCTTATTTAAAATAATTTTTAAACCATTCGTATTTATTCCTTATAAAACAATCGAAAAAGAAGAAACTGGAATAGATGAATTAATCGCAAAAATGATTTTAATTAAAAATGATGGTGATAAAAACCTTCGTAATGATGAGTTTTTTAAATTATTATATGATGCTTCTAAAATTGAGGAATTAAGTGATATGTTTTTGGCAGAAATTAAATCGAAGGATAGTGCTAGATGTTTGAAACAGAAGATAATTATCTATAATTTATATGAATATTTGAGACAATATATAGATTTTGATGAAGAATTTCAAAAGAATTTTAAAATCTATTGTATAAGAGATGCGAATAATAAACCTAAATATAAAAATGGTAATTCTATCACCTTTATATCTATGTTAAATAATAATGAAGTGAAGATAATAACGAATTTTCACGAAGAATTGCCGTTTTTTAATAAATTAGATGATAAATATTTGGAATTTTATAATCAACTTAATAAAGATATTTCCGAAGATTTACGAGATATTAATAAAAAGATTATTACACATAATAAAACTACACTTCCATTTTTCCTGACAATCTTATATATCTGTCTAATATTCCTCTTAAATTTCGTCATAGTTTATATAATAATTAAAATGATTAAAGAAGATAAAACAGATGCTTATCATAAATATATCGTCTATGCTATAACTTTCTTGGATGATTATATTTATACACCTTTATTGGATTTTTTTAAAAAAAAGGAATAAATAGAAAATGATTTTATATTTATATTTATTATTAACATTCGTCATTATTTTCTTTATATATAACTTAACGGTTGTTCGATGGCATTTCGATTTTTATAGAAATATGGAGACTAGTTGTCGAATATTAGAATTATTTAAATTACGCTATAATTTAAATAAATATCTTATGAAAGATGATTTCATTTTTAATAGGTCTTTAAATACTATAAATTTCTTTAAAAATGCTATTTATATCATAATTATCTTCTTCTTATTAATCTTCTTCATAGGTTTTGAATATCTCAATTTTCAAATAATCTTCTTTATAATCATCCTAATATCCTTCATTTATAATATCGAAATGACTATGATTAAATTAGATAAGATTATGAAAAATCCCTCATTCAATAATTATTCAAATTATTATAAAACCCTCAATAAAATATTTAATACGAATTATGATTTTATTCAAAATATTAATACTGATAATCTAATGTCTGCTAGTGCTAGTGGATTTATAAATAAAGTTAATAAAACTTTTGGAGGAATTGGATATACATATGATACAACTTATAATTTATCGGTGTCAGGTGGAGGAGGTTCTAATTTTGCTGGATATGTTAAAGGTTTAAAAGATGGTTCTGTTAGTGATGTTTTTATAACTAATGTAGGTTCTGGATATACCTCCGCTCCTACAATTACTATATCTGCTGGTAGAAATAATTCAGCGACATTTGAAGCAGAAATATCGACAATTGTTATTAAGGAAGATATAAAAGAATTATCATTTTATTATAAAAATCTTTATGAGGTTATTAGAAGAAATGCTAAATATATTGATGATGTTTTAGAAGAAGATTTAGAAGAACATTTAAATCTCGTTAAAAAAGAAAATGATTTATTGAAATATGTAGATATATATGATTATGAATATTTACAAAAGTTTCTAATTTTCAAAGATGATAATAATGATTTTGAACAAGGTGATATAACAACGAATTTGAGAAATAATTATAAATTAATAAATCTGGATAAATTGGAGGAGAATTATTCAAAAATTATGAATAATGAAACAATTACTAATGAAGAACAAATAAAAAAATATTATTCAATAATTACTGATTATTTGGGTGTGAAAGATTTGAAATTTTATAAGAAGAAAAATGATAAGATATTTGAGGAATTAATTAAGATATTGGATAATTTCAATACTAATTTCTTTTATTTGCTTATAAATATCATTTTAATATTTATGATAATTTTACATATCTTTTTTATAAATTTATTTAGATATTTATAAATATGGAAGGAGAAAAAAATTCGTGTTTCCAAAGAAAGAAATCACCTGTTTCTTTTCCCTCGTTAAATTTTATTAAATGTGTTTTCTTCACGAACGAACAATTGAACGATAAACAAGTTCATAAACCTAAACAATCCCTTTTTTTTGAAAAGAATGTTAAAGAAACGGAAATTGAAACGACAATTAATCAAACGATAGATGAAGTTCATTCAAAAATGCGAGAAATTTATAAAAAAGATGTTAAAGTCCCTTTTCCCATATTCGTTCTATTAGGAAGACAATTAGATTATCATTCAAATATTTTCGAAAATGAATTATTTATGCCATTACCATTATCATTCTCATCAACAATAACATATGGAAAAGCACAAATTCAAAAAACAGGTAGTCAATTAGCAATTATAGATTATATCAAGGGTTTTTTTAATTCAGGTTTATCAAATAAAGAAGATAATAGAAAATATAATTCAAGTTTAATAAATACTTATAAATTCCAAGGAAATATTAAATTATTGATTTATATTCCTTATTTAACAAATAAATATAAATTCATCAGCAATTTCACAGACCTTTCCAATTCCTTCTTTTTCTTTTCGACATTAATGAATAGCAATTCTTATATGGATATTGATAGAACATCAACATTTAATTCCGTTGAATATAGAAAGAAATTATCTAAAAATGGATTGGATAGTCGAACAATAGATTTTTTAATAAATATCATTACTTCAAGTGATAAGAAGAAATATCCGCTTTATGATGATTTAATGAATTTATGTTATGATGGTGGTTGTGTTTCAAATGAAGGCGAAGATTTTGATAGTCTTATTCCTCAATTTACAAATGACGATGATACGAATAATAAAAATGCTGACGAAAAATCACCCTTCATTCCTAACAAATGTCTATCGAAAACGAATGGATTTTTATGTAATATAAGATTTGCTGAAAATAATAAAGATATTCCTGAATTTATTAAAGAAAATGCTATGAAAGATATTCAAGAAAATTTATCAGCATATACCTTAATAACTGATAAAATTCAAAGAAAAGAAAAATTATCTAAAATAGAGAGTGATTATGTTTCTAATTATACTTCTCCTGTAAATCTCATCATATCTGTCATTAAGAATTTTATAAAAGAACATTATTCTAAAAATCTAAATGATGATAAGAAAGGTGATATTAAATTAAATCATTATTCTAAAAATTATAGTGAGAATGTTATTAAAGAATTGGCATATCTTAAAAAATTGAATGGTATTCCTGAATTTGTAATGTCTTTATATCGATTTAAAGAAAATACGAGGAGTGATAAGATTGCTTATATGCCATTTGGAACGACTTATCCAACGAAAGTTAATATATTTAATTTTGGGGATACATTTGAAGTGGATGAGGTTTTATATTCCTTTAATAAATCATATGGAATGAAGTTAAATTCGAGTGGATTTGTTTTTATATTTGAAGTTAATTCTGGAAATATTCTTTATTTCTTGAATAAGACATATATTAAAAAACCTTTACAGATGACTATCCAAGAAAACGGTGTTTTAATAACATATGAAACAAATGAAGGAAATATCACGAGTAAGAATTATCTCAATTCCTTATCTTCGCTTGTCGCAGATTGCGAGGATTGTTTGCCTCCATTTAGTTTAATTTTGAATGATAATGGAACTATTCGCATTTATGGGAATGGTTTTTATGATGCTACTAGTAAAGAATTTAATGATTTTATAAATAAAGAAAAAGGTTTTATATCATCTCAATCATCATCTCAATCATTATCTCAATCATCATCATCTCAAATATCTTCAACAATTCCTATGAATATAATGGATTTATCATCAATAACTTCAACAATAAATAATGAAGTTATTAGAAAAGAAAGTTATTTATTTTGCTCTTCTAGTGGATGTAAAACTTAATTCTTATTTTTTTTCCGTTTATAAATTAAATGAACGATTGGAAAATATTAGATTTATATTTCAAAGATCATAAATATCCATTCACTAATCATCATTTAGATAGTTTTCGTGAATTAATAAAGACTTATATACCTAAAACAATTCAATCTTATAATCCAATAACTATGATTAAATTTGATGAAAAGACACAAAAAACAACGATGAAAGTTGATGTCTTTATTGGTGGAAGAAATAGTGATGAAATCTTCATAGACCATCCTATAACTTATGAGAATGGCGTTCAAAAAATCATTACTCCTAATGATGCTCGATTAAAATCAATAACATATGAAACACATATATACGCTGATGTTCTCGTGGAGATTACGAATGAGAATAATGAGGTATTTAAGAATGTAATTCCAAAGGTCGCAATAGGGAGTATTCCAATTATGCTTCACTCTGATATTTGTATTTTAAATGGAAATGGAAACAAGGTTCTTCAAAGATTAGGTGAATGTATATATGATGGTGGTGGATATTTTATTATAGATGGAAAGGAGAAAGTAATCATCGCACAAGAGAGCGAAACGAATAATTGTCTTATAATAAATAAATTAAAAGATGATGACAATTTTTCTTATAAAGGAAGGATTAAATGTTCTGGTGAGATTGGTGAAACTATATTAAATCCCAAAACAATTGAGATGTATCTTGTTAAGATAGATGAAGAGGTTACTGAAAAATATGATAATTATCGTGGATGTATTTTCATTAATATTCCATCGATAGATGGAAAAATCCCCTTATTCATCTTATTTAGAGCATTTGGAATAGAAAGTGATAAGGAGATTTATGAAAGTATATTTGGAATTAATAATAATCCATTAGAAGAATTATTTTTCCAGAATTTTATTCGTCCATCTATCTATAATAATTTTTATGAAAAAGATGGTGAAAAGTTTTATATATATACACAAGAAGACGCATTAAATTATCTCAAATTCAGGACGAAATATAAAACCATCGAGCATGTTCGATATATATTCGCAGCTGATATTTTCCCTAATATCAATCTTTTCGAGAATAAAGGCAAATATCTAGGATATTTAGTGAAACAATTCTTTAATGTCATTTATAAAATTAAAAAAGAAAGTGATAGAGATAATTATTTCTATAAGAGGATTAATATTAGTGGATTTTTATTGGCGGAATTATTCCAAGAAGCATATACGAGATTAAGGAAAACTATTCGAGATACTATGGATAATTTCTATTATTTTGGTGCTTGGAAGAATACCAATAATTTCGAAAATTTCATTAATAAAGATAATATCTATCGTCTCATTCCTGTTGTTCTTATCGCCAATACCTTCGCAAAATCTCTTAAAGGTCGTTGGGGACTTGAAACGGATGATGATCCAGAATTGGGACGAGTTCAAGATTTATCTCGTATTAGTTATATAGGATATTTATCACATTTG
>Ga0172367_10006041_pt1 | contig 14426 bp, 12 predicted proteins | sample Lak10m_FD_114542 | JGI IMG/M metagenome (GOLD analysis project Ga0172367, IMG submission 114542) | Freshwater microbial communities from Kabuno Bay, South-Kivu, Congo - kab_022012_10m | ecosystem: Environmental > Aquatic > Freshwater > Lake | place: Democratic Republic of the Congo: South-Kivu... | reverse complement strand
CGGATTATCAATTCCCTCGGCAAAACCGGCGAAGCGTTTTTAATCGACGACAGGATTTTCCAAGCCGCGGAAATCGGAAGAATTCATGCAAAGGCAGCCTGATTTTTGGCGAAGGTATTGGCAAGTCTAGCGAATTGAAATCGAGAGCAAGGGCTTGAGCGACGCGCCGCGGCGGATCACTCAGATCTCATTGCAGGCAGGGTAGGGAGCAGACTCGATTTGCTTCACCGCCAGCCAGGCCTGGTTACTGCTTGAGCCGATCGGGTAGGGGTGATTCCGGCAGCAGGTCATCCGGCATGTCGTCTTTCAGCATCACCCCACTGTAACCAGCTGCCAGGGATTTCAGGGCCATATAGGTCAGCTTCCTGGCCGCCGACTGATAGGAAAGCCCCTGCGGCTGCCGGATGTTTGACAGGCAGTTGCGATCCGCATCGCATCTGCCTAGTCGCGGGGCGTGGGTGAAATAAAGGCCCAGGCTGTCGGCCGCGCTCAGTCCCGGTCTTTCGCCGACGATGATGACGGCCAGCCGTGCGCCGACCAGCGCTCCGACCTCATCTGACAGTGCGACCCGCCCGTTGGGAACGAGGCAGATGTGGCTGAGGGTTAGCCGCTGTTCCGACAGAGCGGACGTGATGGCGAGAAGCAAGCCGACGCCATGCTCGGTGACCGCCGTGGACGACAGGCCGTTGCTCAGGATCAGGGCCACATCCGCCGCCATCTTTCCCTGCCCAGCCAGCCACTCGCGACTGACCGCGCTCAGCAACCGGCCATGATCCGGCCGTAGCAGATAATCCGTTCGGGAGACCGCTTGGGTTTCGAGCAGCAGGGTGGGAAGACCCGCCTGCCGGAGAGTCTCCGCGCAGGAGCGCGCGTCCCATTCCGTGAGCACGGCATCCCGGGCCGCGGCATGGGCGAGCTGAAAGTCCAGCCAGTTGGCCGTCGTCAGGCCGCAGCCCGCGCGTCCCTGGGCTATGCGCGCCTGGGTGAATTGTCTCAAGGTGTTCCAAGCGTCCATCAATTCAGCCGGTGCGGAAGGCTTGCAAAGTGTTCCAGTAGTGCGGCGGGGTCGCGTCCTTTGGCCAGGCGGTTGTGTTGATCAAAGATGCCCATGTGTTGCAGCCACGCTTCGAATTCCGGCGCGGGTCTGAGCCCCAACACCTGTCGTAGGTACAAAGCGTCATGGAATGAGGTGCTCTGGTAGGCCAACATGACGTCATCGGAACCCGGGATGCCCATGATGTAATTGCAGCCGGCGACACCCAGCAGGGTCAGCAGGCTATCCATGTCGTTCTGATCCGCCTCGGCATGATTGGTGTAGCAAACGTCGCAACCCATGGGCAGACCCAAGAGCTTGCCGCAGAAATGGTCCTCCAGACCCGCGCGGATGATTTGCTTGCCATCGTAGAGATACTCGGGACCGATGAAACCGACCACCGTGTTCACCAGGAGCGGGGAAAACTCGCGAGCGACGGCATAGGCTCTGGCTTCGCAGGTCTGGGCGTCGACCCCATGGTGGGCATTGGCAGACAGGGCGCTGCCCTGGCCCGTCTCGAAGTACATGACCTGCCGCCCTTGGGTCCCCCGGTTTTGTGATTCCGCCATGGATCTGGCCTCGGCGAGCATCGCGAGGTTGATGCCGAAACTCCGGTTTGCCGCCTCGGTGCCGGCGATGGACTGGAAGACCAGATCGACCGGGACGCCGCGGCTCATCAGTTCCATGTTGGTGGTCACATGCGCCAGCACGCAGGCCTGCGTGGGAATCTCATAGCGAGTGATGAGATCGTCCAGTAACCGCAACAAAGTTTCCACATTCCCCAGGTTATCCGTGGCGGGGTTGATGCCGATGACGGCGTCGCCACTGCCATAGAGCAAGCCATCGAGAATGCTGGCCGCAATGCCACGCACATCGTCTGTTGGATGGTTCGGCTGCAGTCGGGTCGAGAGGCGTCCCTCAAGACCCAAGGTGTTGCGAAAGCGACTGATCACGCGGCAACGGCGAGCGACGGCGATCAGATCCTGGTTGCGCATCAGCTTGCACACGGCGGCCGCCATTTCCGGTGTCAGACCCTGCGCCAGATGAGCCAGGTCGCTGTCATCAGCCAGCAGCCAGTCCCGAAATTCGCCCACGGTCATGGCGCGGATGGGCTGAAAGGCAACGGCATCATGCCGCTCCAGAATAAGACGGGATACCTCATCCTGTTCGGGCGGAATCAGCGGTTCCTCGATGAATTGCCGTAGCGGGACGTCCGCCAATACTTGCTGGGCCAACGCTCGCTCCACTTCCGAACTGGCGGCCAGACCGGCAAGCTCGTCCCCCGATCGGCGCGGCGAGGCCTTGGCCATCAACACGCGCAGATCGGCGAAATTCCAGCGCTGGTTCCGAAAGGTCGCTGTGTACGACATGCTCTACGGTCGCAAGAGGTCCAAAACGCTATAGGATAAAAAAACGATGTGACAACTTTACGGGTGTCCACGCTGAAGGGTTGTTGCTGGCTGAAGCGCCGTCATTCAGGGCATGGCGGCCGATGGCTTCATGTCTGAATAACCATCCACTGCGGACCGTAGGCTTGACCCTCGCCAAGCATTTCCAGTGAAACCCACTGCCGCCGCCATGAAAAAGGGCGATGCCGGTCATCCCGGCCATCGCCCTTGTGTTTCTGTTTGCGGTTGTACTTGGTTCGATCGCGTTGGACAGTCGCCTTGTTGACCCGGTGGGCAAACTTGGCAACCGGATTGTGCTTCATGGTCGCCTCCTGTGGGTTATGCCCTTGTATTCTAAAAGTAACAGTTCCGGAATTAAAGGGGGTGGGAGCGGGCTATCGCTCAGGTGTTGGAAAAATCCGCGCGCGCCCGGGTGAACAGGCCAGCAACGCTCATCTTGAATTTGCTTGTACCCCTGTAGATGCCGGAATCAAGCCTGAATATGCATCCAACCCCCCTGTGACGGCGCTTTGAGTAAAAGCGAGAATTGCTGATCGATTCCCGGCGCGCTTGTATCCCCATGGCAGGGGTCCTAAAATTCCCGCTTTTAATCGTTGCGGAATAATCAGTCATGCGTAGCCACCGCTGTGGAGAAGTAACCGAAAGTCATCTGGGCCAGAAAGTCGACCTTTGCGGCTGGGTACACCGTAGGCGCGATCATGGCGGCGTCATTTTCATCGACCTGCGTGACCGCGAGGGACTGGTGCAGGTGGTCTTCGATCCCGACTATGCCGAGGCCTTCCGCCTGGCGGAGTCGGTACGTAGCGAGTATGTGCTCAAAATTCACGGCAAGGTCCGTTCCCGCCCCACCGGAACCGAGAACCCCAACCTGACCACGGGTAAGATCGAGGTCCTGGCCCAATCGCTGGAGATCCTCAACAAGGCCGAGACGCCCCCATTCCCCCTGGAAAGCGAGGTCGAGGTCAGCGAGGAAACTCGCCTGCGGTATCGCTATATCGACCTGCGTCGCCCCATCATGCAGCAGCGCATGCGCCTGCGCCGTGACATCACGCGGCATCTGCGCAATTTCATGGACGATCACGGCTTCTACGAAATCGAAACGCCCTTCCTCACCAAGGCCACCCCGGAAGGCGCACGGGACTACCTGGTGCCCAGCCGCACCCATCCCAATCATTTCTTCGCCCTGCCGCAGTCGCCGCAACTCTACAAGCAGTTGCTGATGATCTCCGGCATGGATCGCTACTATCAGGTGGTGCGCTGCTTCCGTGACGAAGATTTGCGCGCCGACCGTCAGCCGGAGTTCACCCAGCTCGACATCGAAACCTCGTTCATGGACGAGAAAGCCATCACCGACCTGATGGAAGCGATGATCCGCGATTTGTTCCAGAAGACCTTGAACATCGCTTTGCCCAATCCCTTCCCGCGCTTGACGCACGCGGAGGCCATGCGCCGCTATGGCTCTGACAAGCCGGATTTGCGTATCCCGCTGGAACTCATCGACATCGCCGATTTGCTCAAGGACATTGAATTCAAGGTTTTTGCCGGCCCCGCCAAGGACCCGGACGGCCGCGTGGTGGCTTTGCGTCTACCCAAGGGGGCCGAATTGTCACGCAAGGAGATCGACGACCTGACCCATTTCGTCGGCATCTATGGCGCCAAAGGCCTGGCCTACATCAAGGTGACCGATCGTTCCGCCGGTATCGATGGGCTGCAATCGCCCATCATCAAGTTTCTGCCACCGGAAGCCGTGCTAGCCATCATGGACCGCGTGGGAGCCGAAACCGGCGATCTGGTGTTCTTTGGCGCCGACAAGGCCAAGGTGGTGAATGAGGCCATGGGGGCACTGCGCCTCAAGGTCGGCCATGAACGCGGCTTGGCCCGGGGCGACTGGGCGCCGCTGTGGGTCGTCGATTTCCCCATGTTCGAATGGGACGAAAAGGACAACCGCTGGTTCGCCCTGCATCATCCCTTCACCGCGCCTAAATGCAGCCTGGAGGAACTCAAGGCCGATCCGGGAAAAGCGATTTCCCGCGCCTACGACATGGTGCTGAACGGCACCGAAATCGGCGGCGGCTCCGTCCGTATCCATCAGACCGACATGCAGGATGCCGTCTTCAAACTGCTCGGCATCGGTGACGAGGAAGCCCAGCAGAAGTTCGGTTTCCTCCTCAACGCCCTCAAGTATGGCGCGCCACCGCACGGGGGTATCGCCTTCGGCATGGACCGCTTGGTCATGCTGATGAGCGGCGCCACCTCCATCCGTGAAGTCATGGCCTTCCCCAAAACCCAGTCCGCCTGGTGTCCCATGATCGACGCACCCGCCGAAGTGACGGATGCCCAGTTGCGTGAGCTGGGCATCCGGCTCAGAAAACCGCCGGAACCCGTCAAATCCGAGGGTTGATCCCGACCCCTTTCCGTCCGGCGGGAGGGCAAGGGGCCGCGCTCTAATCGGTAACGATCCCGGGTCTTTGGACTCAGGATCGTTCTTACGGGCATTCCCGTCAGAGGTCGTGTCCTATTAGACCGACTCTTCATCCAGGGCCTGAATTCGTCCGCTTTGCTCTGCCAGCCGGAGTGCTTGATGGTCAAGTCGGTTCTGGTCCGCATAACGAATGGCAAATTCACCCATAGCCTGATCGAAGACATCGGCTTTGCCCAAGTAGCCGCTGATGAGCGCGGCATTGCCTGAACGGGCATGAGCCCGAGCCAGAGTCCAGCCGCAAACTTCAGCATAGCGTCGCAGCCCAGCGGCCTTGAAATCCTCGATGGGCAAGGTGAATTTCATGTCGCGCATCTGGCGGACATAAAAATCACGATTGCGTCGTGATCGGGCCCAGCCCAAAAAAATGTCGCTGGAGGATTGCATGAGCCGCTGACCCGCCACGACTCGTTGTCCCTGATTGTCATAACAGGATTGATCGGCGTAAGGCTCCAACACCGAGCGGCGAGACTCCTTGAACTGAAGCAATAGCGGGTGGTTTTCTTCCGAGAAGAACAGCCCCACCAAGCAGCGGGTACCCACGCTACCAATGCCGACGACCTTGATGGCGACATCCTCCAGCCGGTAACGATCGAAGAGCACGCGCCGTTCATCCGATAGCGTGGCGCGGTAGGCCTCCATTGCCTCCTGGACTCTCTCGAAGAAGCTTGCATCATCATTCGGGTGGTAGAGTAGGGGAGGTTGATCGACGAGCCGATGCCGACCGCCCACGGCCTTCGTAATCTTGGGAAAAAGCTGCTCGCTCACCCGTCTTCGTGCTTTTTCGGCGAATTGCATCCGGAGCTTTCTGGCATTTTCATTCGGGGCCATACCGATGAGTGTCTCGATATCCAGCCGGTGATACCACACCTCCAGTGGACTCATCCTGGAGTAGGCGCGCAGGCGTTCGCGGTAGTGTCTCGCGCTTTCGATGGCCGCAGACTCATTTTCCGCATCGCTGAAACCTGCATCGCGGCCTGCGACCACAAAACTGACCGCCAGCCGTTTCACATCCCATTCCCATGGCGCCGGGAGCGTCTCGTCAAAATCATTGATATCAAATAGCAGGCGCCGCTCGGGACTGGCGAACAGGCCAAAATTCAGGACATGGCAGTCCCCACATGCCTGAACCTGAATGCCCGTACATGCCATTGCGGCCAGATCACTGGCCATGAGACCGGCGGAGCCGCGCAGGAAAGTGAATGGACTGCGCAACATGCGTCCATAGCGGATAGGGACCAGTTCGGGCAAGCGATCCTGATTGGAGGCTTCCAGGGTAGCCATTGGATCGGGCCGATCGGCGGGAGAATGCCATTCGGCGTGTTTCTTGCGCGGAGTCGCTTCACGTAAGGCTTTACCGGCGGCAAGATGCTCTTCACGTGATTTGAACGGAAGTGACGGGTAGCGAGACTTGGCCTTACCTTTGTTCACGCCCATAGTGTTGCCTCATGAAGTTTAAGGAATCCCTACGGGAAGTTTTTGGCAACTGTTGACCGGGTTGGCGAAATGGGCGGGAGAACCTTGGCAGGCTTTTCCGCCCATTCGTATCCTATTTCAAGCCCAGAATCCAGGTGACCAGCTTTTTGGCTTCATCGGGGCTGACGGCATTGGGCGGCATCGGCATTTGTCCCCATACACCGCCGCCGCCCTTGACGACTTTTTCCGCCAACTGGTCGGTCACATTCTGGCCGGCATACTTGGCCGCAACATCTTTATAGGCGGGGCCGACGATTTTTTTGTCGATGCCATGGCATCCCAGGCAACCCTTGCTCTTGGCAAGCGCCTCGTCGGCCTGGGAATTGACAGCAATGAGTGCAAGGCTGGTAGCCAGAACCGTTTTCATGAAAATATTCATAAGCTTCCTCTTCATAGTTGTGTTGTTGTCAGTGTGAGCCAAACTCAAGGACACGGACTTGTCTCGGCTGCAAGGACTTTGTTGTCGAATGGAATTGATGGTTCAATCCCGCTCACATCTTACGCCCTGGTAGTCCTCAACAGCCAGTGAGAGCGATGAACCGAATTCAAATATTCCCTTATCGAAGCATTCGTGACTCTGTGAGCCCGATATTGGTTGAACTGACGCCAACCCTATTATTTAACATAATATACATTATGCGCAATTATGTGCCTTGGGCAGGCATCGCCCTGGCGGCTTGGGCACGTCTACCATACAAGGCATAATGTCCCACAATCAATTCCAATTCGTTCAGCCGACGGCATGTGCGGCAGTAAAGTCAATCGGGCGATCTTGAAATCAAGCAGGAAACCACACGCGCGAAATCACCATGTCGCAACTTCGCAAACTTGAATTGCTCAGCGAACGAGAGTACCTGGCCGGCGAGGAACTTTCGGAATGCCGCCACGAATATGTGGAAGGCCAAATCTTTGCGATGACTGGCGGCAACGAGCGTCACAATCGCATCACGGTGAATCTCGGCTTTCGCCTTCGCGCCTCCGCGCGTGGCAGCCGCTGCGGGGTTTTTGTCAGCGACATGCGGCTCTACATCCGGGAGCGCCGGATTTACTACTATCCGGACGTCATGCTGAGCTGCGACGAAACGGATGATCATGAGCTCTACAAGGAGCGCCCCTGTCTGGTTGCGGAAGTCCTCTCGGCATCCACCAAAACCACCGACCGCCGTGAGAAACTCAATGTCTATCGCGGCATACCGAGCCTCCGCTACATTCTCCTGATCAGCGTGAGTGCCGCCGAGGTCGATTACTTCTGCCGCAACCCCGCCGGAGACTGGGAAACCGCCAGGCTCGAGCGGGATCAGATCATCACCATCCGCTGCGGGAACTATCGCACTGAACTGAGCTTGCCCGATCTCTACGAGGTCATTTTTCCGGTTTGAGGCAATCAAACGAGAAACTCATTCCCCGCTCTTCTCCACCGGGCCCGGCGCGTAGCCGGTCAGCTCGACATAGCCGCGTCCCAGGGGGCGCTGGGTGTCGGGATCCAGCACGTCCACCGCGCCCTCCCAATAGCGGGCATCGTGGCGGAATTCCTGATCGGGAAAGACTGGGCGGATTTCCAGTGTTCGTCCGGTCGGCCGAATCGTCAGCCGCCAGCGCGAGGGATAGTAATAACCGCCCGGGCTGCGCCAGCGTTCCAGTTCGGTCACCGTCACCGCCTCCCGCATCAGATGTCTGGACCCGCCGTCGACATCGACCAGCGCCCCTGAACTGAGGGGGTCGTCCTCGCCGTACTTGCGGCGCATGCGGAAGAACATCAAATCGCTCCCGTCGTCCAGTTGCAGCGAGAACCAGTCCCAGCCGGCTTGGTCCGGCGCCAGCATGCTGGTGCTCCACTCGCGGTCCAGCCAGGCCAGGCCCGTCACCGGCTGCGCGAAGCCGCCCAGGGTCACCGTGCCGCTGGCCGCCAACCGCGTCATCGAATAGTAATAGGAGGCATTGCCCGGTTCGGCGCTCTTCTGGCTCAGGCCCCGGTCGCCTTGCAGGACCGGCGGCTTGCGCGGGTCGAATTCCAGTTCCAGCGCAATGCCATCCTGCGCCGCGCGAAAATGCCAGGGAAAACCCCCGCCCGGCGCCGCCTCCAGTCGCCAATCGTCCAGCCAGACCTTGAAGGGCACCGCCCGCGCCCCGGCCAGATCGATCGCCTCGCGCGAGATGCGTTGAAAAGCGGTGTAGCGGCGACCCCGAACATCGGTCAGGGCAAAATGCGCCATGTAGGCATCCTGACCCGCCCAGCGCGAAGTCCCCGGCCGCTTGCCGCGGCGCAATCCGTGGCGGAAGAAGGTGATCTGGAAACCGTAGCGCCGTCCCTCGGGCCCATCGAGGTTGCCGGTGACGTACCACCACTCGTCGCGATAATCGGGATGCGGGCCGTGATCGGCGGGAAAGCTGAACTCCCGTACCGCCAGGGCCCGTTCGAAACCCTGGGTGTCCGCCTGCTTCAGCGTGGCGGACACGCCCTCCCCCGCCGGCTGATCCGGCCCGCACGCGGCCAGCGCCAGGACCGCTGCCAACAGCGCCAACATAAGGCGTGGATTCATTCCCCTACTCCTCCCGTAAACCGAGGGCCGGCGGCGTCTTCATTGCCAGCCGCGCCGGATAAATCCCGGCGAGCAAGGCCGCCAGCATGGAGAGCAGCACGGCTACCGCGAGCGGTGTCGGCAAAATCGCCAGGTCCATGGTCCAGCCGAAAGACCGGAGATTGATCACCCGCACCAGCGCGACCGCCACCGCCAAGCCCAGTGGAATGGCCAGCAGCCCGGCCATGAGCCCCATGAATCCGGTTTGCAGCAGCACCAGCGCGCCGGTCTGCCGTGGCGTCAAGCCCGTGGCCCTCAGCACGGCCAGCTCCCGCCCGCGCTCGACCTGCAAGGCTAGCAAGGCGCTGACGATGCCGATGAAGGCCACGCCCACCGCCAGCAGCCGCAACACTTGTGTAATGGCGAAGGTGCGCTCGAAGGTCTCCAGTGAGATGTCCCGAATTTCGCGGTTCGACCGTACCTGCAGGGGTTGCGGGATTCCCTCCAGTCGCCGCTCCAGTTCGGCACGCACGGCGGCCAGATCGGCGCCGGGCCGGAGATAGAGACCCAACGAGGTATGCGCCGAATCCCGCCAGAGTTGATCGAAGAGTCGGCGGTGCATCACCATCAGGCCTTGATCCGAGCGGTAATCGAAAAAGATGCCGGCCACCGGCAGTCGTACCTGGCCGACTCCCGTGCTGATTTCGACAGTGTCGCCCATCCGCAGGTGGTGCCGCTGCGCATAGGGCTCGGAGATCAGAATGCCGTGCAGGTCCGGGAAGGACGCCCATAGCTTGGTTCCATCGACATCCTTGAAGCGGAAGCCAGGCCGGTCGAGATAGGGCGGGTCAAGCGCCAACAGTTCGCTTTCGCCCACACTGGTCGCAACGAACAAGCGCCGCCCGGTACCGGTCTTGTCCACGCCGGGAATGGACGCCAGACGCTCGGTCAGTCCCGGCGGCAGAGGCGGACTGGCACGCGGGGTCGAACCGGGCGTGGCGATGTAAATATCGGCTTGCAGGATCTGATCCAGCCATTCGGCGATGGAGCCACGAAAACTCTCGATCATGGCGCCGACGCCGATGCTGACCGCCACGGCGATGGTCAACGCGGCAATGGCCAGGCCGGTGCGGCTCAGGGTGCCGCCCACCCCTCGCACCGCCAGCCGTGGCAGCCAGCCGCCCGACCACCACGCCAGCCAGCCGGCGGCTGCCACCCCGCCGACCAGGCCTACCGGGCTCAGCAGGCCGTAGCCCAGGAGCAGCAGAAACACTCCGGCGATAGCGGGAACCAGCCCCGGAAAATCCATCCCTAGCAGGGTGGCCGCTCCGGCCAGCGCCAGGACGCCGGTCAGCGTCAGCCAAGGCAAGGCCCGCCGGGCCGCCCCTTCCGCCCCCGAACGCGCCCGTGTCAGCACGGGAGACGTCAATGCCGCCTCGATCGCCGGTCCCAACGCCGCCAGCACCGCCACGATGACGCCCAGCACCAGTCCGTACACCAGCACCCAGGGATCGAGCAGAAATTCGCTTACCGTCAGCACGAAATAGAGGTCGTTGATGGTGCGCGTCACCATATGCAGCAGCCCGCGCGCGGCCAGGAGACCCAGCCCCAGACCGGCCAGCCCCCCGACCAAACCCAATACCGCCGCTTCCAGCAGGATTTCGATCAGCAACTGCCGGGGGGTGGCGCCCAGCACCCGCAGCGAGGCCAGCAATTCGCGGCGCTGCAGGACGGAAAAGGCCATGGTGTTGTAGATCAGGAAGGAACCGACCAGCAGCGCCAGCAGGCTCATGGCGCGCAGGTTCAGCTCGAAGGCCGCGGTCATGTTCTGCGTCGCGCTCTGGCGGCCCGCCACCGCGGTCAACTCCACGCCCGGCGGCAACAGAGCGCGCACTCTCATGGCCTCGCGCGGGTCCTCTCCCAGCACCAGATCGATACGGTCCAGCCAACCGATCTTGGCCAGCCGCTCCTGCGCCGTGGCGATATCCGCCAGGATCATGCCCTCCAGCGCCGGATCCGGCGGCTGCCCCCCCTCGGCATAGCCCACCACCTTCAGCCGCTGCAACTGGCTATCGATCAGCACCTCCAGCATGTCGCCAGGCCGGATACCCAGGCGGCCAGCCGTGATCGCCGACAACAGCACGGTATCCGGTTCGGTCAGCAGCCGCAGTCCTTCATCCCCGCGCGCGGCGGTGACGAAGCGGCTGCGCAGGTTGCGCTCCGACAGCACATCGAAGCCAACCAGACGCAGGGTCGTATGATCATGGCTGACATAGCCCTCCACGGCCGGCGCGGTCTCGCGCAGGCCCGCCTCGACCCGCAGCCGGGTAACCAGCGCTTCCGGCAGGCCGCCGCCCCCGCTGGCCTCGATGTGATGGGTATAGCGCCCGGTCAGCGCCTCCATCGACAGGGAGAAGGCCCGGTGCGTGCTGCGCGCCGCCAGGTCGATCGACACCACCATGGCCACACCCAGGGCCACGCCCAGCATGGCCAGCAGCAGTTGCAGCGGGTGCCGGACGAAATGCCGGCGGTTGGCGCGGCTCAGCAGGCTCATGTCGTTGATCCGGCCAGGCGGCCGTCGACCAGCCGCACGACCCGATCCGCCCGCCGCGCTACCTCGGCGCTGTGCGTGACCAGGATCAGCGTCCGTCCACGCGCCCGGACCAGCCTGTCCAGCAGGTCCAGCACCTGCTCGCCCGTGGCGCTGTCCAGATTGCCGGTCGGTTCGTCGGCCAGCACCAGACGCGGTTCGTGGACCAGCGCGCGGATGATCGCCACCCGTTGCTGCTCGCCGCCCGAAAGCCGGTCCGGGTAACTGTCGGCGCGGTCAAGCAGACCCACCTCCCCCAGCAGATCCAGCGCCGTCAGACGCCCCGCCGCCTCCAATACCCCATTCAACTCCAGCGGCAGCAGGACATTCTCCAGCACCGTCAGGGTTGGGATGAGATTGAAAAACTGATAGATGAAGCCGACATGACGTCGGCGCCACAGGGTCCGCTCCGGTTCCCCCATGCCGGCCAGGTCCTGGCCTTCGAAGCGGATGCGCCCGGCCCGCGCCGCATCCAGTCCGCCGATCAGATGCAGCAGCGTGGACTTGCCCGAACCGCTCTGCCCCACCAGCGCCACTTGCCCGCCCTCCCCCACGTCGAGATCGACCCCCCGCAAGACTTCGCGCCAGGCGCCGGCCTCGCGGTAACCATGATGAACATTGCGCAATTCTAGGAAGGGATGAGAGGAATAGGTCATGATGACTCCCGCTTGGCTGGCTGCCAGTGTCCGACAGGCGAAAGCGGTTGGCAAGTTACCGCTGGCATCGCCCACTCACTGATTCAATACGGAACTAGCCAGAAATTACGATCGACAATGACAGGAATCGAAGCAGTGAGACACATGATTCCTGCACTCTTCCTGCTGCCTACCCATAACGTCTGGATTTCAACACGTCCTGATGACTTGCCGCGCAGTCCAGACTCCAGGAGAATCCGAGCGTCTGAACGAATCGTGACGAGACAAGGTCATACAAGATTGTTCCTGTATAGTCGCAGGATTCCAATACTTTTTTCCAAGCTGATGGCGGAGTCATGAAAGAATTGCTGCATAGCCTTTATCCCACCCTGCTGCGTGCCGACGCGAAAGCGCCGCCCACCGTCGTAAAAGCCGAAGCGGGTAACAACCGGGAAGGCGTAATCGATGCCGGCACTTTTCAGGCTATCGAGATTGATAAACTGTTTGACAGCGCCAACCATGCTGTCACCCGCATTGGTCAGGCAACCTTGTATCGCTCGCTGGGACATCCCTTGACCGATCTTGCCATCCTGCGCAGCAAGCAGGAGGCCGTAGCCGAGATCGAGGCCAACCCGGAATTGCGCAGGCAACTGGAGGCTATAGTCGACCGCGCCGGCCGGCAGGAAAAGGATTTCAACGAACTGCTGTTCGGCACCTTCATGGGCATGTTTACATCCCGGGCGCATGAACTGGAACTGGAGGGCTATGGGTATGGCGCCTATATCAACGGCACGCGATTCATGCTGGATCTGGTCGAAGGCGCCGGTCAGGTCAAGACAACCCGCACCGACTACTTGCAGGCCGTCCTCGATACTATCCGTGAACTGGCCGGTTCTCGCGCCTACACCCTGGCCAGAGGACCGGCTTATCGCGCCGAAAAAGGCATTCTCACCCGCGAGGAAAAAGTCTGGTTCACGCCCGCCATCCGCTTTCGGCCCTCGCTGTTCAAACCTGTCGGGTTGACTCTGTTCATTGTATTCCTGTTTCTGGCAGTGGAATTCGTCCCTCTGCTGCTGGACTTGGTCGCCTCGGTGGCCTCGGCGTTCTGGTTGTTCCTGCTCCCCATCAGCCTGCTTTACATACCGATAGTGGGCAGCTTTGACCGCGATGGCTGCATCTATCCATTGCGCGACATCTTCCGACAATCTCCGGAAGTCCAGCGAGCGATGGATGCCCTCGGCTTCCTGGATGAATTGCTGAGCCTCATCCGCTACAAGGAAGCCTTTGGCCACCCCATGGTGTTGCCGAAACTGATCGAGGCCGACCGACATCAACTGAAGGTCAGGGAAGTACGCAATCCCATCCTGGGCAAGGCCAATCCGGACTATGTCGGTAATGACCTCGACCTGGGCGATGCCCGGCTGACCCTGGTGACGGGGCCCAATAGCGGTGGCAAGACGGCATTTTGTAAAACCCTCGCTCAAACCCAGTTGCTGTCGCAAATTGGCGGTTATGTTCCGGCTGCGGCGATGGAGCTGACCGTCGCCGATAGAATCTTCTATCAGGTGCCGGAAATCAGCCATCTGGCGGATGGGGAGGGGCGGTTTGGAACGGAGTTGCGCCGCACCAAGGAGATTTTCCTGGCGGCCACCCCGCGCAGTCTGGTCATCATGGACGAGCTATCGGAGGGCACCACGCATGAGGAGAAAATCGAGATTTCCATGGACATTCTCGATGGATTTCGCCAAAAGGGTAACAACACCCTCCTGATCACCCACAACCATGAACTGGTGGATCGTTATCAGCAACGGGGAATAGGCCTGGCGATTCAGGTGGAATTCAAAAACGAACAACCGACTTATCGGGTCGTCGAAGGCATTTCCCGAGTCAGTCATGCCGACCGGGTGGCGCGCAAGATCGGCTTTTCCCGGGAAGATATCGCCCGCTACTTATCAGGCGACGTCCCGCCGCAAGCTAGCCAGGGGTAACGTCAACCGCGCGGGCCTCCGCAGTAATTCGATCAGCACCCTGGCGCGGTCGTCGCCATCGTCCATCTCATAGACGGCCGAGAGTCCGGCATAGACACCCTCATCGATGCGGACACGGTCGCCGGGTTGGTAGAGAGACTCGGCGGTTCCAAGAGCCTTCTGTTCAAGCCTGCGCAGTTGTTCTATCAGGGCTTCCTCGACGCGAGCCGGCGTATCGCCAAAACGCAGCAGATGACTGACGCCGAGGGTGGACCGGATAGGCGCCCAGCCGGGGCTGTCGAGGTCATAGCCCAGGCG
>Ga0172367_10006038_pt1 | contig 14430 bp, 14 predicted proteins | sample Lak10m_FD_114542 | JGI IMG/M metagenome (GOLD analysis project Ga0172367, IMG submission 114542) | Freshwater microbial communities from Kabuno Bay, South-Kivu, Congo - kab_022012_10m | ecosystem: Environmental > Aquatic > Freshwater > Lake | place: Democratic Republic of the Congo: South-Kivu... | reverse complement strand
GCGCTTCCTTCCCTCTCCTTTCCCAACCTCTCCCCGATACTTAATCCTATCGATTAGTTCGTCCGAAGCCCGAACAGCATTCAGAGTGCCGAACACAACTGGCCGTGTGCCCTCACACGGCGTCGGCCGCCCTAGCCTTTTTTTGTGCTTTTATCGCTTATTTTAGCCAACGCACGCGTAGCACACCCGAGGCATTTCAGGCAACCTCCTCACGCTCTCTGCACCACCTCGCTTACGCCCGTCCCGGGCCAAAGCAGGTCTCAAAGAAAGCCTGTCATCACCACCCTTAACACTCACGTATATCGTTCGATATCTCACCCTCCCGAAAGGACTCATGAATCGATTCCGCGTCTCGCATCTCTCCGCTCTCCTCGCCCTCCTCGCCGTCGTCTACGCTTCCTCCGTCGGCATCGCCCAAGTCAAACAAGGCAAAGCGCGCCCAGCTAAAACCGGCGCTCTCATGAAGGGCATCGTCAAGCCGCATTGCACCGACCTCAAAAAAGCCCTCGATAGCACCCCTGCCAACGACGAAGCCTGGGACGCCATCACCACTCACGCCGCAGTCCTCAACGAGATCAGCTACTCTCTGATGGAAGACGGCCGCTGCCCCGACGGCGTTTGGGCCGACTCCACAACCAAACAACTCCGCGCTGGCAGTGCCGACCTCCTCAAAGCCGCCGAAGCTAAAGATCTCGCCGCCGCCAAGAAAGCCTTCGGCAGCATCGGAGCCTCGTGCAAGGCGTGCCACGACAAGCACAAAGAGAAGCACTAAACGCGCAGAACGCTTTCGGCTCCCGACTCAACCCAACCGCGACGGCTCCTCGAGAGACTTCTTCGGGTCGCAGGTTTCACCTGCACCCGCACGGGCTCGGAACCGCCAAGTCTCACCGTACACCGGAGCGCCGGCCCCTGTCCGGCGCTCCACCCAATAGACCTCCATCCGCTGCACCGACGGCGCGTGCCAAGCAGCGCCCCCCCAGGCCATTTCCGGTCCCGCTACGCACCCCCCGCCAAACTGAACGTCTAGGCTCCCAATGCTTCGAACAAGAGATCCAAAAGGCGGAGCTTAGGAAGCTCACAGTCGAAGCGTCCGTCCCTTCACTTTCGTTCCGGCCTTCAAGCGCCCCGTGTCGATGCAAGCCTCACCCAGATGACGCCCTTGTGAGTCAAACACCTCCAAGTGCGCTGAGTAGCCCGGGTGCCCCTCGTCCACATAGTAATGGTTCAGAGTTTCCTGCTCTTCGTAAATGCGGCGGTACTTCCCGGCAACCAAAGACATTCTCCCTGTCCTTCGGAACCGCTCGACGGCCTTGGCTAGGATCGTCTGACAATCGTTCGGTGCCGCGTGACTCGTCGGATCATAGCTGTCCCCATGCCGACAGATCCATTCACGCAACGCTTCATGGGAAAAGAGGTTCTCGACACATGTTGAGACCTCCCATCCCTGACGCTCTACTTTGACCAAAGGATCTTTCCCAAATCGTGAATTCTCATCACTCACCAACGTCAGCGGAACCTCCTTGTCTTGATGCACTCTCTCCGCAGCCTCGCAAACGGAGTCATCTCGCATCGCCGCTTCCTGGACGTCGCAATCGAGCAACAAATAGTCAACCTCGGGATCCGAGATTCTGTCTGAGCGCCAGCAGGTTGTGTATTGTTTGCTAAAGAGGAGCTTTCGGACCTCCGCCTTCACATCCTTGGGCAACGAAGTCGAATTGAAGCGGCGCTTGAATTCCTCACCCACATAGTAATCGCCGTCCCTTAAGATCAAAACCCCAGATCGTCGAAGTGCCATCGTCGCCCTGTAGAAGAACTGCAACACGACACTCCAATCGTTGTGCGACTCCAGACTAAGCTCGTTCACGAAAGCCTTCATCCTAGTCAAGAATGATGCTGGGGTCCTGATCCAACTGGTCAAAGAAGCCATCAGGCCAGATTGCAATGTCTCCGGTATCCGACAATGGGATGGTTGTCACCTGGGGAACCATGCTCGTGGAATCACGAGCAAAGTAGTGCAACCTCATGTCCTGAGGTTTCAAAATCGTCTGCTTAAGCATCCGACGCATGCCATTCAGAACATGTTCACTGTGGGTCTCCACGATAACCTGACCACCACCAGCCGCAACACGTGCGAGAAACTCCCCCACCATCGACTGCGCGCGTGGATGGAGGTGCGCCTCGGGGTTCTCAACAATCAAAAGGCTGTCGCGGCGAGACACCAGTCCCGCAACCAGAATACCCATCGCGAACGAGATTCCAAAGCCCGTGTTCGGAGGCCGAACAAAATGGCTCTGACCAGTTTGCTTTTGCTGTAACGCCAACCCAAGCCGGATCTGGTCGGCACGCACGAACAACTCCGTTTCGTCGGCAAATCCGGGAAACACACGTGCCATCCACAGTGCCCACTGATACTTCAAACTCCGTCGGATCTTACCATCCCGCCCTTCCAAACAAAGGGCGTCATTTGGCACCTCCGTGCTGCTTCGATCCGAGGCGATGATAAACGCCGCATTCTCCCCTTGCTTCCCTACACAAAGCGGTCGGCTGTCATCGGGCGGAATCTGAAATGCCTTACGGGGACCAATGCGTTCAGCATGCAAATAGCTAAACGGTTCAAGAAAGAGATCGAATGTTCTAATCGTCTCAGCGTCGGGCGCTTGAAACGCGAGAAAATACTCTCTCGCCTCGGCCTCGGAAAACGTGGCCTCAAGGTTCAAAGGCTTCGCTAGCCGGTCCGATTCCAAGCTGATCCCGATCCGGTTGCTTCCCGGTTCCGCGCAGTACACCTCCGCCGCCGTTCCAAGTTCGGTCAACCCCCCGTTCAATCTTAATCGTCCTTTGTCTAATCCCCCCGACTCATGCGATTGACGAACGGCGAGAAGAGCCTGAATCACGGTCGACTTTCCAGCACCGTTAATGCCGGCAAGGACGGTCAGGCTCCTCAACTCCAGATTCAACTCCGGAAAACACTTAAAGTTGGTCAAACGAGCGGTCGTTATCATTCGAAAATGCCTCGCAGGATCTTATGAGGTGTCTCAAAGCGAATCTGGACCGATGCTTTACTCCCCGTGGCTGCGGAGAGCGCTCGCACATACTCGGCATCCGACTCAAAACGCTCCGCTAGGCGGTTCACTATTTCATCCTTGTTATCCTTGAGAAGCTCCACTCGGTACTCCCCGATGACATTAGCCCACGAGTCGAACAGCGCCTTGTTGACGGGGCCGCGTCGATCGGATCCAGGTCGAATCCTCCTAAAAGCCTTGTTTCCAAAAACCTCCCGCATCCGCCGCATCGCGTCAAGGAAACGCTGTCGCAAGTCTTCGATTCTCCCAGCAGGCAGATCATTGAGCTCCCTCATGACGCGTGACAAGAAACCGTTGAGATCCGACCTCTCATACTCCTTGTACGAATGCAGATGAAATCCCAGGTAACGTAAAACACACTCACGATCCTCCATCCTTGAGTCGTTGACCCCACCGCAAGTAGCCGAGATAAACTCATGGGACTCAGCCAACTGGGCCAGCAGCACGGTCGATTGCCCCTGGAATAACGCGTGCCGAATCTCCTGCGAAGTGAGAACCAACCCACCCGTGTTGATCCGCGCAAAAATGGTGAACTTAACCTCTGGTGGGGTCTCCGGTCTGACAATGAATAGAGTCAGTTGCGACTCCTCTAACTCGCGTTGCATCCCACGCGGCAGTTGGTCGAAGCGCCGACCCTCGGCCGCCGTGAGGTATTCCATCCCGCTCAGCGCAAACTTCTTGAGAGTCACATAATCACGAAACGTACTGAGTCGTTGCAATCCGTCCACAACCGTCCATTGGCTCGGCTTGACCCCATCAAAATAAAAGGCCGGCAAAGGAAGGCGCAAGAGAGCCGACTCTATCAACCGCGATCGCCTTAAAGGGTCCCACACCAAGTTGCGCTGAAACTCCGGTCGCAACTCAATCTCTCCTAAGTCGATCTTCCGAAGCACTTGGAAAAGTGACATCGAATCCCTATCCACCTTGATCTTGGAGGGATCAAACGGCTCCAAGATCCGTTCTCCACTTCCACTTTCGATGGTCTCCACGTCGACGCCCAAGGAAGACAGTTCCACACCACCCTCATCGCAGATCTCAACAAAGTCGTCCGGATCGATCGCGCAGACTTCGTTCCCACCACTTTCGACACGACCTTCTCGGTTCGATTTCAAGCCTGAGATACTTCTCCGCACACCCCCATTTCTGAATTCACGGTAGTTCTGGATCCGAGCGATATAGATGTTCTCGGAGCTGGGATCCGCTTCCACCATCCCTACCTCCCCGTATCCGAAGTACACAGCTGTCGCACCCTCCTCCGAATCCCGATAGATGAACTCGACGCCCGGAGCTGCGAGTTGGGGAAAATAGCGCGAATCAAATCGGTAGCTCGCCCGAAGATCGGAGGAGGACTCTCCACGGCGGGACCGACAGAGCACAAGTCGAGTTTTGGTTTGCATGGGTCTTCACTGATGCGACCTCAAACTAGGCTCGTGTCGAGAATCTGTCAGGCTAGTTTTTCTCCCCTGGATCCCTTGCGCCATGAAAACGATCAAACGCGAGACCACCCAATCACCCCAAAGCTCATCCATCCCCTCCCACTCTAAGTTCGTCCCATCCATCCTCTCCTGCTGGTCTTCTCCTTGCCTCACAGGAATGGCTCAGCAACACTGCACGCAGTCCCAATAACCACCATGAACCTTCCATTCCCCGACTGCCGCTGGCTGGGTCTCGTCGCCGCCTTGCTCTGGATCACGCCACAACGCCACTACCTCGCTGCGGCAGACTCCACCAATACTTCAACTCCTCGGCCCCCGGCTCAATACACGCTCGGCCCCGATTCTCTCCCTCAACCCGGTGTTCCGAAAGGCACTCTCAACGGGCCGTTCCTCTTCAAGAGCCAGATCTTTACCAACACCGTCCGCCAATTCTGGACCTTCGTCCCCGCTCAATATTCCTCCAACCATCCTGCCTGCGTGCTCGTCTTCCAAGATGGTCAACGCGCCACCCGAACCAATGGCTCCCTGCGCGTTCCCCAAGTCATGGAGAATCTGATCCACAAAAAGGAGATGCCCGTCACCATCGGTATCTTCATCACCCCAGGCTCCCGCGGCGACCAATATGTCGAGGTCGGCGGAGGGAACCCCAATAACCGAGCCGCCGAATACGATGCCCTCAGCGATCGCTATGCCCGGTTTCTCATCGACGAAATGCTCCCCGAGGTCGGCAAATCTTATAACCTCACCCAGAATCCCGAAGGCCGCGCAATCGGCGGCACCAGCAGCGGTGCCATCTGCGCGTTCACCGTCGCTTGGGAGCGACCCGATGCCTTCCGCAAGGTCATCAGCTGCATCGGCAGCTACACCTCCATCGGCTATCGCCCCGCCCAAAACGGTCAACCCCTGGTGCCAGGTGGCGATCTCTATCCCACTCTCATCCGCCGCTCAGCCCCCAAACCAATCCGCATCTTCCTCCAAGATGGTTCCAATGATATCGATAACCAGTTCGGCAGTTGGTTTCTCGCGAACCAACAGATGCTCGCCGCGTTCCAATACGCGAATCGCTCAGCCGATCAACGGAAACTCGATGGCCCTCGCTACGAAGTGACTCACGTCTGGGGCGAAGGCCCTCATTCCGACAACCACGGCGGTGCGATTCTTCCCGAAATGCTCCGCTGGATTTGGAAAGACTACAAACCCTAGCCGCACCCCGATTCCATCCCATGTCATGATCTTCTCACGCGCTACCCTCAATCCCATCGTCCAGGGCTTCGCTTCGCTCGTCGTGGGGTTGATGGGTTCGTACTCACTCGTCGTCCCATCGCACGCGGCCGATGCGGCCTCAACTCACCCCGCCCCGCCGCTCGGCCCCATCGGTCGACGCACCGTCTATGCCCGAATCAACGATCAGCCCACGGTCGCCAATAGCGTCACCCAGCTCTCACTCTCTCTAGGCACCGTCGAGTCCCACGCGCCGGCTCCTGCTCAATGGCTCGTCATGCAGGCTACCAAAGCCAATGGGGAGGTCTTCACGGTTTCCTTCCTCACTCAGGGGCCCATCCCTTCCAACCCCGCAACCGCCCAATCTACCGTCCTTCGCTACGTGCTCCACGAAGCCAGCCAACCGCCTCGCGAGTTCGTTCACCGACTCACAGGAGCCGCCGTTCTGCCCACGCTCGGAGGTTGGGAATATCTCTGGCCTCAACCAACCGCCTACAGCTTCCCTCACTCAAACGCCGCCGCCGAAATCACTTTCCTCGGCTCACGCTTTGCGCTGACTTCCTCAACGACAAACATTCCCCCAGCCGCACCTCAAAACCCACTCCGACTCGAACTCCGTCCCGATCTCTGGATCGGCGTTCCAAGCAATAGTCGCACCCGCGAAAACGTCCGACGTTTCGACGGCTCGGATTACCCCATGGTCCGGCTTTCCCAAAGTGATTACGCGGGAATGATCCAGGCCGGCATGAACTGCTTCCGAGTCGACGCCGAGCAGGCACGGTGGATCGAAAACGAACCCGTCTTCTACTGGGGTGTCGGTGGTGCCGATGTTCGCTTCCCAGAATGTCTCTACCGCAGTCACTACATCGGCCCCTCCTTGTTCTTTGACGAACCCGCCGTCGGCACTCGCGACCACGATATCCGCCCCCGCCTAGCCAAAGATCCAGCCTTTCGCAAAAGCCTCACTCCGCAAACCATGTTCGATACGTTTCGAACTTACTTCCACCACGCCGTCACCGAAGGTCCTCCCACCTCGTTTATCAAGGGCATGCAGGCTCGTAAGGATGTGGATCTCGGGACCATGCGCTTCCCCCAAGCCAATCTCTATTCCTGGGAAACCATGATCGCCACCGCAGCATGGCAGCTCACCGCCGACCCGCTTGGTGGACCTCGATCGATGGTCTTCGAACCACCGGGTCGACTCGGCACACGACGCACCATTCCCGAAATGAACATGGCCTATGGCTGCCAATTGCCTCCCTCTAACCCCGCGAGTCTTGCCGATCCTGTGTTCGGGTTTCTGCGCGGGGCCGCCCGTGCCGCCAATAAGGATTGGGGCGTGAGTATCTATGGTGCCGTCAATCCTTCCGATGCCCCTTTCCTCCTCACCCACGCCTACGATCTCGGCGCCACGCATTTCTTTTTCTGGGACAATTACCAGCTCGCCTGCGTCCCCTACAGCGAGTGTCTCGCCCTCGCTCGCATCCTCCAAGCTCACGCTGCACGACATCCCCATCGTGACCTCGACAGACTCAAGCACGCCGCCGACACCCTCATTCTGCTCCCGCCGGGTTACGACCTTGGTCACGTTCAAATGGGCCGCGGCAATCTGTGGGGGATCACCGAATTAAACCTCGAACGTCGCAACGCCACAGGCACCCGCTACCGCACGGTCATGGGTAACGCGTTCATCGAGGTCGAACGATGCATCCGGCTCGGACTCCCCTTCGATCTCGCCTGGGATCTCCCAGGCTTAACGCTCTCCGGCTACCGCGAGGTCGTACGTGTCACCGAAGAGGGTCGACTCCGCATCTCCAACAACGGTCGCTCACGCTCGCAAAAACAGCCCCGAACTCCCGCCCGTCCTCCCGGAATTCCACCGCGTCTTGATGTCCAACTCCTCCACCAACCGCAGGCTGCCCCAGCCCAACTCACCGCTCGCGCGCAGATCACCGAGGGCTCATCGCCCGTTTACTACACCACAGGCTCCGACCGCAACGGCGTCCATCACAACGCCCGCGTGCTCTGGGAACTCTACGGGCCTCAAGAGGAGGACTATCGCACGTTGCTCGAGCCCGGTGCCAATCCGCCCTCTCGGTCCATAGGCGCCTCCATCCAAGTGGATCTGAACTTCACCGTCGCCGCTCCCGGTCGTTACCGCCTACGAGCCGCCATCACCGATCACGAAGGTCGCTCCGCCGTGGCTTGGCACAGCTTCACCATCGATCCCTAACTCAAACGCCACACGCGCGTGGCGTGCGGCTCCAATCGCTCCCGCAACACCCCCACTCTCCAGTCCACCTCACGCCCGCCAATCAAAGGCTCACACCGTCGATGCCGCCCCAGCCCCTCAATCGTCACACGCACAGGGTTCGGATCCGCATTCACCAAAGCCAGGATCTCGGCCTTCCGATCCCCTCGGCCCTCGGGCTTTAAGACCCACTCCACACCCCGTTCCAAACTATGCCCCGTGTCCTCATAGGATAGGCGCAACCGACGGCCGAGCGACGGCGCCGACAATGCCTCTCGTCGATCCGCCAATTCCCGCACCACAACCTTGAGATCATTCCATAGCCCCGACGTGGCCGGCAAATACCCCAAACCCCACCACACGATCCCGTTCACCCCGTGAACCACCGATTGCCACGCCATAAAACGGAGTTGATCGCGGGTCGGATAAATCACCTTGCTCGCGTCACGATCCTTCTCTCTCAAATCCTCCCAGGCAAATGCTTGCAATACCATGAACACAGCACGTCCCGGACCCGCTACCCCTCGCATCTTGTCCGCATAACGGCCCACCTGACCGATCGTGCTGTCGGACAAATCCCCCTGTTTCCCATCCGGCCACAGCGCATACATCTCACGCGTTCCCTCCGCAATCACCGGATACACGTCCGTAGCAACAATGTCTGCCCCTAGATTGTATTCACGGAGTGTCGAGACCAGATGCGTCGGGGAATGATTGAGATACAGCGGATACAACCCGTCATGCCTGCGAATAAACCGTGCAGTGTCGAGTATTCGTTCCGAGGACACCCGCACCTTATCGGGTGATCTCCATACAAAGGTCGGCTCATCCTCCGTCTCCCAAAACAGCAACCCCGGATGACCACGCAGTAGCTCGATCGTCCCCCGGATACGCTTCTCACCCTCCGCGCGCGCAGCACCTGCTCCCTCCGACAACGATCCCAACGAACTCCATCCCTTCATTCCCAACGCCCAAGCCTCATCGTAAGCTGCCGTATCGGGATTTCGATGGATCAAGTTAAACCCTGCACCACTCGCCTCCCGTAACGCCCCTTCGCGTTTCGGAAGCTGATACAACCCCAAAACAAAGCTCCGACGCCCGCCCACGCGCAACATGCCATCGCGATCCGGCCGGACCCTTCCTCCTACCAAGCCGCCGGATCCAGCCCCCATCTCCATTCCCGCGCAGATCATCGCCGCAGCCGTAACCGATCGCTTCAAAAACTCGCGCCTCCGCATCCCCACTCTTATGTCATCCCTCCCCCCGCGACTTCAACCCTCAACCCAACACACATCGCGAACTCCGTCCGGCGAAAGGTAGGGACGTTGCGCTGCGACGTCCGCGTCCGGCGAAAGCCGGACGCTCGGGAGCCAGACGTCTCTAGGCCTTCCCCCAAAGCCACCCCACTCCAAGACATGAAGCCCCGTTCCGTCCGGCCACGGCCAGACGGGGACAGCGCCGCGCGCTGTCCCTACCCACCCCACCCTTCCCTCAACCTAACCCTCATCCGCTCGCCGGCCCTCCCAACCGCGGCCCTCGTCCACGGTAGGCGGTCAGAAAATAAAACATCACTCCACCGACCGCTACCGACAACCACCACCAAAACAGCGGCCACCGCGTCCCTACTCCGTCTGAACACGCCCGATGCCAATACCCTGTTCCGAGATACCCCAACAGATTACCCACCCCGCTCGTCATCAACGTCATTAACGCCTGCGCTCGTCCCCGCCATGCTGCCTCCACACGCTCGTCCAAATAGACCTGCCCCGTGATGAAAACCAACGCGAACGAAACCCCATGAATCGTCACCCCAGCCAAAAGCGTCCCCCGAGTGTCCAACGCACACAACGCAAATCGCAACACCCCAAATCCAAGGCCCACAGCGAAAATCCACTTCAAACGCCACGTGGTCAGAATCCGACTCAAAGCCATCATCGCGATGATCTCTGTGACCTGTCCAAGCGTCATCCACGCACTCGTGTGCTCCAATCCCAAGGCCCGCATGTGCGGCGGTGTCAGCGGATAAAACGCGGCCAACGGGATATTCAACAATGCCACCGTGATGAATACCACCCGATGATCCGGATTCCGCATCAAAGCCAAGGCGTCCAACCCCAGCCGCTGCTTCCACGTCAATCCCTCCGCACTTTTCGGAGGCTCCACACTGGGTAACCCAAAGCAGAATCCTGCCATCCCAAGCCAGAGGATCACCCCCACAACTCCCACCAAAGGCGAATCGTCCGCACCCAACAGGCTCACAAACCAACACCCGCTCATCCACCCGAAGGTCGCCATCGCTCGCAGCGGCCCAAATTCTCGCTTCGGATCAATCAACCGCGAAAACACGATCGTTGTCGTAATGCTCCACGTCGGAGCCGAGCTGAGCGCGTGCAGCTGGATCAACAGCAAAACCAACCACGACGGCCACTCCTGGTGAATGGCATACGATGCCGTTCCCATCGTCAATGCCGTCATCGCACATAACCCACTCAAAACTCGCACAGGCGATGCATGCCGATCCGCCACCGCCCCCAAAGATCAATGGCGTCACAAACGCCCCAATCGCCGTCGCCGCAAACGCAAACGGTCGCACCCCTCTCATCCCATGCGATTCCAACATCCGGCTCACCGGCACCAACCACACCCCCAATGCCGCACCGTGGATGAAAAGCAGAGTCGCTAAATCCCCGCGCCCACCAAAGAGTCTGCCCACATCAATACCACTTTCTCAAACGCACCTCCACCCCGCTGTCCTCAGAAATCGATTGCTTGAATCGTACCACGTCGCTCGACGAATAATGATAGGGATAGACCGTCCGCGGCCGAAATTCACGAACCGCACTCGACGCCTGCACGATGTCCATCGTGAACGGCAAGTTCATGCACACAAACGCCGCATCAATGTCCCGCAGCGCCCGCATCTCAGGAATGTCCTCCGTGTCCCCGCTCACATACAACCGCTTCCCCCCAATCGTCAGCACATACCCGTTCCCACGCCCCTTCGAATGGTAGCTCAATCGGGATGGAGTCAGATTATACATCGGCACCGCCTCAATGCGTATGCCTTGAATCTCCGCCACCGCCGCGTTCGTCAGCACTCGCGTCACCGCACGCAACCCCGATGAGAGCTGCTGAAACACCGCCAACGGGGCCACGATCACCGCATTCGTTGCCGCCCCAATCGCGTTCAGCGTCACGCTGTCCATGTGGTCCCCATGTACATCCGTAACCAAGACTAACGTCGGCTTCGGTAGGTTCCGATACAACGCCCCACCCCCAACCGGATCACAGTAAATCACCGCATCCTTCCACCCCAGCACCAACGAAGCGTGGTTCACCGGCCGAATCACCACGTCGCCCGCCGACGTGTTCAAATGATCCCCCGTCAACGCATTCGTCTCTCCAAGCTGGGTGAGTCGATAGTAACGCGCCGAGCTGGATCGCACGTCTCCATCCACATAAGTCTGAACTCCCGAAGTCGAAGGAAATGTGTAGACCGCGCTCCAATCCACCAGATTCGTCGAAGCCTCAAGCCGCGAGTTATAGCCAGCCGCCGAACTCAGTTGCAGCTGCATCTCCCCGGCGCTGTTCGCTCGCACGTCCACAAACCGCGGCAGCTCCGCAGCAATCCCCACCCACCCCGCCACCGTCGTCGCCATCGCCCCCACCATCAACCAAGCCCACCACCCGCCCCTCACACCCGCCTTAGAAGTAGAACGTGAAATACTCATAACAAGGCCGCATTCTGCCAACCCCTCCAATCCCGTCGATCTCAATTCTCACGCCCGCAGCCAAGTCCCACCCCCGGGCCACTCAGCCCAAAGGTGCGCGGCATTCATGCCGCTTCAACGCACGAAGTTCAATCGCCCTCCAAACACCGGACGCGCTCGATCAACGAACACCGAAGCCCCCACTCACCGGAACCTCTCCCTTCTGAACGCCATGCGCCCTCCCATTTCCGACTTGCTGCTCCAGCGGTCCCACAACACTGTTCTGTTCCATCATGCTCAGACCCCAGAAGAAATACTCCGTCCACGACCTCCGCCAGCTCAAAGGCAAACGCTGCCTCACGCACGTCCATGTCAAATCGCCAGACGAAGCCGCCGCCGCCGAAGCCGCCGACATCGATCTCATGAGCTGCAGTTTCGATTCCCCCGAATCCCAAGCCCGCCTGCCCCTGCTCGTCGCAGCCGCGCCCAAAAGCTTTCTGTCCGGCGCCACACCTCACGGCCTTGCTTCCACCGAGGAGGCTATCCGCATCGGTTTCCGCGCCCTCGAACTCGGCGCAAGCTCCGTCTACTGCTCGGCCAGCCCTCGAATCATCGAAGCCATGGCGCGCGAAGGCATCCCCGTCGTCGGCCACATCGGTATGGTCCCACGGCACGCCACCTGGACCAATGTCCGCGCCATCGGCAAAACCACTGCCGAAGCCGTTGCTCTTTATAACCAGCTGAAACAACTCGAAAACGCAGGCGCCTACGCAGCCGAGATCGAACTCGTCCCGCACAAACTCGCCTCCTACCTCTGCTCCAAGACCTCCCTGATCCTCATGTCCCTAGGCTCCGGCCCAGGTTGCGATACCCAGTTCCTCTTCTCCGACGATATCCTCGGCGACTACGACGAACGCATCCCGCGCCACGCCAAAGCCTACCGAAACTTCCTCCAAGAATACCGACGTCTCCAAAACGAACGCCTCGCCGCTTTCAAAGAATACGCTGACGACGTCCGCTCCGGTCGCTTCCCTCAATCATCCAATCTGGTGTCCATCGACGACGCGATCCTCACCGAAGCCATCCAAGTCATCGAAACCTCACGTGCCTCGTCGTAAACCCTAAACCCCGAGCATCCACCGGTCTCGCAACCCTGCCCCCCGTGGGGCGGATCTCTGATCTGCCGGTTGACGCATGCTCCGCAGGCGTCTCCCTCGGTGAGGGCGGCCACCCAGCGACTTCATCCCCCTCGCGGTTCCAACCGGACCGTCAGGGACTCGTAGCCCATCACACGACGGTAGCTCGCCTCATTCTCAACTCGCTCGCGCGCTTGGAGAACCGTTACTCGCCCCACGTGCTCCACACATTTCTGCAACAAAGTTCGCAGTAACAACCGCGAATGAGCCGCGCCCAAACACAGATGCGTGCCGCTACCGAAGGCCACGTGCGGGTTGGGCTTGCGGTCCAATCGAACCTCCTCCGGTGCCTCAAATACTGTTTCATCGTAGTTCGCTGAAGCCCAGCACAACGACACCCGCCCGCCCGCCTTCACCGCCACCCCACCCACCTCCGTCTCCACCGGACACACCCGCCCAATATGGGTCAACGGCGAGATCACCCGAAAGAATTCCTCACACGCATTCACAATCCGCTTCGGATCCTCACGCAAAAACGTCAACGCTTCCGGTCGGTGCCCCAGATAGGCCAGAGCCGACGAAACCGTATGGATGATCGTGTCTCGCCCGCCTGCAAAGGTCAGGTTCCCAAAGCCCATCATCTCCTCGCGCGTCAACGCTCGACCTCGATACGTCGCCCGCGTCAACGCGCTAAAGAAATCTTCCCCGGGGTTCGCCTGCGCTCGATCGAATTGCTCGTGCAAGTAACGTTCCAGCGCTGCCCCCTTCTTCTGACCTGACCCGCCATCCCGAAACACATGGGTTCCCCAACCAATCCACGTCTCCGCCTCCGCTTCAGGCACGTTCAAAAGATACGTCAAAGCTCGTGATTGCAACGGCAGTGCAAACTCACGCACCACTTCGATCGAATCCACCCGCATCGCCAACCCCATCATCTCCTCCACCAACGCCTCCACGCGCGCCACCACTTCAGGGTCCTTCGCCCGACGAAAAAAGGGCTCCACAAGATCACGATAATCCCCGTGCTCAGGCGGATCGGTCTCAATCGGCAGTTGCCTCATCGTTCGCACATCCTCCTCGGACGGAATCGGCACACGAAACGGAGCGTCCGAACTGTAAGTCTTCCAATCCTTCGCCGCCCGCCGAACCTCCTCGTGTCGGAGGATCATAGGCACGTTCTCACCCTGAAATGGGCATTCCATGACGCCCACCTCCCTCCGACGTTCCCCAAACGGGTCTTCCATAGGCTCCATACTCAATCAACCTTAGTCTTAGTCCCACTCTCGGTCTCAATCCCAACATCGATCCACGATGAACCGATGCTTATATCCGTTTGTAGAATGCACCGCCCGCTTTACAATCCTGAATCTTCGCCCACAAGGTGCCTGTCTAAGCCGTAACTATGCGGTAGGAATTCAACGCGGAGGCGGAGAGGAGCAAAGACGCAAGGCGGGGCAAGGGAATCTCCAGCCGCTGTAGGATGGCTCCACACACCAACTAGTGAAGCGTACACTCCATGGGAATAGAATCAATTCCCCTGCGCCTCTGGCCCTTTGCGCCTTCGCGTTAAAAACTCTTCTGAATTGTTACGGC
>Ga0172367_10006036_pt1 | contig 14431 bp, 17 predicted proteins | sample Lak10m_FD_114542 | JGI IMG/M metagenome (GOLD analysis project Ga0172367, IMG submission 114542) | Freshwater microbial communities from Kabuno Bay, South-Kivu, Congo - kab_022012_10m | ecosystem: Environmental > Aquatic > Freshwater > Lake | place: Democratic Republic of the Congo: South-Kivu... | reverse complement strand
CGTGACCAGACATCCGAGCCGAGGTACTTCAGAGGCTCAGGCTTGCCGATGCCGTCAAACGGATCGCGCAGCGCATCGCGCATCAACTCCAACAAGCGTCTGGCCGTGCGGCGATCCGTTTGCACCCAGTACTGCAGGTCTTCCAAAAACTCAGGGTGGCAGACCGCAAGGCGATCGCTTTCAGGCATTGAAGCCAACCATTTCCTGAAGCGCCTTCAAGCCTGTGGGTGCCACGGACTCTGACCTGGCGCGCGCCAAGGCGCTCAGCAGTCGCAGCGCATTCTTGGGCGAACGCAACAGGTGGGCCGTTTCCAGCAGGCTATTCAGTTCCTCCGCCGCGATCATGGCCACATCGCCACCGGTACGGCGCTTGACCAAGATGACTTCACGGTCATCAACGGCACGATCCATCAGGGATTTAAGCTGCTCGCGGGCTTGACTGTAAGTGGTTTCAATGGTCATGGCGTTCTTTCAATTGGTACAGATAAATTGTACAACTCAGAATACCTTCGTCGCGAGGGCGCCGCTCCCACAAATTTCCTGCCTTCTGTAGGAGCGGCGCCCCCGCCGCGAACGCATTCAATCCAAACATCCTTCGTCGCGGGGGCGCGACTCCTACAAACAGCCGATGCCCCCTTTCCCAGTAGGAGCGGCGCCCTCGCCGCGAAGGCTGTTTGACTCCATTCGCGAATGCATTCGCAATAATTGGAATCCGACCCCGACTTACCTCGAGCTGAGTTGCCGGGAAACGACCGGAACCACTGGCAACGCCCGGACTTCGCTCACCGCCTTGACCAGAGTTTCCTTGTCCGCCCTGGACAAGGTGCGCAGGTCGCCATCCGCGAAATAGACCATGGCCTTCAAGCTCTCGCTGGGCTGGAAAGCCGGGCCGAACATTTCCCGAGCTGCTGCCAGACCCACCGGCAAGCTGACGCCCGCTCGAACCAACTTGGCAATGTCCTGATAGTCCTTGGTCTCCGCGCGCTGCAAGATCACCTTGACCTTGGTCGCCATCAGATCATTGAGCGACGCAACCTGCACGACGCCATCTTCGGTCGTGGCCGGTTCATCGACTCGACCAAAGCCAATCGTGCCGAAGAAGGATACCTTGACGTGTGTGCGTTGCTGGTCGCCATATGGAACGAGAACACTCAGTGCATTTCGCTCGTCCTGCAACACCGACGCCTGTGCCATGAAAGGGAACCGCGCGCGAATCGAATCCCGATCCAGCGGCTTTTCAGAGAACAAGTCGAAGTCAACCGACTGTCGGTGCCCCAGCCGCAGCGCAATTGCAGTCCCGCCATACAAGACAAAACCCAACTCCATGGCCGACCGCAGCTCAGGCCAAAGCCGCTGCTGAGCCGGCGGCAAGATGTCCAAGCGGGGTATGAAGGTCGCGCTCATACAAACCGCCTGACTGGCAGCGCTGGAACCTGGTCCACGCCGGCCAGCCCCAGCCGGTAATGCCAATAGGCCCAGGACCGATCGTTGAACTGCCCCGCTTGCGCATGGGTCAACACATCGCGCAGTGCCTGCTCGCCAACCTGCTCGGCAAGCAGTTGAACATCGGCGTAGTCACCAATATTCATGACCTGCGCGATCACCCGCTCAGGCATGCAGACCGCCTCATCCGGCGCCTTCCACCAGACGTACTTGCTGGCCAGACGCTTCAATGCATTGCTGTCAACCGTGTTCATTGCATCTTCCTCGCGGTATGGGATGAAACAATTGGAATCTGACCCCAATTTACACCAAACATCCTTCGTCGCGGGGGCGCGACTCCTACAAATGCCGGTCCTGTCTCCGTAGGAGCGGCGCCCCCGCCGCGAATGCATTCAATCTAAACAACCTTCGTCGCGAGGGCGCGACTCCTACAAACAGCCGATGCCCCTTTCCCAGTAGGAGCGGCGCCCTCGCCGCGAAGGCTATTCGCCCCCTCAAACCCCAAACCGATACGTCACCACGTAATACCCCAGCTTCAGCAGCTCATTGCCCACAAAGCTCGACGCCTGCGGGTTGCGCCACCAGCGCCAACCAGGCCACCACGGCGGGCTGGTGGCAACCAGGGTGTAGCGCAAACCCGTGCCGCGCAACACCGAGCCCCAGGTATAGCGCAGGCGCAGCATGTGCGGCGGGTCGCTCACCACCATCACGCTGCGCAAACCCCCGGCCTGCATGCGCTCGCGCACGGCAACGGCCTCGGCCCAGCTGCCGGAGCTCCCAGGCACCGGCGTCGCATCCACAATATCCACACCCGGCACACTGGCCCGGGCGTCCTTGACTTGCGCTGCGCTGGGGTAAATCAACATCAGCCGCTGGCTGTACCCCGCCAGCACCAGGTCTCGCCCCAACGCATAGCGCCCGCCCGTACCCGGGTCGCCACCCAGCACCACCACCGCATCCACAGCACGCGGCGCCTCGGCGGGCGCAGCCAGCACCGCGCCAGCAGCAAAAAAGCCCGTCAAAGCCAGTTCCGGCAGGCACAACACAGCCAGCAAAACCGCTATCGCAAATTTGGCGCGTCGATCCATGAACTCCAAACCCCTTCGCGGCGGAGGCGCCGCTCCTACAAATACCCCGATCACCTGCCCCTGTAGGAGTCGCGCCCCCGCGACGAAGGCTGTTTGCATCCATCCGCAAATTCCTTCGCGGCGAGGGCGCCGCTCCCACAAATACCCCGATCACCTGCCCCTGTAGGAGTCGCGCCCCCGCGACGAAGGCTGTTTGAATCCATTTGCAAAACCCCTCGCGGCGGGGGCGCCGCTCCTACACATTCCCGGGCTTCTGTGGGAGCAGCGCCCTCGCCGCGAATGACCTCATGCCCCCTCAAATTTCCCCATTCACCAGCCTGAACCTCGGCGCTGCCTTCACACGCGCTTCCACTGCTGCCTTGTCTCGTACAAACACCGTATTGCCACTGGACGCTCTCACATCCACCAGCCGCCGGCCAAACGGGTCATAGCCGAAAGGCACAAATCCATGCCCACGCATGACGGCAATCAACTGGTCGTCAGACACGCCGTAGCGCACACCACTGCCATTGGTTTCCATGATCACCGCCAAGAGGCGCGGGTCGCCCAGCGTTGCCGCACCACCGTGCAGCACGGCAAGCTCATGGCCCTCCACGTCGATCTTCATCAGCACCGGCACGTCTTGCCCCACCAGGTCGTCCAACCGTGTCACAAGCACGTCAACGCCGGGCAAATCCTCGCCCTCGGCCAGCACATGGTTTACCGTATCCAGGCCAGATGAAAACCTGAGCGCGCCCGCCTTGTCCGACAGCCCAAGCTGACAGCAGCGCACCAAGTCAGTGAGACCGTTCAGCGCCACATTGCGCTGCAGATGCGCATAGGTTGCCGGTATCGGCTCAACCGCGGTCACGCGCGCCTTGACCCCGCCGCCGGCCAGAACCGTGTAACTGCCTATGTTGGCTCCCACATCCACAAAGTGCTCCCCCCCCCCGCAGCAGATGCAACACAAACGCCATCTCGTGCACCTCGTGCAGACCGCAATACCAGTTACCCGTGGCACCGGTCATGCCACGCCTTGCAAACAGCGCTGTGCCCTGCACAAAAGGCAATGCGATCAAACCTTGCATGAGGCGCGAGGCAATTTGCCAACACAACACGCGCCACAGCGCAGCCAGTTTGCCATTGACGTTCAAGGGATGCTGCCAAACGTTGTAGGAGCGGCGCCCCCGCCGCGAATGCCTTCAAACCCCAAACCCCTTCGCGGCGAAGGCGCCGCTCCTACAGGAAGCGGGCGCCGCTCCTACAGGGGACTTCCGCCCACCCTCACCCCCAACACCCGCTCCATCGCCACCACCACATCCACCCCATGCTGGCGCATATACCGTTGCACCTCTGCCACCTTGGCGTCCACCAAGTAGCGGTACCAGAACCCCTGCAAAAAGTGAAACGCCGTACCCGCCTGCCCATCCAGAAACCCCAGCCGGATCACGTAGCGGTAAAAGAAATAGGCAAACGCCCTGAAGCCACCCGGCAGGCGGGCATAGACCACCTCTTTCACCCAGCGCTTCACCCCCGCCTGCTTGCCGCCGCGCAGGCTGGCCACCGAATCGTGCGGCATGAAGTGGTATTGCAGATTGAGCAGGTCCACCGCCTCGCGGCTGGCGTATTTGTTGTGCTTGTCGGTCCACCAGGTCAGCGAATTGAGGTTGTCGTCAATCAGCTCGCCTTTGAAATCCACCGTGGGGCCGGCTACCTTGATGTGCTCGTCCATCCAGCGGTTTTCACACTGGCCGCGGCCATGGCGAAACAGGCGCAGCACCCGCACCGGAAAAATGCCACCGTGCCGCATCAGCCGTCCCTGAAACGTCATGCGCCGACTGCAATACACGCCGTCAATCTCCGGCCCAATGCCGGGCAGGCGCGCCTTGATCTCGGCAGCCAGCTCAGGCGTCAGCACTTCATCCGCATCGATGCGCAGCACCCATTCGGTACCGGCATCGAGTTGGGTCAGCGCCCAGTTGAACTGCGTCGCATGGTTCACCCATTTGCGCTGAATCACCCGCGCGCCAGGGCCACGAGCGATGTCCAGCGTGGCATCGGTCGAAAAACAATCGGCAATGACCACTTCGCTCGCAACGCCATCCAGACTTGCAATGCAGCGCGCCAGATGCTGCTCCTCGTTGAAGGTCAGGATGACGGCGACCAGCTTCATGGTTTACGCGCAATGGCAATCATCGACTTGGCCAGTGCCGGTATGCGCCCCACCCGCTCGAAGCGGATGTTGGTGAACCCTGCCTCGCGCAACAGTTCGCCCAGCGTCTTGACCGACCAGAACTTGATATGGCCGTGATCCCACAGCGCGGTGAAGTGGGCGTCCATCTTGCCGGTCAATGCCAACGCAAGGTTCTTCCAGTAGCCGTGATACGGGGTGGAAACAATCGCCGTGCCACCCGGCTCCAGCAAGGAAAACAGTGTGGCCGCATAGTGGCGCGGGGCATACACATGCTCCACCACCTCCAGACTGGTCACCACAGGAAAGCGACCATAGCGCGCAGCCAGGTCGTCGTAGGCGGAGCCCTCAAAAAGCTTTAACTGGGGCCATTGCGCATTGGCCTGGGCGATGCCTTCGGTCGAAGGGTCCACCCCGGTCACGTCCCAGCCCTGTTGTGCCAGCACACTGGCCACACTGCCATTGCCGCAGCCAAGCTCAAACACTCGCCCCCCCCCCGCGCTAGGCTGAAGTCGCGCCATCTCGACCAGCAGCGCCGGCAAAAGGTAGTCGTGCGCGCAGGTTAGCTCGGCGTTGTTCCACCGATAGCCGTCAATCTCATTATTCTTCATTGCTTTTTCTTATCGAACTGGCGGTCGCGCACCGGCACCGCCGGGTTGCCCCGCGACACCATCCAGGGCGGCAGGTCGCTGAAAACGCTGGACCTTGCCGTGACCACCGCGCCATCACCAATCGTTACCCCTGGCCCAACGAACACGTCGGCGGTGATCCAGACCCGTTCACCAATCGTGATGGGCGCAGCCACCAATGGCATTGCTGCCTTTGCATGGTCATGGCTTGCCGTGCACAAAAAACTGTATTGGCTGATGGTGGAATGCGCACCGATTTTGACTTTTGCAACGCAGTAGCAATCAACACCTTCGCTGAGGCAAGCGTGGTCGCCCATCACCAGATTCCAGGGCGCCCAAACGCGGGCGGATGGATAGGGATGAACGGCCTTGCCCAGCTTGGCGCCGAAGAGCTTGAGCAAAAAGGCACGCCAGGCGTGAAACAGCCGCGGAGTCGGTCGGTAAAACGCCAGCCAAACCAGCTGCCATACCGCGCGGGCCATCTTGTTGCCGAGCGTGAGGTGTTGAAGTTGGAGAGCTTGCGTCATTCTTTGAAAGTAAGTATCCACCGGCAAAGCCGGGGGATACTTACTGGACAATCTCGTTTAAATGTCCGAGCAAAATTTCCCATCGACGATCGGCCCGTTGAGCATATGCGAGTGAATTTGCTCACCGTCCGTATCGAATCGTTTGCGGATAACTCGAGCAGGCACACCGGCTACGATGCTAAATGGGGGTACGTCATGCGTAACAACTGATCCTGCCGCGACCACCGAGCCGCGGCCAATACGTATCCCGCCGATCAAGGTTGAGCAAGCTCCGATCCATACGTCAGCCTCAATTACTGTCCGCAAAGACTCTGGCCTACCCGAGAAGATCGTCGGCACACCTGGGACATCAAAGCGGTGATCTCGGCCAACAATGGTTACCCTTGGTCCGAGCATGCTGTAAGCGCCAATCTGCACCCCGGGGCATATCATCGCCCTTGGCCCAACGTAGGCGTAGGGCCCAATATCTATGTCGTCACTCAGAGATGAACCTGTCGCAATATAGGCTGTCTTGTCCACGTCATGCAGACCATGCCGCCAGCATTGCAATCGGGTACGCAAAGTCCTTAGCCATCTATATAGCTGTTCATGGCTCTTGAGCCGGCACCTGACATCTGCCTTGAGTTCTTTCATGTCATTCTTGGGTCCTAAGCGCAAACTCAATGAAATCATGCTGGCGCTGGGGTGTGTAACGCTCTTCAATTCGGGCATAGCAGGCCTCGCGTTCACCTTCATCTCGAGCCTTGTTGATCCAGCGCAACATGATCATAGCCAAATCTGCCGCACTGCCAGCAGCGAAAAAATCACCAGTCTTTCCCGGAATGATCGCCTCGAATTCCGGCATCTGCTTATCGAAATCGTTATGTGAAATTACAGGCGTCCCGTAAGCCAATGAGTGCATCGCAGTCAGGCCAACCTTTCCCGGCGACACAACAGCGCGTGCGTTATAAAGCAGCCTCCCAATTGTTTCCTCGTCATAAATCGCGCCGGTGAACCAACAGCGCACGCCGCGGCGAACTGCCAGTTCTTGAAGGGCATCACGCTGTTGGCCATCTCCAATGAATACCATCCCAATGTCGATCCCATTGTCTATTTTCAAGCGAGACAATGCTTCAATAGCCAAATCAAAACGACATAGATATGTGAGACGCGCAATGCACGCAAAGTAAGGCTGATCTCTCAGCCATGTCGGGGCCTTCACAGAAAGGGACTCGCTTAAAGAACCGCTATGCAAACGCTCGCGCACCGCACGCTGCTGGTCGTAGTCAAGTGAGTTGTAAATCACGTGGAGGCGATTCGGTTCAAACCCACTTTTGACACCTATGCTCTTAGCCCTCTCGCCATAAAGCAGCAAACCATGAGGCAACTTATAAAAAAACTTCCTCAGCCAGCCTTTGGGGCCCGACTCTAGACGAAGCCACCCATGTGTCCAAAACCAAACTTTCTTGCCAAACATACGGGCGAGGGCAGCGTATATCCAAGTGGTTACAAAGTGGGGGTCGCCCAAGAATATGATGTGGCGATATTCAGAAGAACGACAAATAGGGAACAACCCAGACTGAAACGTGAGTCCACATAATGTGAGATTCCGGATCTTATTAAAGATCGATCTGGCGTCCGCCTCCTCGCTCTTTATGGTTTCATCAATCGTGTTCCTTCCGGCGAAGAATTCGTAATTACGAAACTTGTCGCTGTTCAATAATTCTCGGAAAACTGGCATCCGGTAATGCGGGATATAAGGATAAATGACCGCTACTGAGTTAGGCATTAACTTTCGCCGTCGGTGCTGAATTATATTTGTATTAACCATTTCGATTAACGACCAGACCCAACCATTCGCGGTAACTTCTTCGAATTGACCACGGCACTATTCCTTGTACTATACAACACAATCGCAAGAGCCAAAAATGTCCACATTGTCGTCACCGTATAGAGGGCCCCAGAAAATTGGGCGGCAATCAAATACTGGATGAAAATTAACGAAACCCAGCCATGCTCTGTCTGCAATCTAATTATTTTATAGCTAGTAAAAATCCCGTACATAATTAATGCTAAAAAAGACACTCCCCCAATTAATCCTGTGGCCATAAAGCTCTCCAATACAACATTGTGCGGATACTTCTGAGTTATCCTTTCTTCCAAAGCATCACCAAAAATTGGATTTTGAATAAATTGGTCGATCGCGCCCTGGTATGCAACCTGTCGGGCAGTGATTGTGGAATCTTCACCAGAAAATACGCTTTCAGTTCTTGAAGAGGCCTTATATGTACCGGTCTCCTCTAGATATGTCCCTACTTGGTTTGCCAACGTAAGAAGAATCGCGATGACGGCTAGTAACTTCCAATTCCGCATGAGGTCCTGTGCTATAAAATAAAAAAATAAAACGAAGATTAGCGCTACCAATGGCCCACGCGAGGCGGCTGCAATTAACAAATACAACCCCAGCAAACTACCAGCAATATTCAACAATTGTTTGTATCCAAGCGAGACTTTGCCAGCGCTAATAAACGGCCAGACTGATAGTAATAATAACGATAGTCCCAGGTGGCCAACCGATATTGGATTCAGCGCTTCGAGTCGAAGACGACCGGTGTCGTAAGCCCTTCCAGCTTCAGGTGTATATAGCCCGGAACCAAGGGTGCCAACAAAAAATGAGGCGAAAATCAGCATGCTGAAAGTTAGCCTGTACGAACTGGCGAAATAATCTTTCCTTGGATACGTAAGCAGACCTAACATGGGTACAAGGCATGCCCCAACTGCCCATATCCAATAATCCGACGGCTCTCTCGAAAGATTCCCCGTTCCCGAGGATGTATCAAGATAAATTCGCAGCAAGTATGCAGACCAAAAGATCATCAGGGGCAGCCAAAATATTCCGCGAACAATTCTGATCTTGTTCCCCAGCAGAGCCATGATGATCAGCAGCATGCTCAAGCCCAGGATGGCCGATCTCATGGATATCGAAAAAATCGTTGAGCCGGCCCCCACATAGCTTGTTAACCCGGCAACCAGGGGAAAGCCGGCAAAGTTGAAGGCTAGCAAGAAAATATAAAAGTGACTTAACTTCATTTATATGGGGCGCTTACTATCCGCACCCATTAGGCATCTCTCAAACGCAAGCCAAAAAACATTCCTTGGATAACAAATCTAACCACGATTGAGATAGCTAAAACGTGATAAAAAATTGAATAATTAAGGCCAACAATTAAGACCGCGACAAAGAGATAAATTGTGTTTGTAATTGTTATGAGTAGTGGCTTTTTCAGGCCTACGCAGATGGCAGAATACCACTGCGTCAATGCCGTGCCGGCAGCGAATACACCCACACTTAAGTACCACTCCATTGGCCAAGACACGATTTTTCCCTCCTTCATCCAACCCAGTAAAACACCGACCGGCACGGTAAGTAGGAGGGACGTGATTATCACCCCAACAGTTAACATTAGCAGTAGGTGCCATTGTCCGGTACGCAGTAAGGCCAGCAATCTCGGCATCAGGCTATGGCCGTAAAAATGATACGAATTACTCAAAATGAAAACCACTGCGCCCGCATACGATACAAACAGAAGCAGTTGTGGTATTTGATCTGCCCGTCCGCTATAGCTACCCATTAAGTAAATTAAGGCTGGCACGGTCGCAACTACTGGCGCTTGGGCTAATAAAGCAACGGCGCGCTCACGATATTCCTCAAGTCGTGAGGTGCGGTCTTTTGGGACATTAGAAGACCCGTGCGTTCGCAACTGTCTATATGCCAGATAGTTGATCAAGAACAGTGGCGCCACACTGATTAGCACAGTCGGCACAACAGCCATTTTCTGAGAAACCATCAACAAATAGCAGACGATGAAAATTGACTGACTGCCATAGAACAAGAGAGGTCGCCACGTCTTTCCATGCGCAGTAACCATGGAGAAAGTAACCTCGGTCTGGGCCAAACCCAAACTGGCCAGTACCGCCATCAGACCGAGCGGAAGATTCCAGCCCGAGATCCATCCTGCAAGGGTAGCGGCCCACAACCCGCTTCCCGCAATCAGCAAGAGACGGTACTGAAAAGCACAAGCGTCAAGTGCAATTTCTAGATTATTGCTGTGTCTTGCAATCGTATGCTGATAAATATTGAACCCAAACAGCGCCACCAGACTTGTGGCATAGCCAAGAAGCGTGGCATGTGTTACTGAATATCCAGCATCCAAGCCTGCCAGGTATGCCACTAGGTACATAAACAGAAGTCGAGTGACCCCGTTGCTACCTATTTGTAATATAAAACCCACAACGATCTAGCCCATCAGTGGCAATAGAGTGCGCCGGCATTGTTGTCCAGCGGTGATCTTGTTGTCTGAGCTCATATTTTTGTCATTTCGAAAATGCCACAACCATACGCACACCCAAAGTTGTCTTGTTCGTTAGTTTTCGTTATCGGTTTGTCTTCGTGTAAGCTACCCAAGTCATCAATGTACGAAAAATGATCTATACGATATTTATCGGCAAATAATTCCAAGAGATAACCTACTGAGAAGACTCGATGAGCATCGAATTCAATTCGTTGCGGGCCGATAGGAACAGAAAAGTAGAGTTTTCCGCCTTTTTTCAACATTCGATATAAATTTTTTAGCCCGAGAAGATAACCATCGTAATTTACTGAATCACCATATCTTCCCAAACCGAAGTGCTCCATGGCATGCAGGCATGACAATGAATCACAGTGTTCAATCAGATCATCCTTTATCGGGGACATCAAGTCAACCTGCATAAACCTGACATTTGGTATTTCGTTAGCTAGCGGACGGATATCAAACACATTAATTTGACGAAATGACGCCACATGGGCGACAAACCCATCAATCCTTGAGCCAACATCAAGATGAATACTCGGATTATTTTGATGGATCCTTCTCGCCACCAATAAATCCTGGTGGAAATAATGCCCCTTGGCTGAGCCGCTATCAGCGAACCTATCACCAAGGCAGGGATAGAACTTTCCAAATGGAAATTCTCGTGTGCCCGATTTCATTTGATTTTTTAGTGATTGGTAGTTACGAAAATAGTGAGGTAACCCTCTAATCGACTGCACTGCTTTTCGAAGATCAATCCCAAACATTATCAATAAACTGTGCATTCTTCGCAATTTTCGCTTCATATTTCATTTATCCTTACGCCCATATGCGTTCGCACTCGATTAGTTCATTTGGCATATAGCGCCCCAGTTCAAAATCATTATTGATATACATGTATTGCTGGCCCAAGAACGCGGACCAAAGTGAGAATGATGATTTGGATGCCACGATGGCCCCATGAGCAGCCATTTTCATCACGGCATGCAAGGCATTGCGTGATTGATCTACTTCATCACATTTCATCCTAGCTATTAATTTCGGCTCCACGCTACACTCGTCGGTAAAGATACGAACTCGAGCCCTTGGAAATATTTTGCGCGCGGCTGCAACTGCAGCAACATACCATTCATCAGATATGCGGTAGTTCATTCCACCTGACACTGCACCTGGTGCAGCTTCTGGGCTGAAATCTCCCCGGCGCAAATGCACACAGATGTCATCTTTGCTTACTCGCGCAATCTCCCCACGTAGCTGTTGCACATGTGAGGCACGACCAAGTAGATAGTCTTTAAAGTCGGCAAGATGCTGCAATTCGAGATCCCTGAAATAGCCCTTTAAGCCCGCATACGTAATTATCTTGGCTTTATCCAGCTGGAAGTCGGGTTGGTTAATTACGTCTTCAGATATCGACTTAGTGAATCGGGCGCGCATATGAAGCGCTGTATCGCCAACGCTTCGACGCTTGAACAAACAAAAATAAGTGCGCTTATCCTTCTCCATTCGCAAAAATGGGCCAGGCTTGATTTGGAAGAACTGGGGAAAAACTAGTTTTCCACCAATCTTTCTTTGTGTTTGAAACGCGCGATAGAGCGGAAATAACAAATTTCCCAAGCCGGGCCCAAATAGACGGAAGAAAATAAAATCAACGTCGCTAAGTACCGGGAAATGCAAGATATCATTGTGGCAAATAGGGAATGAGTCGACGTCACCCTCTTGGGTGTGCAGATCGATATTATCGAAACGGTTGCTGTTCAATAAGTCCATGCGGATCATTGAATCGCATCTAATCGAAGTGGGCGATGGTTTTGCATTTGTGCATCCCGTTGAGGAACCGTCCTGGAAGAGCCCAGTTCGCTGCGTAAGGCTTCGATGTCTGCCATAAGGCGTTGAATTCAGCGTCCTCACGCTCGAGGAAGGCGAGCGTGATTTGGGTCTCCACCCCCAATCCGGCGGGCGTCACGATGTAGGCGCATTGGCGCTTATTGGGGTTTTTGCCAAAGTTGCCCAGTTTGACCAGACCTTTCTCCACCAGCGCGCGCTGGCCGTAGTTGGCCTTGCCGAGGCTGACGTCCGTCTTCGCCGCGAGCTGGCGCTGGCTTAGGTTTGGGTTTTGGTTAACGAGTGAAAGATGGGCTGTCACGGTTGTCGGGAGTTGATTTGGGTGTTGGTTGGAATGGTTTCAGCGACAATTATCGTTCTGTAATCCCAGTAGGCTTTGTCGATCCCTTCCTCGAATGTTGTCGACGCATGCAATCCCATGGCATTCAGCCATCCCACGTCCATCAGATAGACGCAGGCGTCGGACATGTCTTCGCCGTAAAGGAATTCGCGCCTGGGGGTTCCGGTGCCCCAGATGGCGCACAGTTCCTCGCGGTCAACCGGGGTGGCCACGTAGTGGTAGGCGAAGATTTCGGCGATGCCGCACATGGTTTAGTTATTTGAATTGCCTTCGCGGCGGGGCGCCGCTCCTACAGAAGACAAAGACACCCCCATCCCAAAAAGAGTGGTGGCATCTGTAGGAGTCGCGCCCTCGCGACGAAGGGGGTTGGGGCTCAAGATGTTCTGCCGCTGAGGAGCTGGTCAAAGTAGGCGATGGTTTGCACCAGGCCCTGGTTCAACTGCACGGCAGGCTCCCAGCCCAGCTTGTCGCGGGCCAGGGTGATGTTGGGCTGGCGTTGGGTGGGGTCGTCGGCGGGCAGCGGTTTGAAGACGAGTTGGGAGGCGCTGCCAGTGAGTTCGATGACGAGTTCGGCCAGTTGCCGGATGGTGAATTCGTTGGGGTTGCCCAGGTTGATGGGGCCGGTGACATCCGGGCCGGTGGCCATGAATTTCACAAAGCCGTCGATGAGGTCGCTCACGTAGCAAAAGCTGCGGGTTTGCTGGCCTTCGCCGTAGATGGTGATGTCTTCGCCCTTGAGCGCCTGCACGATGAAGTTGCTGACCACGCGGCCGTCGTTGGGGTGCATGCGCGGGCCGTAGGTGTTGAAGAGGCGCGCCACCTTGATTTGCAGCTTGTGCTGGCGGTGGTAGTCAAAAAACAGCGTTTCGGCGCAGCGCTTGCCTTCGTCGTAGCAGCTGCGCAGGCCGATGGGGTTGACGTTGCCCCAGTAGGCTTCGACTTGCGGGTGCACGGCGGGGTCGCCATAGACCTCTGAAGTTGACGCCTGAAAGATTTTGGCGCGCAGGCGTTTGGCCAGACCGAGCATGTTGATGGCGCCATGCACGCTGGTTTTGGTGGTTTGCACCGGGTCGTGCTGGTAGTGGATGGGGCTGGCGGGGCAGGCCAGGTTGTAGATTTGGTCCACCTCGACGTAGAGCGGAAAGGTGACATCGTGGCGCATGAGTTCGAAGCGCGGGTGGTCGAGCAGGTGCGCCACGTTGTGCTTGGTGCCGGTGAAGAAGTTGTCAAGACAGAGCACGTCGTGCCCTTGCTCGAGCAGGCGGTCGCACAGATGCGAACCCAGAAAACCGGCACCGCCGGTGATGAGGATACGTTGGGTGGGGTTGTAGTGGCGTTGGGTCATGATGGTGTCGGGTTGGGGGGCAAATTTCATTTGAGTCGCTTTGCATTTTTTGCGCTTACGATGGGCTTGCCGGTTTTTAGCTCGATTTCTTTACGGGTGTTACCGGCGATGGTGCCGCCCTGCCTGGCAATTTTGCGGCTTTGCTGAAATCCTTCTGGTAACTTCTCTTTGGAAATCTCGGTGGTGGTGGCTTCGGCCAGCATGTTGAGCACCAGCTCCAGATTGGTCATGTGGTCACGCAGGCCTTCTTTCTTGAGCCCTTTGACCTGTTTGTACTCACGCGTGCTCAGGCCGCTCCAGGCTTTGCTTATCTCGTCCGTGAGGATGGCAAATTCCTGCCCTTTTTGTACACCCCGGTTTTCCCATTCATCGGTGAGGTCCTTTCGAACTTCAATGCTTTTGAGTCGCTGGTTGATCCATTCTTTGGAATAACCTTTTTTGAGGTATGTCTCCATGGCGCGGTCAAAGGCCAACTCGGGGTTATCTGTCTCTTCGAGGCGTTCATAGCCTACGCGGGCCAGCCATTGTTTGAAGGGCTCGGCCTTGGGGGAGGGGATGGACTGGATCAGGCGCAGAAGTTGCTCGGTATCTGCCACGTCTGTGAGGTAATTTTTGCCGTCAGCCGATTCCATTTTCAGTTGACTACAGTTTGTAGCCAACTCGCTACCTTCTTTTTTTAACCGGTTCTTGAGTACGCTCCAGTAGGTGCGTGGGTT
>Ga0172367_10006032_pt1 | contig 14434 bp, 10 predicted proteins | sample Lak10m_FD_114542 | JGI IMG/M metagenome (GOLD analysis project Ga0172367, IMG submission 114542) | Freshwater microbial communities from Kabuno Bay, South-Kivu, Congo - kab_022012_10m | ecosystem: Environmental > Aquatic > Freshwater > Lake | place: Democratic Republic of the Congo: South-Kivu... | reverse complement strand
TAGCGCGATGGCGCTGGCCGGTACTCGCGCACAATGGAATAACCCGCCTCGCGGATGACCCGGCGCACCACGCGTCGTTCCGTGCCCCGCTTGCCCACTTCCCAATAGTGCTGGCCGTCGAAGCGGTGGCGCTTCCAGTGAGGCAGGCCCAGGTGGAAGGCGATGTTTTCCACCCAGGTCATGCCGCCCATGAGCGAAAGTCCCAGGAAGGGGGCGGGCAGGGTGAGCACCACATGCCCCCGGCACACGCGCCGCAGCTCCCGCAGGGCGAGGGCGAAGTCGCTCCAGGGCAGGTGCTCCAGCACTTCCGCCGCCAGCACGCAGTCGTAGCTCTTGTCTTCCAGCGGCAGTGCCGTCACATCTCCCACGATGTCCGGCTTGAGGGCGGGATCGAAGTCCAGCGTGTCCACCTGAAGACCCCAACTGCGCAGGAGCCAGGTGGTGTGGCCATTGCCCGGGCCCACTTCCAGCACGCGGCCGCCGTCGGGAGCCAGCTCCTGCACACGGGCCGCCTGATGCCAGTGAGTGACGGTGCGTTCCAGGTCCATGTAGCGGCGACCATACCAGGAGGCATCCACCTGCAGGGGCCTGGCACCCTCGGTTTGAGGTGGCGGGGTGAAAGTGGGCTCAGACACGCCGAAAGCTCGCGCTCAGGTAACCCAGATCGGCGTGGGCGCGGGGGTCCGGCACCGGCGTGCCCTTTTCCAGGGTGGCGTAGACTCCGCCCTCGCCCACCGCGTGCACGCGCAGGCTCTCGCAGGTGAAGGCGGGTGCCAGACGGTCCCCAAAATCCGGCGTGATGCGGTGGGGTTCACAGTCCGTGGGCTCGTGGTTCACTTCCACGATGAGCAGAAAGAGGCCTCCCACCTTGGTGACGCGGGTGATTTCCGCCACGGCGGCGTCCACATCCTCCACATGATCCAGGGAATTGAAGGAGAAAACCACATCGCAGCTGCCATCGGGCAGAGGAATGCGTTCGGTGGGCGCGCAGATGTACTCCATGCGGTGATGCCTGGCGCCCAGCTTCAGGTACTGGTCCGCCAGCGGATCCAGGCCCATGCGCCGCTCCGCCATGTGCGCCCACTCCAGGCTGCCGCGCGGCCCGCAGCCGATGTCCAGGATGGTCTTGCCCGCGTAGAAGCCATCTTCCAAGCCGAAGTAGGTGGTGTAGAATGGCTTGTAGTGCGTGTTGCCCAGCACTCTCTCCCGCCGGACCACCGCCTTCCAGTAGTAGAGTTCGCTCAGGCGCTTCCACCACAGGGGCGCCAGACTCATGGCCACCTTGGCAACGAGCTTCTTGAGCGGATGACGGCGGGCCTCGGTCTCACTCATGCGCGGGGCTCCAGTCAAGGAAAATCCACCTGCCGGTTGCAGCGTGACCGCCGCCGTCAGGCGCTGGTTTTAACAGAAGGAACGCCCGGCCTCCCAGGGGAAACCGGGCGTCCCGGAACAGGCAGCTCAACCGGGAGGCGCTAGTCCTCCTGGGCGGCCTCCGCACGGGTGCGGGCTTCCGCCTCGGCGGCGGCAGCTTCCCGGGCGGCTTCCTCCTCCTGCCGCAGGCGCAGGTAGGGGTCTTCCACCCGCAGGCTGTCGTACTTGCGCAAACCCGTGCCGGCGGGGATGCGGTAGCCCATGATCACATTCTCCTTCAAGCCGATCAGGCTGTCGGAGCGGGCGTGGATGGCGGCCTCGGCCAGCACGCGCGTGGTCTCCTGGAAGGAGGCGGCGCTGATGAAGCTGTCCGTGTTCAGGGCCGCCTGGGTGATGCCCATCAGCACGGGTTCGAAGATGGCCGGCTGGGCCGGGCGCACTTCAGGATCCTTCACATCGGCGCCTTCCCGGCGCAGCTCGCGCAGGCGGGTGAGTTCGTCGGCCAGGCGTTCGCGGCTGACCAGCTCACCAATGTGGAAGAGGCTGTCGTTCACCGCCTCCACGATGACCATGTTGGCCATCTCCTGGTTCAGGCGTTTGAACTTGTTGCCGTCCACCAGGTCGCCTTCCAGGTACATGGTGTCGCCCGGATCGGTGATGCGCACCTTCTGCATCATCTGGCGCACGATCACTTCAATGTGCTTGTCGTTGATGCGCACACCCTGGAAGCGGTACACCTCCTGGATCTCCTCCACGAGGTACTCCTGCACCTTCATGGGGCCCAACACCCGCAGAATGTCCTGCGGCACGATGTTGCCTTCGCACAGCTTCTCGCCGGCCTCCACATACTCGCCGTCGTGCACTTCAATGTGCTTGCCAACGGGCACCTTGTAGGTCTTGGGATCGCCGTACTCCGACTCCACCGTGATCTCGCGGTAGTTGGCCTTCACTTCGCCGATGCGCACATTGCCGCTGATCTCCGTGATGATGGAGGGATCCTTGGGCTTGCGCGCCTCGAAGAGCTCGGCCACGCGGGGCAGACCGCCGGTGATGTCGCGGCTCTTGCTCATCTCGCGGGGCTTCTTCACCAGCACGCTTCCGCTGCTGATGATGTCGCCCTCGCGCACCTCCAGGTGGCTGCCCACCGGCGGCACCACATCGCTCAGCTTCTCCCCCGTCTTGGGATCCAGCACGATGATGTGCGGATTGATGCGGCGGGCACGGCTGTCGATGATGACGATGGACTTCTTCTCGCTGACTTCGTCGATCTCTTCGCGGAAGGTCACTTCGGAGATGAGATCCTGGAACTTCACCACACCGCTGGCCATGGAGAGCACGGCCACATTGTGGGGGTCCCACTCGTAGATCACATCGCCGACCTTCACCTCGTCATCGTTTTTCAACCGCAGGGCGGCGCCGTAGGGCACCGTGTACTTGGCCACCGGGCGGCCGGCCTCGGCGATGATGCTGATCTGGCCGTTGCGTCGGTTGGTGACCATCACGCCGTCGGCGCGCGTCACCGTGCTGATGTTGGCCAGCTGCAGACGACCGGCGGCGCGGGCGCGGATCTCCGCCTCCTTGGCCTCCAGCGAGGCGGCGCCACCGATGTGGAAGTTGCGCAGGGTGAGCTGGGTGCCCGGCTCGCCGATGCTCTGGGCGGCCATCACACCCACGGCCTCGCCGTCGTCCACCAGGCTGTTGGTGGTCAGGTTGCGGCCGTAGCAGCGCGCACAGCAGCCATTGTCCAGCTCGCAGGTGAGCACGCTGCGGATGCGCACCCTGTCCACCACATACTGGCTGATGCGATCGGCCAGGGCCTCGTCCACCAGGCTGTTGGCGTCGGCGATGAGGTCGCCGCTGATGGGATCGTAGAGGTCTTCCGCCAGCACGCGGCCCAGAATGCGCTCGTGCAGGTGCTCGGTGATCTCCTCGCCCTCGCGGTGGGCCTGGATGTCGATGCCCATGATGGTGCCGCAGTCCAGCTCGCGCACGATGATGTCCTGGGCCACATCCACCAGCTTGCGCGTGAGGTAACCGGCGTCCGCCGTCTTCAGCGCGGTGTCGGCCAATCCCTTGCGGGCGCCGTGGGTGGAGATGAAGTACTCGAGCACGGACAGGCCTTCCTTGAAGTTGGCCGTGATCGGGTTTTCAATGATTTCGCCCTTGCCGCCGGTGAGGCGCTTCTGGGGCTTGGCCATCAGGCCGCGCATGCCGGCCAGCTGCTTGATCTGGTCGTTGCTGCCACGGGCGCCGGAGTCGGCCATCATGTAGAGCGGGTTGAAACCGTCGTCGTCCTGCTTCAGGTGCTCCATCAGGCGCTTGGCAACGCGCATGGTGGCCTGGGTCCAGGTGTCGATGACCTTGTTGTAGCGCTCGCCGTCGCGCATGTAACCCATCTGGAAGCCGTCCTGGATCTGGTCCACTTCCTTCTGGGCCTTGGCGATGATCTCGTGCTTCTCGTTGGGGATGAGGATGTTGGAGAGGCCGATGGACGCGCCGCTGCGGGTGGCATTGGCGAAACCCAATTGCTTCAGCTCGTCCAGGAAACGCGCGGCGCGCTTGAGGCCCACCGTGTGGAAGACCTCGAAAATGACGCGCTCCAGGGCCTTCTTGTTCATCACCTCGTTGCGGAAGCCCTTGGTGGCGCGCAGCTCCTCCGGCAGGATCTGGTTGAAGAGCACGCGGCCCGGCGTGGTCTTGAGCAGGGCTCCCTCGTGGCGGATGCGGATTTCGGCGTGCAGGGCCACATAGCCGTGGTCCAGGGCGGCGCGCATCTCGCTCATGTCCGTGAAAACCTTGCCCTCGCCACGGGATCCCGGACGGTACTTGGTCATGTAATAGCAGCCCAGCACCATGTCCTGGCTGGGCACGGTGATGGGACGGCCGTTGGCCGGGTGCAGAATGTTCTGGTCGGCCATCATCAGGTACTTGGCTTCCAGCTGTGCCTCGTAGGAGAGGGGCACATGGACGGCCATCTGGTCACCGTCGAAGTCCGCGTTGAAGGCCGTGCACACCAGGGGATGCAGCTGGATGGACTTGCCTTCCACCAGCAGCGGCTGGAAGGCCTGGATGCCCAGGCGGTGCAGGGTGGGCGCGCGGTTGAGCAGCACCGGGTGATCCTTGACGATCTCCTCCAGGATCTCCCACACGAAGTCCGGCCCGTCCTCGATGATCTTCTTGGCCTTCTTCACCGTGGGGGCGCGCATGGTGTCCAGCAGGCGCCGGATGATGAAGGGTTTGAAGAGTTCGATGGCCATGTACTTGGGAAGACCGCATTCGTGCAGGCGCAGGTCCGGGCCCACGGTGATCACCGAGCGGCCGGAATAGTCCACGCGCTTGCCCAGCAGGTTCTGGCGGAAGCGTCCCTGCTTGCCCTTCAGCACATCGCTCAGACTCTTCAGGGGGCGGTTGCCGTCGCTGCGCACCGCCGTGTTCTTGCGGCTGTTGTCGAAGAGGCTGTCCAGGGCTTCCTGGAGCATGCGCTTCTCGTTGCGCAGAATGACCTCCGGCGCCTTGATCTCGATCAGGCGCTTGAGGCGGTTGTTGCGGATGATCACCCGGCGGTACAGGTCGTTGAGATCGCTGGTGGCGAAACGACCGCCCTCCAGGGGCACCAGGGGACGCAGGTCCGGCGGAATGACGGGGATGACATCCATCACCATCCACTCGGGCTGGTTGATGAACTGGCCGGTCTCCGGATCGCGCTTCTTGAAGGCCTCGATGACCTTCAGGCGCTTCAACGCCTCCGTCTTGCGCTGGAGGCTGGTCTCCGTGCGCACCTGATTGCGCAGGTCGTGGCTGACCTGGTCCACATCCGTGCCGGAGAGCAGGGCCTTCACGGCTTCCGAGCCGATCATGGCCACCAGCTTTTCCGGATCGCCGTCGGGCAGCTCACGGTTGCCGGGGTGGGCCTTGTGGAACTCCTCCAGGGCGGTCTCGGTGACAGCCTGGGCCCGGCGCCAGCCGGACACGCCCGGCTGCACCACGGCGAAACTCTCGTAATAGATGACCTTCTCCAGGTCCTTCACCGTCATGCCCAGGAAATAGCCGATCTTCGAGGGCAGGCTGCGGAAGAACCAGATGTGCACGATGGGCACGGCCAGGGTGATGTGGCCCATGCGCTCCCGGCGCACTTCCTTCTTGGTGATCTCCACGCCGCAGCGGTCGCAGACGATGCCCTTGTAGCGCCGTCCCTTGTACTTCCCGCAGTGGCACTCCCAGTCCTTCACCGGCCCGAAGATCTTCTCACAGAAGAGTCCGTCCTTTTCCGGCTTGTAGGAGCGGTAGTTGATGGTTTCCGGCTTGGTCACCTCGCCTCGGGACTCGGCCATGATCATGTCCGGGCTCGAGAGCGTGATGGTCAGGTGCTCCTTGCGGGCGACTTCCTGCTGAATCAAGATGTCCTCCCTTCCCTAGAAGAAGAACTGGGTCTTGGCAAACTCGGGAATGTTCAGGCCCAGGCCCTTCAATTCGTGGATGAGCACATTGAAGGACTCGGGCACGCCCGGCTGGGGCAGATTCATTCCCTTCACGACGGCCTCGTAGGTGGCGGTGCGGCCCTGCACATCGTCCGACTTCACCGTCAGGATCTCCTGCAGGATGTTGGCCGCGCCGTAGGCCTCCAGGGCCCAGACTTCCATTTCGCCGAAGCGCTGGCCGCCGAACTGGGCCTTGCCGCCCAGCGGCTGCTGGGTGATGAGGCTGTAGGGGCCGATGGAACGCGCATGGATCTTGTCATCCACCAAGTGGTTGAGCTTGATCATGTAGATGATGCCCACGGTGACCGGCTGGTCGAAAGGCGCGCCGGTCTTGCCGTCGTAGAGTTGAACCTTGCCGCTGTCCGGCAGGCCCGCCTCCCGCAGCTGGTTCTGGACATCCTCCAGGGTGGCGCCATCGAAAACCGGCGTGGCGTAGTGGCGGCCCATCTGGCGGCCGGCCCAGCCCAGGGCGGTCTCGAAGACCTGGCCCAGGTTCATGCGGCTGGGCACGCCCAGCGGGTTGAGCACAATGTCCACGGGCTGGCCGTTGGCCAGGTAGGGCATGTCCTCCACCGGCACGATCTTTCCCACCACGCCCTTGTTGCCGTGGCGGCCGGCCATCTTGTCGCCGATCTGGATCTTGCGCTTCTGCGCGATGTAGACCTTGGCGATCTGCACAATGCCGGGGGGCAGCTCGTCGCCCACCTCGATCTTGTGCCGCTTGTTGCGCGCCTCCGTCTGCACGATCTCTTTCTGGACCTTGTAGTTGTTGATCATGGACTCGACTTCGGCGTTGATCTGCTCGTCGTCGGTCCAGGCGCCGGCGTCCAGGTCGTCCAGGTCCAGCTTGAGGATGTGCTTCTCGTTGATGCTGGTGCCGGGCTTCAGGCGCAGCTTGCCGGTGGCGTGGTCGCGGATCTCGCCGGCCACCTGGCCCACCAGCAGGTCCTTCAGGTCCGCCTCCAGGGCGTTGCGCAGCACCTGCAGCTCGTCCTTGAGCTGGCCGTCCACATCCTCCATCAACTTCTTCTCGTTGCGCTTGGCCTTGGGGTCCTTCTTCTTGCGGCTGAAGAGCTTGGTGTCGATGATGACACCCTTGCCGCCGGGACCCACCACCTTGGAGGCGTCCTTCACATCGCCGGCCTTGTCGCCGAAGATGGCCTTGAGCAGCTTGTCTTCCGGACTGGACTCCATTTCGCCCTTGGGCGTCACCTTGCCGATGATGATGGAGCCGGGCAGCACCTTGGCGCCCACGCGGATGATGCCATTCTCGTCCAGGTCGCGGGTGGCTTCTTCGCTGACATTGGGGATCTCGTTGGTGAGCTCCTCCTCGCCGCGCTTGGTCTCGCGCACTTCCAGCACCTCCTCCGTGATGTGGATGGAGGTGAAGACATCGTTGGCCACCATCTTCTCGCTGAGGATGATGGAGTCTTCAAAGTTGTAGCCGTTCCAGGGCATGAAGGCCACCAGCACATTGCGCCCAAGGGCCAGATCGCCCCGGTCGGTGGCGCAACCGTCGGCCAGGATGTCGCCCTTCTTCACCTTGTCGCCCAGGTTCACCAAAGGCTTCTGGTTGACACAGGTGTCCTGGTTGCTGCGCACGAATTTGAGCATGGGGTAGACGCGCGTGCGCTGGGCCAGGCGGCTGGCCACTCGGGCCTTGTGACTGGGTGTCACCTCCACGCGGTCGGCGCTGACGAAGGTCACCGTGCCGGCCACATCCGCCGTCACAACCGCGCGGCTGTCCACGGCGGCCTTGCGCTCCATGCCCGTGCCCACCACCGGCGCGTCCGGCTGCACCAGCGGCACGGCCTGACGCTGCATGTTGGAACCCATCAGGGCGCGGTTGGCGTCGTCGTGCTCCAGGAACGGAATGAGACAGGCCGCCACGCTCACAATCTGGTCCGGACTCACATCCAGGTAGCTGATCTCGCCAGGGGCCACCACCGGATACTCCGCGCGGTAGCGGGCCTTCACCATGCTCTCCACCATGGTGCCCTTCTCGTCCATGCTCACATCGGCCTGGGCAATGGTGAAATGGTCCTCGTCATCGGCGCTTAGGTACTCCACCAGTTTGGTGGCGCGTCCGTCCTTCACCTTGCGATACGGGGTTTCCACGAAGCCCAGGTCGTTGATGCGGGCATAGGTGCACAGGCTGCTGATGAGGCCGATGTTCGGGCCTTCCGGCGTCTCGATGGGACACAGGCGGCCATAGTGCGTGTAGTGCACATCGCGCACCTCGAAACCGGCGCGCTCACGGGTGAGGCCGCCCGGACCCAAGGCGCTCAAACGGCGCTTGTGGGTCAGCTCCGCCAGCGGGTTCACCTGGTCCATGAACTGGCTCAGCTGGTTGGTGCCGAAGAAAGTGTTCACCACGCTGGACACCGTGCGCACATTGATCAGGTCCTGTGGGGTCAGGCGCTCGGAGTCGTGCAGGTTCATGCGCTCCTTGATGGTGCGCGCCATGCGCGTCAGGGCCACGCTGAACTGGTTGGCCAGCTGTTCGCCCACCGTGCGCACCCGGCGGTTGCCCAGGTGGTCGATGTCGTCGGTGACGCGCTTGCCCTCACGCAGCTCCAGGACATACTGGATGATCTCCTTCAGGTCCTGGATGGTGAGGATGCACACATGCCGGGGGATTTCCAGCCCCAGCTTGGCGTTCATGCGGTAGCGGCCCACGGCGCCCAGGTCGTAGCGGCGCTCGTCGAAGAAGAGCTTCTCCAGCAGGCCCTTGGCCGTGTCCAGATCCGGGGCTTCGCTGCCGCGCAGCTCCCGGTAGATCTCCATCAGGGCGTCTTCCTGGCTGCGGCACACATCCTTGCCCAGGGTGTTGCGCACGATGTCGAAGCCCGTGGAGGCTTCTTCATCCTTGAGCAGCAGCACGCTGGTGACGCCGCGGTCCTTGAGCAGGGCCAGGACTTCCTCCGTGACCGTGGTGCCGCGCTCCACCACGATCTCGCCCGTGGACATGTCCACCACATCGTCGATGATCTGGCGCTTGATGTAGCGGGCGCTGGTCTTGGAGTTCAGGTTGGCCTCCTCGGAATAACCGAAGAGGTTCAGGATGTGCGCGTTGGAGGCATAGCCCATGGCGCGCAGCAGGGTGGTCACGGGGAATTTCTTGCGGCGGTCGATGTAGACATACAACACATCGTTGATGTCCGTGGTGAACTCCACCCAGGAACCGCGGAAGGGAATGATGCGCGCCGCATAGAGGGGCGTGCCGTTTTGATGCTGGGTCACACCGAAGAAAACGCCGGGGCTGCGGTGCAACTGGCTGACGATGACGCGCTCGGAGCCGTTGATGATGAAGGTGCCCGTTTCGGTCATCTGGGGCAGGTTGCCCAGGTAGACCTCCTGCTCGATGGTCTCGCCGAAACCGTCCTCGGTGGCGGTCTTGCGCGAGAGGCGCAGCTGGGCCTTCAGCGGGGCGGCGAAAGTGACGCCGCGCTCCTTGCACTCATCCACCGTGTACTTGGGCGGTTCGATGGTGTAATGGCTGAATTCAAGAATGTGCTCTTCCCGGTTGTCGATAATGGGGAAGATGTTCAGGAATACCGAATTCAAGCCAACGCGTTCCCTTTCCTCGGGACGCACGCCAGCCTGAATAAAGCGCCGGAACGAGGCCAGCTGGATGTCCAGCAGGTCCGGCAGGTCCACCAGCTTTGAGATTCTGGAGAACGAATGGCGTTGGATGATGTTCTTCGCCTTCAACGGAGACCTCCTCCACCAGGTGCGGCTGTGTCAACCCCAGACAGTCCAACCCGCGCAATGGGCGGGTGGTGTGGGGAGCGGTGTCGGGAAGCCCGGATGCTTCCGGGCAGCGGACGGGGCATGTCGGGCTGCGATGGCTTGCGGCTCAACCGGGCTCCTGCTGCTGCTGATCCAGGCCGTCGTGACCCCAAAGGGTCCGAAAAACAAGGGGAAGCCACACCCCCAAGCGGGGGTGTGGCGCATTGGGCATGAGCCGTCGAGCCTACTTGATCTCGATGGTCGCGCCTTCGGCCTCGAGCTTTTCCTTGATCTCGTTGGCCTCGGCCTCGCTCACCTTTTCCTTCACGGCCTTGGGCAGGGAATCCACGAAATCCTTGGACTCCTTCAGACCCAAACCAGTGATGTCCTTCACGACCTTGATGACGGCGATCTTCTTCTGACCGGCGCTGTTCATGATCACGTCGAACTCGGTCTGGACCTTCTCCTCAACGGGGCCGTCGGCACCGCCGGCCATCACCGCCACGGGGGCCGCGGCGGACACATTGAACTCGACTTCAATCGCCTTGACGAGCTCGGACAGCTCCAGCACGGTCATTTCCTTGACCTGCTCGATGAAGGCAGCTTTGTCGAACGCCATGGTTTATCTCCTTTTTCGCTTCTGCTTGTCCTGATGAAGGAACCCGGCCCCTCTAGGCCTCGGTGCCTTCCGCTGCTTCACCGGGCTCCGCGGCCGGTGCTTCCGGGGCTTCCGTGGCTTCCACAGGCGCAGCCTCCTCGGCGGGGGCTTCCACCACCGGGGCGGCTTCGGCCACCGGGGCTGCCTTGGCACCTTCGGCCAGGCCCGCCGGAGTGGCGGCACCGACCTCGGTGGTCTTGTCGGCCACGGCATTCAACGCGCGGGCAAAACTGGCGATGATGCTGTTCAGCACACCGGCCAACATGCCCAGGGCTTCATCACGGGTGGGCATGGTGGCCAAAGTGGCCAGGAACTCGCCCTTGTGGACGCCAGCCTCAAAGCCAATGGCCTTCACCACGGGCTTTTCCTGATGGTAGGCGGCAAAGCGCTTGAGCACCTTGGCCACCACCGGCGCCTCACCGTAAGCCAGCGTCAGGGAGCAGGGACCGTGCAGGTCCTTGCCGGCGTCGGCCCAGGGCGTGTCCTGAAGGGAGAGGCGAATGAGGTTGTTCTTCACCACCTGGATTTCGGCGTCGGCCTTGCGCAGCTCACCGCGGAGCTCCGTCAGGGTGGACACCTTCATGCCAGAATAGTCCGCGATGTACACGGCCTTGGCACGGCTGATGCGCTCGCCAAGGTCTTTGATGACGGCTTCTTTTTTCGGGGTCGGCATCGGGCACTCCTAGCTCTTCACGCGGTCAAGGATTTCCGCCTTGTCCACCTTGATGCCCGGTCCCATGGTGCTGGAAAGCGTGATGCCCTTGACATAAGTGCCCTTTGCGCCCGTAGGCTTCAACTTGAGCACCGTGCGGACGAACTCTTCCACATTATCCACCAACTGCTGGATTTCGAAAGAGGCTTTGCCCACGCCAACGTGCAGAATGCCATAGCGATCGACCCGGAAATCGATGCGGCCGGCCTTCACTTCACGCACCGCCTGTCCCACATTGGGAGTCACCGTTCCAACCTTCGGATTTGGCATGAGGCCACGCGGGCCCAGGATCCTGCCAAGCTTGCCCACCACGCCCATGGCGTCGGGAGTGGCGATCACACTGTCGAACTCGATCCAGCCGGACATGATCTTCTCGGCCATGTCGTCGAGTCCAACGTAGTCGGCACCTGCTTCCAGGGCCTCCTTGTGCTTTTCAGGCTTGGCCAGGACAAGGACACGAACGCTCTTGCCAGTTCCGTGAGGAAGGGAAACTGTCCCTCTAACGATCTGGTCCGCGTGACGCGGATCGACGCCGAGGTTCATGGTGACTTCCACCGTCTCGTCAAACTTGGTCGTCGAACAGGACTTCATGAGCTGAACAGCGTCAGCCAGGATGTACTGCTTCAGGCGATCAACCTTGGCGAACACGGAAGAGTACCGTTTGCTTCTCTTCATGTCTCTGCCTTGGCTTCCTTTGGTTAGTCTTCTACCACAATACCCATGGACAAGGCCGTGCCCGCGATGATGCGCGCACCCATCTCCTCGTCATAGGCGTTCAGGTCTTCCATCTTGATGCGGGCGATCTCCAGGCACTGCTCCCAGGTGATCTTGCCCACCTTTTCCCGGTTGGGCACGCCGCTGCCCTTGGGAATGCCCGCGTACTTCTTCAGCAGGGCCGACGCAGGCGGGGTCTTGGTGACGAAGGTGAAGCTGCGGTCGGCGTAAACCGTGATCACCACCGGGATGATCATGCCCTTCTGGTCCTGCGTCTTGGCGTTGTACTGCTTGCAGAACTCCATGATGTTCACACCGTGCTGGCCCAGCGCGGGGCCGACGGGAGGCGCCGGGGTGGCGACGCCGGCGGGGAGTTGCAGCTTGATGTAGCCCGTGATCTTCTTCATGCGCGTCGTCCTGTGCCTAACGGTTGATGACGCCCTCGGGGCGCTGCCCCTGGGCGGGGTCCGTCCTTTAGCTGATGGGTTCGACCTGGGTGAAATTCAGCTCCACCGGGGTGGAACGGCCGAAAATCGACACCATCACCTTCAGGCGCTTCTTTTCTTCGTTGATTTCCTGCAGCGTGCCATTGAAATCGTTGAAAGGCCCATCGATGATCTTCACCTGCTCGCCCACCTTGTAGCGGTGGTCGAGGGTGGGCTCATCGCTGGAACCCATGCGGCCAATGATGCGCTTCACATCCGTGTCGTTCAGCGGATGGGGCGCATTGTTGGGGCCCACGAAATTGAGCACGCTGGGGGCGTTCAGCAAAAAGTGGCGGGTTTGCAGGGTGAGCACCATCTCCACGAACATGTAGCCCGGGAAATTGATGACATCCTTGACCTTCCGCTTGCCGGCGCGCATTTCCACCTTCTTCTCGGTGGGAATGTGCACATCGGTGATAAGGTCCCCCAAACCCACGCGCCGGGCTTCGTCCAGCACAAAACGCTTCACCTTCTCTTCCTGGCCCGTGAAGACCTGGACGGCGTACCAGCGCTTGGCCTGCTCGGCTTCGGTGCCTGCTTCTTGCTGAATGGGCTGTTCGGTCATGCTCTTTTCCACCTTAGAGGATCCATCCCACGGCGCGGGAGAGGATCAGGTCGAAGAGATAGACGGTAACCGCCAGCACCAGTGAGACGAAGACCACCACACCGGTAGAGCTCTTCAGGTGCGGCCAACTGGGCCAGTTGACCTTCCGCATCTCGTCCTGGACCTCTTGGAGGTAGGTCTTGAAGTTGGTCATGTCTCGTCCTGGTTCCTCGATCAGTAGCAGGCCAGGAGGGATTCGAACCCCCAACCTACGGATTTGGAGTCCGCCGCTCTACCATTAGAGCTACTGGCCTGTCCGAAGCTCTTACTTGGTTTCCTTGTGCGGCGTGTGCTTGTTGCACCAGGGGCAAAACTTGGTGAACTCCACACGCCCCGTGTGCTTGCGCTTGTTCTTCGTGGTGGTGTAGTTGCGCCGCTTGCACTCCTGGCAAGCCAGGATGATGATGTCGCGCATGGCCTTGCTCCCTGTGTCAACAACAAAGCGTCAGTTTCCGGGTGCCCGAAGACACCCGGAGCCTGTCGTATACTTACTTCTGGATTTCCGTCACCACGCCGGCGCCGATGGTGCGGCCGCCTTCGCGGATGGCGAAACGCAGGTCCTTCTCCATGGCGATGGGGGCGATGAGCTCCACGCTGATCTCCACCGTGTCGCCGGGCTTCACCATCTGCACGCCCTCGGGAAGCGTCACCACGCCCGTCACATCCGTCGTGCGGAAGTAGAACTGGGGACGGTAACCCGTCACGAAGGGCTTGTGGCGGCCACCTTCGTCCTTGGACAGCACATAGATCTTGCCCTGGAAGTTGGTGTGCGGCGTCACGCTGCCCGGCTTCACCAGACACATGCCGCGCTCGATGGCCTTCTTGTCCACGCCGCGCAGCAAAAGACCCACATTGTCACCGGCCTCGCCCGAATCCAGCAGCTTGCGGAACATCTCCACACCCGTGCACACCGTCTTGATGTTGCTGTGAAGACCCACAAGCTCCAGTTCCTCGCTCACCTTCACGCGGCCACGCTCGATACGGCCCGTGGCCACCGTCCCGCGGCCCGTGATGGAGAACACATCCTCCACCGGCATCAGGAAGGGCTTGTCCGTGTCGCGAACCGGCGTGGGGATGTAGCTGTCCACCGCGTCCATCAGCTCCTTGATGCACGCGTTCTTCTCCGGGTCGTCCGGATTGGACAAGGCGAGGAGGGCGCTGCCCTTGATGATGGGAATCTCGTCGCCGGGGAACTCGTACTCGGTGAGAAGGTCGCGAAGCTCCATCTCCACCAGGTCCACCAGCTCCGGATCGTCCACCGCGTCAACCTTGTTCATGAACACCACCATGCGGGGAACGCCCACCTGGCGCGCCAGCAAAATGTGCTCACGCGTCTGGGGCATGGGGCCGTCCGTGGCCGCCACCACCAGAATGGCGCCGTCCATCTGGGCCGCGCCCGTGATCATGTTCTTCACATAGTCCGCGTGGCCGGGGCAGTCCACATGGGCGTAGTGACGGGCGTCCGTCTGGTACTCCACGTGCGCCGTGGCGATGGTGATGCCACGCTCGCGCTCTTCCGGCGCATTGTCGATGGAATCAAAGCTGCGGAACTCCGCCTGACCCTTCTTGGCGAGGGCCTGCGTGATCGCCGCCGTCAGCGTCGTCTTGCCGTGGTCCACGTGTCCGATGGTGCCAACATTCACGTGCGGCTTGGTACGCTCGAATTTCTGCTTGGCCATG
>Ga0172367_10006031_pt1 | contig 14434 bp, 12 predicted proteins | sample Lak10m_FD_114542 | JGI IMG/M metagenome (GOLD analysis project Ga0172367, IMG submission 114542) | Freshwater microbial communities from Kabuno Bay, South-Kivu, Congo - kab_022012_10m | ecosystem: Environmental > Aquatic > Freshwater > Lake | place: Democratic Republic of the Congo: South-Kivu... | reverse complement strand
TTCTTCCATGTCTCAAGCAATATCTCCGATGGCACTCCCATTGAGTTTGAGATGAACAGTGTGGATGGGTCCGATTCCTGGACATCCCAGTTTTCCATCACTGCCCATGCGCCGAACCTGACCCTGTCAAGTTACCTGGTGCAGGATCCCGGAGGAAACAACAACGGACGGCTGGATCCGGGAGAGAGCGATGATCTCAATATCACCCTGATCAACTATGGCTCCGCCGAGGCCTTCAATGTGGTGGGGAACCTGATTTCCATCAGTCCCTATGTGACGGTTGCCTCCGGGCCCAATACCTTTGGCGACATGGCTTCCGGAGTGTCCAACTCCCAGCTCTACAGCGTAACCGTTGATCCTTCGGCTCCCGAGGGACAGATGGCTCCCTTCATGCTGGAGATCTCCGCCGACCGTGGGCTGGCACAGGTGGTCACCTTTAACCTGGTGATCGGCCGGACCCCGGTGCTGGTGATCGATCTCGACGGAAACCAGAACTCGGGGCCGGAACTCGTGGATGCGGCTGCCGGGCTTGGCCTGATGACAGAATACATGCCCTCCCTGCCTGCCGACATGTCGGGCTACATCTCCATCTTCGTCTGCCTTGGCATCTACCCCGATAAACACGCCCTCACCACTACTGAAGGAACCCGGATGAAAACGTTCCTGGATGGCGGAGGAAGGGCCTACATGGAGGGAGGAGATACCTGGAAATACGATCCGCAAACCTCCGTGCATCCCTATTTCCATATCCTGGGAGTTGCCGATGGCAGCGGTGACCTGGGGACACTCGAAGGGCAAAGCGGAACCTTCACCGAAGGGATGTCATTCAATTATTCCGGCGACAACAATTTCATCGACCGGATCGTAAGCGAAGGAACGGGATTCCATATCTTCAAAAACCAGAATCCACCCTACTTCAGTGCCGTTGCCTATGATGGCGGCTCCTTTAAAACAATCGGGAAGTCGTTTGAGTTCGGCGGACTGGAAGATGGCACCGTTCCTTCCACGAAGCAAAACCTGATGGTGGAGTACCTCACCTTCTTCGGGATCGATATCCCGGCGCTGGCAGCCAATTTTGCCGGCTATCCGACGACGATCAACATCAGCGAGAACGTAAATTTCTACAACTTCTCCACCGGGGGCGTAATCTCCTACGATTGGTCCTTCCCGGGAGGAACCCCTTCCACTTCTACGGAAGCCCAGCCGGTGGTCTTCTACGATACGCCGGGAACCTATGATGTGACCCTCACGGTAAGCGATGGCGTCAACAACAACACGATGACCAAAACCGATTATATCCAGGTGGAAAACATCACCGGGCTGTCCGGCTCACAAGGATCGCTGCAGTGCATGATCCTTCCCAACCCGAACAACGGAGTCTTTACCCTAAGGATGAATGTGGCTGAGGAAGACCGGGTGAACCTGAAGGTGTTCAACACCATGGGAACCATGGTTTACCGCAGGGATGCCGTCACCGTGACCAACCGGCTTGATCAGACGGTTTCCATGCCGAACATTCCCAACGGAGTCTACATCATGACAGTTCAGGGCGAAAAAGGAACCTGGACCGGAAAAATTGTGGTGAACAAGTAACGCGGATTATTCCGTCAGCTCTTTTCTCTCAACCTGGATGATCCCCAGGGAATCGGTGTTGGAGACAAAGGCCAGCACCGAAAGGTGATCGGGAACCCAGCTGTCGTTCAGGGTAAATACGTAGTTCTTGGTGTAGGTCTGGCCGGTGTCCACGTCAGTGGTCAGCTGTTCCCCGTAGGTTCCGTTGATGACCGCCCGGAGCATGTTGTTGAAGACATAGTTCTCGATATCGGGGATCGGTCCCACGGCGGTATCATTGTTCTTCTGCCACCCGATGATGCTGTCTTCCAGGATGCAGACGGTGAGGCTGTATGCCCCGGTGAGCGGGGTCAGAAATTTGGTGTCGATGGTCGTGGATAGCTGGCCGCGGAGTGTTCCCGACAATTCTGTGTGGATCGAGATGGAAGTCACCTTATCCTCCTTCACGGCGGCACTCACCGCTTCGGCCCAGGAGCCGGCGCCAATGGGGATTTTCCCGTTAAAAGGGGTCCTGTTAACCATTCCCATCGGGTTGGAGATCAACTGAAAATCGTTGAACCAGGCCACCCCTTCCGTCGTGCGGTAATCGGCTGTATAATTTCCGGTGGGATCGGGTTTTGAGAAATAGCCTGCATGAACCGCCATCACGATCACCTGGCCTTTGTAAAGTTCAACAAGGGCTTCGGCTGAGACAGCGGCAGCCGGACAATTGACACATTTCATCCCGGTGTAATCTTCCAGCAAAACGGTTCGTTTGGTCGTATCCACCGTGATCTCTTTCGCCGTCGCATACGGCGCCTCCAGCTTGTCGCAGGAGCTCACAAAAAACCCGGCAACCAAACCAACTAAAACGAATATCCTGATTCTCATACTATGCTATTTTCACTATTTCACTATTTCGCTATTTCACCATTTCGCTATTTCGCCATTTCGCCATTTCGCCATTTCGCTACCTCGCTACCTAATTACCTATTAAAAACTACTGTTTATCTTCAGCGTAAATCCTGTCGACTCAGGCACATACCGGCAGACCCCTCCGACGCACACGATCCCTTCGCGCTGACGGCCGTAGGACAGTGCGATCCGAGTGGTGTTGTATATAAACCCGGCCGTGATGTTATAGTAATGCAACTGCATGGATGCCACCGGATTGCCATAGTTCCACTGATCGCTGACAGAGATGAACCACTTGGGCGAAATGGTCAGTTCCAGCATCCCTGCAAGCCAGTCGCCTTTGTCCTGCCCGGTCCATAATCCCTGCAGCTCTCCCCTGAGTGAATATTTCCGGGTGATGTTCCAGGTGAGGTCCACCACACCGATGTTGGCATACACCGTTCCATATTCATCCACGTGTCCCTCAATCACATCCTTGTTATAGGTCTGGTAATAATACGCAAAGATCCCTTTCCATTTCTTGCTGAATTTCTTGGTGATCTCGATGTTCACATCCTGGTAGAAAACATCTTTCCAGTCCACGGCAAAGGGAGAGGTTTTATAGCCTAGGGTCCCTGTCTGGTAGATCGCGGTGGTGTCATTCACCTGTTCCCGTTTGATGTTGTTGACCTGGGAGAAATTGATCGCGAAGGTCATGCCGTATTTCCCACCAAGCCTGGATTTCTTGGGCAGGGAGAAGATCAGCTCGGCCGCTGCACCCACCTCTCCGTTGGCCTGCGTGGCATAGGGATACATGGCAGCCAGGTAGTACGTGTGCTCTTTGGTGATCGCCGGGAGGTAATTGATATCGAGGGCGTTGTTGGTGACAGTACGGTCGGATTTGTAACTCATGTTATCGATCCATTTCGTCTTGGCTGTCAGCCCGAAGTTCTTGCGGGAATAGGAAGCCGTGATCAGCCAGCCGTCGCCGTCCTTGTAGATGTAGTGGTTCATGGCCGAGGGATCGTTGATCTTGTGGGCGTATTCCGTATACAGGTTAAAGCCGCTGAAGTTCAGGTTGATCCTTCCGCCATAGGTGGCCACATTCTCGGGAAGCGTCAGCGCGTATATCTTGGGAGGGATCACCACCTCCATCGATTTGCCTTTCTGGTAGTCGCTCACAAAACTTCCGCCGAAGCTAAGTTTGAACGGGGAGGAGGAGAGACTTGAAACGATGTCGTTGAGATAGAAGTCGGCATCAAACCCTTTGACGATTCCCCGGTTGTTGTCCTTGAAGGGAACCCAGTAGTTGCGCTGCACCCCCACCACACCGGAAAGCGTGATCCCGCTGACCGGCGTCAGCTTCACCCGGAAACCGCGCATGGAGTTGTCATAACCCAGGGTCCAGTCCTGGTAGGTGCGAAACATCATTCCGTTGCCGAACTGCTCATAGAAATTACCGGCTGTCACCTCGATCAGCTTGTTCTTGTATTTCACCCACCAATAGGGAACTCCCAATCCCTGGTACTCCTGGTCGTAGCCGAGCAGGGGTGGGAGGTAGGCTTCAAAGCGCATCCCGGCTGAGAAATTCTTGTATGAGTAATTGACTTCAGCGTATCCCTGGGCACGGAAATATTTCCCGTCGAGGGTGGAATCGGTGATCCCAAGCTGCGTGTCGGTCAGGTAATAAACGGCATCGCTCTGGAAACTTCCGCTGATCTGGCTGTTTTCAAGGAAATCCTGTCCGAATGAAAACACCGGCAGGGAAAGCAGCATTGCAACAAGCCCTTTGATGATGGCTTTATTTCTCATAAATCAACTCCGTGTTTGGTTTCAATTGGTTTACTCTTGTTCGATGGTTTCGCCGGCATTGAGCTTCCTTACCAGCTTGATCAGGTCGAGTTCGCTCCCTTCGGTAAAGGAGGTGTGTTGCCAAACGATATTTCCATTGCCGTCAATGAGGAATGTCTGTGGGATCAGTCCCACATTCATGGCACGTTTGAAGTCTCCGTTGGGATCAAGAAGAACCTCATATTCCCAGCCTTTCCCGTTGACCAGGGGTTCCACCATCCGGCTCGAGCGGGCGTCATCAATGGAAACGGCCACCAGCTTCACTCCGGTCTCTTCTACCCAGTCATCGTATTCATCCGAGATGGTGGTCATCTCCTTGATACAGGGTTTGCACCAGGTGGCCCAGAAGCTGAGAATGATCGGTTTTCCGTTATTGGTGATCTTGCTTGTATTGTATGGATTTCCCTGAAGGTCCTGGATGTCGACCGACGGGATCTTATTGTAACTCTGGGTGGTTGTTTCCTGCGCCGTTCCTGTAATGACGAACAAAGCCAGGGTCACGATAAGGAAAAAGATTTTTTTCATTGTCGGGGAGGGTTTTAAAATAAACATGCAAAAATAATGATACTTACTGTAACTTGTAGCTCAACCGGTTAGTTTAGAACTAATCCATCATGGAGATCTCCAGCAGCGTTGCCTGGGGTTTTGGCAAGAGGAAAAGATGGTCCATCGTGGCCGGCACCAGGATCACTTCTCCTTTGTGGAGCTCCTCCATCCCGTTGAGGTATTGCAGGCTGCAGGCGCCTTCGGCGCAGAGGTAGATGATAAAGGAATCCAAATAGCTCAGGTCTTTTTCGATTCCCTGGTCAAACTCCAGCAGGTTGGTGGTGAATGCCGGGCAATCCACCAGGTTGACCGTATGGTTTTTCAACCGGCTGTATGGGGTGAGGTAGGTGTCGGGCACCGAGAAGTTGATCGCTTCAAGGGCCACCTCCGTATGGAGCTCCCTCGATTTTCCCTCAGCGTCCACGCGGTCCCAGTCGTAGATCCGGTAGGTGGTGTCGGAGGTCTGCTGGATCTCGGCCAGGAGAATGCCCGGCCCCAGGGCGTGAACCCGGCCGGCCGGCATGAAGAACACATCTCCGGGATGGACCTGTTCCACGTTCAGGATCTCCTTCAGCCGTTTCTGCTGGAGGTAATCGAGGTACACTTTCTGGTTCACCGTCTGGCTGAACCCGCTGATGAGCTCCGATCCCTTGTCTGCCCCGAGGATGTACCACATCTCTGTCTTCCCGTTCCCGACTTTCCGTTTGGCCGCCAGGGCATCGTCTGGATGAACCTGGATGGAGAGCCAGTCGTTGGAGTCGATGAATTTAACGAGGATGGGAAACTGGTTGGGATACTTGTCGAAGACCCGTTCGCCCAGGAGATCATCCATGTAAACCTCCACGAGATCATTGAGCTCGTTGCCTTTCAGAAACCCGTTGGAAACCACGGTCTGGGAGCCGGGGACGCCCGACAAAACCCAGGCTTCCCCGCAGTTGGGAAGGGGAGCGAAATCAAGCCCCAGTTTGGTTCGGATCTTCTGGCCGCCCCAGACCTTCTCCTTGAAGATGGGCTTGAATTTCAAAGGGTAGAGGATGTTCATGACGGATGTGAGAGTTACTCGATTAATGACTACCTTTACGGGTGAAAACCAGACAAAGATATTGTTTTATCTTATATGACCGGCCGTCAGATCCCATACTTGAAACGTGTCGAGGAATTCCGGAGGGTATTGCACCAGTATCCGGATCCATCGGGAGGGGAAGATCGCACGGCAGCCCGGGTTCTCGATTTCTGTGCTCCATTCCGGCCTGATTCCGTGATCAGGCCCATTGGCGGATCCGGCGTGGCGCTTGTGTTTGAGGGGAAGAGGCCCGGGAAGACGCTCATGCTTCGAGCTGATCTTGACGCCTTGCCCATCGGGGAGAGGCTGAACATCCCGCACCGCTCCAGGCACAAAGGCATCGCCCATAAGTGCGGGCACGACGGCCACATGGCCATCCTCTGTGGCGTGGCTTCCATGCTTGGGGAGCAACGGCCTGAGAGGGGCCGGGTGGTGCTGTTGTTTCAGCCGGAGGAGGAGACGGGCCGGGGGGCTGCCGCCGTGCTGAAGGATCCGGCATTTCAGCAGGTCGTTCCCGACAGGGTCTTCGCTCTGCACAACCTTCCCGGTTTTCCCGCCGGATCGGTGGTCGTCAGAAACGGCCACTTTGCCTTTGCCTCCGTAGGGTTTCATATGAGGCTCACCGGGAGCTCTTCGCATGCCGCCTTCCCCGAGCAGGGACGCTCCCCGTTGCCTCTCCTGATCAACCTGCTGCAGGAGCTTCCCAAACTTCCCCGGAAGCTCGGAGGGTTGCATGCATCAACGGGGTTGACGATCATCTACAGCCGCCTGGGACAACCGGCCTACGGAACCTCTCCCGGTGAGGCCGAATTGGCGGCAACTGTCCGCTCGCCCGAAAACCGGGACCTGAAAAGGATCCGCGCCGAATTGGCCAGGATGATCAGGGAACTTGACAATCAGCAGGATCTGGATATCCGCATCCGATGGCATGAGCCTTTCCCGGCAACGGTCAATGACCCCGGGGCGGCGGAGCAGGTCCGCTCGGCAGCCCGCACACTCAAGCTGCCCCTGGTGGAACCTGATGAACCCTTCCGGTGGTCGGAAGATTTCGGGGCCTTCACGGCGAAATTCCCGGGGGCGATGTTCGGGCTGGGTGCCGGGGAGCTTCATCCTGCGCTTCATTCCCCCCAATACGACTTCCCTGACGGGGTGATCGAACCCGGCGTCAGGATATTCAGCAAGTTGATCAACGAAATAAATGGTTAATCCATGACACGGATCCAATCGCTCTGCCTCTTTTGCGGCTCCGCAGCCGGTGCCTCCCCTGTGTACCGGGATGCCGGACTGGCGCTGGCTTCCGTGATGGCCCGCAAGAAGATCAGCCTGGTGTACGGAGGGGCCAACGTGGGGCTCATGCGGGTGGTGGCGGAAGCGCTCCTGAAGGCAGGAGTCGGGGTGACCGGTGTGATGCCGAGAAATCTGGTCGACAGGGAGGTGGCCCACGATGGATTGACCCGCCTCCATATCGTTCCGGGGATCCAGGAGCGGAAGGCGCTGATGGCGGAGCTCTCCGACGCCTTTATCACGCTGCCCGGAGGCTTTGGCACCTTTGACGAACTCTTCGAGATGCTCTCGTGGAACCAGCTCAGCCTGATCCGCAAACCGGTGGGGGTCCTCAATGTCAATGGCTATTTCGACCCGCTGCTGGCGCAGCTCGACCGGGCGGTGGAGGAGGGGTTTCTACGCAACGAGCACCGGGAATTGCTGGTGGCGGATCAGGATGCGGAGGCATTGATCGGCAAGATGGAACAGTTCATCCCCAGGGAGGCCGAAAAATGGATCGACCGTTTAAAAGCCGGCAAAATTTAACCCTCTTTTTTTTAACCTTTTCCCTCTTTTCCTGATTAATGGAAAGAATTTCACGCAAATTTCAGGCGTGTTATCTCTTTTTAGAACACAGATTACACAGAAAATCACGGATTACACAGAATTCACTGATATGGAGATGATTTTGCAAAGCCTGACGGATAAAATCATTCAGGTATATTATGATGTCTATTTTGAACTTGGATTTGGATTTCTGGAAAAAGTATATCAGAACGCTATGAGGATTGAACTATCTGACAAGGGCTTCGGTTGCGAATGCCAGAAGCGTATCCAGGTTTTTTATCACGGTGCTCCGGTTGGGGATTATTATGCGGACATTATTGTTGATCAAAAAGTCATTCTAGAACTGAAAGCGGCTGAAATACTTGTCAGGGAGCATGAATACCAACTTATCAACTATCTTAGAGCAACTGACATTGAGGTGGGATTACTTTTAAATTTCGGTAAAAAACCCGAAATTCGTCGAAAAATTTTCACGAACGATCGAAAGAAAAATATCAGTAAATCTGTGTAATCCGTGATTTTCTGTGTAATCTGTGTTCTAAAAAGATAATAGGCAGATGATGATTATTCTAGGAATCACCGGAACGCTTGGTGCGGGAAAAGGCACGATTGTCGACTACCTGGTGAGGGAGAAGGGCTTCGCCCACTATTCCGTCAGGGGATTTCTCCTGGAGAGGATCCGTCAGCTTGGCCTTCCCGAAAACCGCGACAGCATGTTCCACTTAGCCAATGAGCTGCGGGCCGAACACGGACCATCTTACGTGGTGGACCGGCTTTTTGAGGAGGCAGTGAGATCAGGGAAAAACAGCATCATTGAAAGCATCCGGACCACCGGAGAAATTGATTCATTGAGGAAGCGGGAAGGTTTTTACCTGCTGGCGGTGGATGCCGAACCAACGCTCCGTTACGACCGGATCCGGCTCCGTCAGTCGGAAACAGACCAGGTAAGCTATGAGACTTTTCTGCAAAATGAACAGCGGGAATCTGTCTCCGCCGATCCCGGTGTGCAGAATCTCCTGGCCTGTATCAGTCAAGCCGATGTGGTGATCCTCAACAACGGACCCGTGGGTGAATTGTACCGGAATGTGGATGATGCCCTGCGAAAACTGAACATTGAGAACAACATCGAACGAACCAAATGAAGCTGTATGAGCGAAGATTCTTTTGTGCGTCCCACCTGGGATGAATATTTCATGGAGATTGCCAACACGGTGGCCAAACGGGCCACCTGCGACCGGGGCCGCAGCGGCTGCGTGATCGTGCGCGACAAACAGATTTTGGTGACCGGCTACGTCGGGAGTCCGAGAGGGTTGCCCCATTGCGACGAGGTGGGCCATCTGATGAAACAGCTGGTGCATGAAGATGGCCGGGTATCCCAGCACTGTGTGCGGACGGTCCATGCCGAGCAGAATGCCATCTGCCAGGCGGCGCGCCTGGGCATCGCGCTCGAAGGGGGGACCCTCTACTGCCGCATGACCCCCTGCCGCACCTGCGCCATGCTCATCATCAACTGCGGCATCGTAAGGGTGGTGTGTGAAAGGAAGTACCACGACGGCGGCGATTCGGAAAAGATGTTCGCCCAGGCGGGCGTCTCCCTGGAGTTTCTCACCGACGAGGTGCAGGAGTACAAAAACCAGTAGGGGATCCCGGAACGATATATTTGTTAATTTTACCACTCTTCAGGAAATAATCTGGCATGAACCGGTTTCTCGATAAAGCATCGTTTGAACGGTTGTTCCGGGATGAGTTCAAGGGACTTGTTTTCTTTGCGGTCCAGTATGTGAAGGACTACGAGGCAGCCCGTGAGATCGTCCAGGAGGCCTTTATCGGCTTGTGGAACCAGCGCGAACGGATTGACCCGTCACGCCAGGTGAAGAGTTATCTCTCCACCACCGTCAGGAACCGGTCGCTGAATTATCTGCGCGATCACAAAAAATTCGACACCCGGCTGTTGACGCAGGAGAACCTCTATCCTCTGGCCTCTTATGAACAGCCCGACCGGCTGGTGGAGAAAGAGCTCCAGGAGAAGATCGGCCAGGCGGTGGGAGAGCTGCCTGAAAAATGCCGGGAGATCTTTTTGCTCAGCCGCGAAGAGTACCTGAAATACCAGGAGATCGCCGACCGGCTGCAGATCTCGGTCAAGACCGTCGAGACCCAGATGTCAAAAGCGCTGCAGCATCTACGCTCGAGACTCCGGGAATACCTTGTTATTCTCCTGCTGGTTTGGCTGATACCTCCACGCCAAGGCGTGGTCTCCGCTTCGCTCCGAGATGCCGGATGGGGGATGGGGGATGTCAGACGGGAGATGAGAGATATGCGATGCGGGATACGCGAGACACCACATCACCATACCACCATATCACCATATCACCATACCACCATATCACCATATCACCATACCACTATCAGGGTCTCCCGCCACTTTAGTGTAATATTCACGAATAGATGAATACAAACGAAACATATTACCCCGATCTGATCACCCGGTACCTCTCCGGAGAATCCTCCCCTGAGGAGATCCGCGAGCTTTCGGACTGGATCCAGGCCGACCCCCTGAACGCTGCGCAGTTTGATGAGTACCGCAAGACATGGCTGAGACTGGTCGCCAACCAGGTGGATCAGCAGGTGAACCTCGACGACGAGTGGGGAATACTGGCATCCGAGCTCAGGTTCCCGGAATCTCATATTTCAAATCCCAAATCTCAAATCTCAAATCCCAAATCTAAAACCCAAGATCCAACATCCAACATCCAAAATCCAACTTCTGATATCTCCCATCCCCCATCTCCCATCTTCAATCTCCCATCCGATATCCCTTATCCGGCATCCGGTCCCGAGGTCTCGGGATCTCCGCTTCGCTACGACATCCGGTATCCGGCATCCGACTCCCGCCCCCCCTGGCAGGTCTACCTGATCAGGACCTCCCTCATCGCGGCCATCATGCTGGTGCTGATGGTCCCCACCTGGATCGCTTACCGCTACTTCACGAAGACCGACCTCATCATGGTCACCGCCTCCGCGGAGATGTTGGAATCGGTGCTGCCGGATGGCTCCAGGGTGTCGCTCAATGCCTACTCCTCTCTTACCTACACGGAAAATTACGGAAAAACCAACCGGGATGTGACCCTCAGCGGCGAGGGCTATTTTGAGGTGAACCGCGATTCACTGATCCCCTTCATTATCAGCTCCGGAACCTCCAGGGTGGAGGTCCTGGGCACCTCCTTCTATGTGGATGCCCATGCCGATGCGGGGAACCTGGATGTGGTGCTGGTGGATGGCAGCGTGGCCGTCTATTTCGAGGAGGCCCGGTCCACCGGTAAAACCATCATCCCTGGAGAGAAGGCCGAGCTGAACCCGGCCAACCAGAAGATCACCATCACCCCTAATGAAGATCCCAACTTCCTGGCCTGGAAAACCCACCGCCTGATCTTTCTGGACGACCGGCTGGACAGGATCATCGCCACGCTCAACAAAGTCTATCAGTCAAACATCTCACTCGCAAGCGATCACCTGGCCTCCTGCAGGCTGACCGCCACCTTCGACCAGCAATCCCTTGAATCGGTGCTCAATGTGATTGAAGTGACCCTCGACATCCAGGCCGAGACCACCACATCCGGGATCATCCTTTATGGGAAGGGATGCGATTGATCCACCCGCATAGAAGGATCCCTCTCCTCAGGATCTCATTACGGCTGCTGGCCGTCATGCTGCCTTTTTTTCTTTTCAGTCCGGAGTCACCCGGTCAGAACCTGGATCGGAAAATCTCCCTGGATCTGAACAACAGTTCGCTTGAAGAGACCCTGGTCCGGCTGGCCGAACTGGGAAATTTTCGCTTTTCATACAATCCCGGGGCGCTTCCGCTCGACCGCCCCATCACCTACCGCTGCCGGAAAAAACCCTTCCGGCTTGTGTTCGACGAGCTGTTCGGAAGCTATGGCATCGAATGGCTGGAGGTGGAGAGCCAGATCGTGCTGAAACGAAGCCATTCCGAAGGGCAGAGCGGCAACACGGTCCGGGCCGGTCCGCTTCCCCAGCACACTGTCAGCGGATTTCTTTACGACATAAAGACGGGGGAGGCGTTGATCGGCACGCATGTCATGGTGAGGCCCCTGGGGAAAGGGACCACCACTAATGAATATGGGTTCTATTCCCTCTCCCTGCCTGAAGGAATGAATGAAATAGCCTATTCCTATATGGGATTCAGGGAGGAGGTGCGTCGGGTGAACATTCTGAAAGACACGCTGATCTCCGTGAACCTCACCGAGACCAGCCTGGGGATGCGGGAGGTGGTGATCCGCGCCCGGGATAATGAGCAGCTCCCGGCGGTGAACCAACCGGGCGATTTCAATTTCTCGGGAGCTGTGTTGGAGCGCCTTCCCGGCTTTACGGGAGAGGTGGATGTGCTGAAAGCCCTGCAGCTGCTTCCCGGGATCCGCTCGTTTGGCGATGGCTCGGCCCTCTATTATGTTCGTGGAGGGAACAACGACCAGAACCTGCTGATGATCGACGAAGCGCCGATCTACAACCCCTCGCACCTCTTCGGATTTTATTCGGTGCTGGCCCCCGGCGCCGTCAACGATATGGAGATCTACAAGGGGGATTTCCCGGCGAGGTACGGAGGAAGGGCCTCTTCCGTAATCAATATCACGGCCCGCGAAGGAAACCGCAAGCGGTTCAGCATGTCGGGCAACGTCGGTCCCTATGCCTCCTCCCTTACCCTGGAAGGGCCCATCAAAAAGGATGAGGCATCCTTCCTGATATCCGGACGGCTCTCTACGCTGAACTGGATGAACTACCTGATGGACAACACCAGCTCATTCAATCTCTATTTCTTTGACATCAATGCGAAGGTCAATGCAAAACTCTCCCGGAAAGACAGGATCTACTTCACCTTCTTCACCGGCAGGGATGAATTTAACCGCTTTACCAATTCGGTGTACCGGACCTACGGGATCAGCTGGGACAACCTGGCATCGACCTTCCGCTGGAACCATGTTTTCAACCCGAAGCTTTTCTCCAACACCACCCTCTGCTTCAGCAGCTACGATTACAATCTTTTTCTATCTTCCGACCGTAAGAACTACTGGAGATCCTCCGTAGGGAACTTCACACTGAAGAGCGATCTCACCTGGTTCCTGAATCCCTCGAATACCCTCAGGGGAGGTTTCTCCGTGAGCCGCTATCATTCCAATCCGGGAAATATCACCCGGCAACCGGGAGAGGAGGAGGAGCAGATCGAAGTCAGGGAGGTCTCCCAGTACACCTCCATGGAGTACCTGATCTACCTGGGCAACGAACAAAAGATCGGGAAGCGGCTCTCGTTGAATTACGGGATCCGGCTGCCGGTGTGGCAGGATTTCGGCCCGGCTTCCCTCTATTACTTTGATGCCAACCACCAGGTGATCGATACCGTGACGGTGGCAAGGAACACCTCATATGCCACCTTCTTCAGCCCCGAGCCACGGGTGACGGTGGGGGTGGCCCTCAACGACATCTCTTCACTCAAAGCCAGTTACAGCCGCACCACCCAGTTCCTGCAGCTGCTTTCCAATGCCACCGGCCCCTTCACCTCCCTGGAGGTGTGGGCCCCGGCAGGACCGGTGATCCAACCGCTGAAGACCGACCAGGTCACTCTCGGTTATTTTCTGAAGTTCGCCTCCTCCAGGTTTTTTCTGTCGGCCGAGGGATTTTACAAATATTTCAGGAACCATATCGACTATGCCGACCATGCCAACCTGCTCTACAACCCGCTGCTGGAAGGGGAGCTGAGATTCGGAACCGCCTGGTCGTACGGATTGGAGCTGATGCTTCAGAAACCGGCAGGCAAGCTGACCGGATGGATCGGCTACACCTGGTCGCGTTCGTGGATGGAAACACCGGGAGTGAATGAGGGGACCGCCTATCCCGCCGGGTTCGATTCACCGCACAACATCAGCATCTTCCTCTCCTACGACACCCGGAAGCGCTGGTCCTTTTCAGCCAACTGGATCTATATGACGGGTAACCCGGTGACCTCACCCGTGGGTTTCTATGAACTCAACGGATCCACGGTCCCGCTTTACGGGGAGAGGAACAACGACCGGCTGCCCGATTACCACCGGCTGGATCTCTCGGTGGTCTATCAGCTCAACAAACCGGGGAAGAGGTTCCGGCACAACCTCTCCCTCACGCTTTACAATGCCTACGGGAGGGCCAACCCCTTCTCTGTCAGCTTCAACAAATATGAGGATGCGCAGGGAAATTTCTTGGTCCCCTCAAACCTCGAAGGAGACTATCAATTGGTTCCCACCACCATATCCGTGGCCGGGATCATCCCATCCATCAACTACCAGTTTAAATTCTGATGAAACAGCTCCTGCTCCATATCACCCTCCTGATTTTGATTGCCGGCTGTGTCAAGCAAACCGACTGGCCACTCCCCGATGAGAGCAGCAATCTCATTGTGGTGGATGCCCTGCTGACAGACGAAAGGGTGCCCCAGACCATCCGCCTCACCCTGCCGGTGAATGAACTCAATGGCACGCCGGAACCGGTTACCGGGGCGACCCTGTTTATCACCACCTCCGATTCCCTGTGGTTCCTTACGGAAGACTCGCTTAATCCCGGAAATTACCTCACCGGGCCCACCTTCGTGGCTCGCGTGAATACGGGATACACACTCCAGATCATCCGGGATGATAACAACTATTCGGCGCAGGC
>Ga0172367_10006030_pt1 | contig 14437 bp, 13 predicted proteins | sample Lak10m_FD_114542 | JGI IMG/M metagenome (GOLD analysis project Ga0172367, IMG submission 114542) | Freshwater microbial communities from Kabuno Bay, South-Kivu, Congo - kab_022012_10m | ecosystem: Environmental > Aquatic > Freshwater > Lake | place: Democratic Republic of the Congo: South-Kivu... | reverse complement strand
GTGGTCGATATGTCCACCGTCAGTAGTGCCACGGCTCAGCAGGCCGCGGCGAAGTTGCGGCAGAAGCAGGTTGATTTTCTCGATGCGCCGGTTTCCGGCGGTGTCGAAGGCGCCAACAATGGCACCTTGGCGATGATGGTAGGTGGCGATGCCGCTGTGCTGGAGCGGGTACGGTCGGTGTTGGCGGCAATGACGGCGCGGATCGAGCATCTGGGCGCTACCGGTGCCGGCCAGGCTTGCAAGGCGGTCAACCAAATCATGTGTGCCGGCATCAATCAGGCTGTGACCGAGGCGCTGGCCTTCGCGCAGGCCCAAGGTCTGGAGTTGGACAAGGTTGTCGATGTGGTGGCCGGCGGCGCGGCGGGCAACTGGTTTTTGCAACATCGCGGCAAAACCATGACCCAAGGGATTTTCAAACCGGGTTTCAAGTTGGCGTTGCACCACAAGGACCTGGCGATTTGCCGGCAAATGGCGGAACAAGCCGCGGTCGCCTGTCGGCTGACCGAGACCACGCTGCACGATTATGCTGAATTGATGCGCCAAGGCTATGGCGACGAGGATATCTCGGCGTTGTACCGCTTGAAGCGCAAACCTAATTAACTAATAAGGAGTAAGGATGAAAATTACAGTATTTGGCAGCGGCTATGTGGGACTGGTAACCGGCGCCTGTCTGGCGGATGTCGGTAATCAGGTGATGTGCATGGACGTCGATGCCGGTAAGATCGAAGCACTCAAGCAAGGTATCATCCCGATTTACGAGCCGGGGCTGGAGGAAATGGTCAAGGACAACATGGCCGCCGGGCGTTTACATTTCACCACCAACGCCAAGGAAGCGGTCGATTTCGGCTTGTTTCAGTTCATCGCTGTCGGTACGCCGCCGGATGAAGACGGCTCCGCCGATTTGCGTTATGTGTTGGCGGTGGCGAAAAGTGTTGCCGAACACATGGAAGACTACAAAATCATCGTCGACAAATCGACGGTGCCGGTTGGGACGGCCGATAAGGTTAAGGAAACTGTAGGCGCGGTATTGGCGCAGCGTAGCCAGGCCATCGAATTCGATGTGGTTTCCAACCCGGAATTTCTCAAGGAAGGTTCGGCGCTGGACGACTTCATGAAGCCGGATCGTATCATCATCGGCACCGACAATCCGCGTACCGCCGAATTGCTGAAAGCGTTGTACTCGCCGTTCAATCGCAGCCGCGAACGGGTGATCACCATGGACATCCGTTCCGCCGAGCTGACCAAATATGCCGCCAACGCCATGCTGGCAACCAAGATCAGCTTCATGAACGAGCTGGCCAATCTGGCGGAACGCCTGGGCGCCGATATCGAACATGTGCGGCACGGCATCGGTTCCGATAGCCGCATCGGCTATAGCTTTATTTATCCGGGTTGCGGTTACGGCGGCTCCTGCTTTCCGAAAGACGTCAAGGCCTTGGAGCGCACCGCCAGGGAAATGGGCTATCACGCCGAATTGTTAAGCGCAGTGGAAAACGTCAACGACCGGCAGAAGCATCGCCTGTTCGAAAAAATTGCGGCGCATTATCCGCAAGGCATCCAGGGCAAGAAATTTGCGTTATGGGGTTTGGCGTTCAAGCCCAATACCGACGACATGCGCGAAGCCCCCAGCCGAGTATTGCTGGAAGCCTTGATCGCCGCCGGCGCAGGTGTTCAAGCCTATGACCCGGAGGCCATGCATGAAGCCGGCCGCATTTACGGCGATACGGCGGGGCTGACGCTTTGCAACAAGCAAGACGAAGCGTTGCTGGATGTCGACGCGCTGATCATCGTCACCGAGTGGAAGCAGTTCCGCAGCCCGGATTTCGAACAACTAGCGCGGCAATTGCGCGATAAGGTGATTTTCGACGGTCGTAACATGTACGAGCCGAAATTCGTCAAACAGGCCGGGCTGCAGTATTACGCGATCGGCCGCTAGTTGCCGGTTTCGGCGCTGATCAGCTGTTTCAGGTATTGATACAGAAGGCGCGCCGATTTCGGCGGTTTGGCTTCCTTGGCTTCTTTCAGCGCATTGCGTTGTAACTGGCGCAGGTGTTGGCTGTCGGCAGCGGGGAATTCGCTGAGCAATTGGGTTAAATGCTGGTTGCCGTTTTCGGACAGCAGCAGTTCGCGCCAGCGTTCGGCCTGGTGATGCTCGCGCACCGCATGCGCGCTTTGGTTTTTCATTCGTGCCAGCTGTTCCTGTATCGCTTCTACGTCGAGCGTGCGGAATTGGCCGGTGATGTATTTCAGCAGGCGTTTTCGGGCGGCGTTCTTGGCCATTTTGCCGGCATCGAGCAAGGCTTGTTCGATGTTTTCCGGCAGATTGAAATCGGCAATCTGCGCCGGCGTCAGTACGCAGATTTCTTCGGCCATCGCAAAAATGCCGGCGATTTCCTTTTTGATCCGAGTCTTGTTGGGGCGTATCGCGTAATACTCGACTTCCTCGTCGTCCTCTTCCTGAAAATAGTCTTCTTCGATCATTTCAAACCATTGCTATAAGAAAAATGACCAACATCGCTACCAATCCAAGCGGCAGCAGTACGCTAGGCCAATCCGACTGCGTTTGCTTGCTGCGTTGCAACGCCGCTTTAGCGCCTGGCTGCATCCACAATAGCAGGAGTATCGCCAGCGCGCCCAGTACCAGGTTTTCCAGGGTCGACATGATGATTCCGTGGGTGATGATGGAGTTGTGTCGGACATTCTAACAAACCCGCGGCGTCTGGCGCGTGGCTTAGAGGCAAAAGCTAAAAGATTTATCGATGTCGGCGCTAAACACTTATTTTGACAATGGAATTACAACTTGCCCACAAAGGCTGTGGATAACTCTGTGGATTAAATGTCGAAAGACGCGGCAAGTGCTCGCCAAGAGTGGCGGGAGCTTAGATTGTATAAAATTAACACAGAAAACTTTATCAATTAAATCAATAGCCTATCTTTTTTCTATTTATATCAGTAGTTTGCCGTGTCAAGTGTTTTTTAAGAATTTCTACATGCGCAAAATGTGCATAAGTAGCTGCAAATATTTGAAATTCGCTAGTGAGCTGCTTGCGGGAATGCGCGGGTTTTGTGCGCTTAAGGTTCTAAGCTCGCGACTAATTTGCGATAATGGGAAGTTTTATACAGAGAAGTTTTATTTAGATGTGGTTTAAAAATCTTGCGGTTTATCGGTTTACCGAACCCTTCACACTGTCCTCCGAGGATTTGGAGCAACAGTTGCAGCAGCAACCCTTTCGCTCTTGTGGCGCACATGACGAGTTTAGCGTCGGTTGGACGCCGCCTTTAGGCAAGGCTTCGGATGCGATGGTGCATGTCAGCAATGGCTTCATGATGCTTTGCGCCAAGAAGGAAGAGAAGGTGATTCCGGCTTCGGTGATCAATGAAATGCTGCAGGAAAAAATTGCCGAAATCGAAGAGCAGGAAGCGCGCAAATTGCCGCAAAAAGAGCGAGGTCGGGTCAAGGATGAATTAATTTTTGAATTGCTGCCCAGGGCCTTTTCGTTTTCCCGTAAAACCTATGCTTATATAGATAGCAAAGGCGGCTGGCTGGTGGTCGATGCGGCTTCACCGAAAAAAGCCGAAGATTTGCTGAGTCAGCTGCGCAAATCCCTGGGTTCGTTGCCGGTGGTGCCGATAGGTGCCGGAGTAAAGCCCGCCGCTATCATGACGCAATGGTTGCTGGAAAATGTGTCACCCAGCGATATTGTCGTCGAAGACGAATGCGAACTGCGCTCGCAGGAGGAAGAGGCCGCGATCATCCGCTGTAAGCGCCACGATCTGGCCTTGCCGGAAATCAAAAACCACTTGGATAGCGGTAAGCAAGTGATCAAATTGGCGATGAGCTGGGCTGATCGCCTGTCATTCGTGCTGGATGATAACCTTGCCGTCAAGCGTCTGAAGTTTTTGGATTTGATACAGGAACAGGCCGCCGACATCGAGGCAGCTGACGAAGTCGAGCAGTTCGACGCCGATTTTTCTATCATGACGGCGGAACTGGCGCAGTTTTTTCCGCGGTTGATTGAATTGTTTAACGTTGAGGGTAACGCCTGATGAAACGCAAGATAATCTCTGCCTTGCTACTGTTGGCGAGCACCCAGGTTTCGGCATTGACCTTGTCGCTACCGGATAAACCCGGCGATAGCCTCGTCGGCAGTCCGCCGCATCAAGTGAAATATGTGCCGGCAAAATACGAAGATACCTTGGTCGATATCGCCGTCGAATATCGGTTGGGACAAGATGAAATCGTGCTGGCTAATCCCTATGTCGACCGATGGCTGCCGGGCGCGGAAACGCCGGTAAGAATTCCGACCAGCTTTGTGCTGCCGAATGCGCCACGCCACGGCATCGTCATTAATTTGCCGGAAATGCGCATGTATTACTATCCCGGCGGTAACCGCGTCGTAACGTATGCCATCGGCATCGGCCGTGAGGATGATTGGCGAACCCCGCTGGGGAGCACCAAAATCGTGGGTAAGATGGCCAATCCTTCTTGGACGCCGCCGCCCTCTATCGTTGCCGAACATGCGGCGGATGGCGACGTCTTGAAACCTTATTATCCGCCCGGTCCCGATAATCCATTAGGCTTATATGCCTTCCGCTTGGGAATTCCAGGCTATCTGATTCACAGCACTAATGTGGTTAATGGCGTTGGCATGCGAGTCAGCCATGGCTGTATCCGCATGTATCCAGCCGACATCGAAGAGTTTTTCCCGATGGTCAATGCCGGAACGCCGGTCAACATTGTTAATCAACCGATTAAGGTTGGCTGGTATCGCGATACTTTGTACATGGAAACCTATCCTCAAATGGAAGAGTATCCCGCTAGCTACGAGCAACGCTTACATGCGGCGTTGAATCTGATTGAACAAGCCAATGGTGGCCAAATGCCGGTTGTTAAGGGTTCGGTGCTGAAGCTGGCGATTGAAAAAGCCTCGGGAATTCCTGTCGCAGTGTATGAGCGTCCGGGAACTGCGCCGCCGGCATTGGCACAATAAATCGACCAGACGTTAGGCATAAAAAAAGCCCGTGATCTTGCGATCACGGGCTTTTTAAATCAACAACAGCAGTAATGCTTATTTGTGTTGTGATTTTTTGAACATTCTGTCCAATTTGCTGTTGGTGTCTTGAGCGTATTGAGCAGCGCGGTTAGCAGCAGCTTCAGCAGCAGCAGCTTTAGCAGAAGCTTCAGCAGCAGCAGCTTTAGCAGAAGCAGCGTCAGCAGATGCAGTAGCAACTTTACCGTCCAGAGCAGTTACGCGTGCGTCCAAAGCTTCCAGGTCAGAAGTGCTTGCGCAACCGGTAGCCAGAGCAGCAACAGCAACAAGTGCAGATAATTTAACAGCTTTCATCATGGTGTTTCCCCTTGATTGTGGTTTAAAAAACAAAATACATACGGTGGTAATTGTCCAACATTTTTTGGATTTTACCAACATTATTTCACGGTAACCAGCGTTCCTTTCTCAACATACTGGCTTAAGCGGTCAATTTGGTCGTTAGTTAGTGCAATGCAGCCGTGAGTCCAATCGAATTCTTCATGTACGATCAGACTGCCGCTGCCCAAGCCGTGTATGCCTATTTGCCCGCCTAATACGGTGTTTTGCGGCGGGATATTGCCCAGCTTATTGGCGGTTTCAATCGCGTCGAAAGTGTTGGTGTCGATTTGCCCCTGATGCAGGGCTTCCAGGGCTTGATCGGTCGTGGGATAAGTCAGGCCGAAAAACTTACGGAATGAGCTTTTGTCGTTGATCCAGCCGATGCGGTAATTGCCCAGAGGGGTAATATCGTCGCCGCGCTGTTGTTTGGTACCGGCCCCCTTGCGGCCAATGACGACATGTTCCAGTACTTCAAGGGTTTCGTCGCCTTTTTTAATTTCGAGGTTGCGCGATTTCGTATCGACTAGCAGCCAGACATCCGAGCCGGCCAGAGTTATCGTTGGAGCGATAAAGAGGCTTAATAACAACATGCAAGATAACTTTTTCTGTCTCATAAGCAATCAATCTGTAAATCTATAAATCAAGAAAGTTTTAGTGTAAGTTACTGGTTTTTTAAATTGTCGCATTAAGGGTAGATCATGCAAATAAAAACCTACAACACCACACCCTATGATGATCAAAAACCTGGTACTTCCGGGTTAAGAAAAAAAGTAAAAGTTTTTCAACAGGCCCGCTATCTGGAAAACTTCGTTCAGTCGATATTCGACAGTTTAGAAGATTTTAATGGAAAAACGCTGGTTTTAGGCGGCGACGGCCGCTATTTTAACCGTCAGGCTATTCAGATCATTATCAAAATGGCCGCCGCCAATGGATTCGGTGAGCTGTTCATTGGTCGGGGCGGTTTGCTGTCAACGCCTGCGGCGTCCAATATCATCCGCAAATATCAGGCCTTCGGCGGCATCGTGCTCTCCGCCAGCCACAATCCAGGCGGGCCGGACGAAGATTTCGGCATCAAATACAACGTCAGCAATGGCGGTCCGGCGCCGGAAAAATTTACCGACGCGCTGTATGCCAATACCAAAGTCATCCGCGAATATCGCATTGCCGAAATCGACGACGTAGATCTGGACCGCATCGGCGAAGTTCAGCTGGGCGATGTCAAGGTGCGGATCATCGATCCGGTCGCTGATTACGCCGAATTGATGGCGAAAATTTTCGATTTCGAGCTGATCAAACAAAGCATCGCCGCCGGTTTGGTAACCTTAAAATTCGACGCCATGCATGCCATTACCGGTCCCTATGCCAAACATATACTGGAAGATGTACTGGGTGCGCCAGCCGGATCGGTGTTCAATGCTGTGCCGTTGGAAGACTTTGGTGGCGGTCACCCCGATCCGAATATGGCCCATGTTCTCGAACTGACCGAAATCATGCTCGGCCACAATCCGCCGGTATTCGGCGCGGCGTCAGACGGCGACGGCGACCGCAATATGATTATGGGCGCCAACATTTTCGTTACGCCTAGCGATAGCTTGGCCATCATGGCCGCCAATGCCCGGCTGATTCCGGCCTATGCCAAAGGTATCAGCGGCGTCGCCCGTTCGATGCCGACCAGTCAAGCGGTCGACCGTGTCGCCGCCAAATTGGGGCTTTCCTGTTATGAAACACCAACCGGCTGGAAGTTTTTCGGCAACTTGCTGGATGCCGACAAAATCACCCTCTGCGGCGAAGAAAGTTTCGGTTCGGGTTCCAATCATGTCCGCGAGAAAGACGGCCTGTGGGCGGTGTTATTCTGGATGAATCTGCTGGCTCGCAAACGCATGTCGGTCGAAGACATCGTCCGCGAGCATTGGGAACAATATGGCCGCGACATCTATTGCCGCCACGATTACGAAGCCGTGGACAGCGGCATTGCCAACGCCATTGTCGAGCATCTACGTAGTCAATTGCCAAGCTTGCCCGGCAAAAGCTGGGGCGATTTCGTGATCAAATTTGCCGACGAGTTCTGCTACCACGACCCGGTCGACGGCAGCGTCAGCAGTAATCAAGGCATACGCATCGGTTTCAGCAACGGTTCACGTATCGTCTTCCGTTTGTCGGGCACCGGCACGGTCGGTGCGACATTGCGGATTTATCTCGAGCGCTTCGAAAGAGACAGTGCCAACCACGACCGGGATGCCCAGGAAGCCTTGGCGGACTTAATCGAGATTGCCGAGCAACTGTGCGAAGTCAAACACCGTACCGGCAGAACAGAGCCGGATGTGGTGACCTAAGGCCAGTCTTACTATTACAACAGGCGGGCGCGCAACCATGGCAACGCAGTTCTGCTCCCGCCTAATGCCAACAGCCGATCCCATGACTAAAACCATCCGTTCGCTAGTTTGTCTCTTGTTGCTCACGCAAGTGGCCGCCTGTGCCGGTCCGTCGGCTACGGCGCATTCCGGGCGGCAGGCAATAGAAGCTCGTTATGCTCAGGCAACGGCGCTTTACAAACAAAACATGGCGCCGCTTGCCCAGTACTTCGTCAAGACTTGCGGCCCCATGGCCGATCACGACTATCTTGATTGCATCAATGGCAAGCGCAACGACATCGCGGCATTGAGCATTTACCCGGAACAACCGGCCGCAGCCGAAGAGCGTCAAATGCTCGAAAGGCGATTGCTGGATAAACAGATCGACCGCAAACAGTTTCGCGCCCAACTCGAAGCGCTTAAAATTCGTTACGACGCCGAACAATTGCAGCGCGACATCGACAACGGCCAGTATAGTGGCCGCTATTGAACGTCAACGCTCCCCAAGCGTGGCTCATTCTTCAAACGGCAAATAAAGGTTGTTGATAGCGAAGTGATGACTATGGCCAAGGAAACGATAATTTATTTGCCGTCGATCAAAACCGATGAAATTGACGCGCAATTGGCATTATGGCGGCAGGAATCGCCCGATATGGCGGTGTTGGCCATGCTGCCGGAAGCAGAAAAAGCCGAAGTCACCACTTTGCAGGTACTTTGCCGCTCACGGCAAATTCCGCTGTTTGGGGCCATTTTTCCGCAATTGGTGTTCGGCGCCGAGTTTCGCTGTAGCGGTGTTTGTTTATTACGTTTCGACAGCATGCCCTATGCCGTGTTGCATGACAGCTTGCCCTGGCATCCGGGGAATGTCGCCGACGCTGCCGACATCATTACGACAGACCTTGGATCCTATCTGGACGATGACATTCCGGCCACCTTGTTTTTAATGCTGGATGCCATGTTGCCCAACATTAGCAGCTTGCTGGACGAACTCTATCTGCGGCTGGCCAACCGCGTGCATTACGCCGGCGTCAATGCCGGTAGCGAAAGCTTTCAACCGATGCCTTGTTTGTTCGATAGCCACAACATCGTCGGCAACGGCGTGTTGGTGCTGTTGCTGAAGCCACATCAGGGTGCGATTCTCGAGCACGGCTACCAGGTTCAGGAAAACGCCTTGCCGGCGACCTCGACAGACGCTAACCGCATCATCCAAATCGATTGGCGTCCGGCATTCGAGGTCTACCAGGAACTGGTGTATAAGCAATTCGGGGTGGCAATAGACCGCGACAATTTCTATCGCTATGCCGTGCATTTCCCCTTCGGCATCGTCAGAGCCAACCATAACGCGCTGGTTCGTATACCGGTGATGCTAGATGACGATAATGCGCTGTTCTGTATCGGCGAAGTGCCGGCTCATGCCATGCTGACCTTACTCGAAGCGCCGCGAGTAGATTCCTTAAGCACGCTCGAGACCTTGCAGCAAGGCTTGGCCGACTTGCGAGGCGATCCGGCTGCCAAGCAACTATTGTTGTTCTATTGTGCAGGACGGCGGCAGCATCTGGGCGATGAGGCCGCCGCGGAAGAATTACGGGCTTTCGGCCAGTTGACTCAAGCCTCGGCGGTAGCGGGCGGACTGGCCCTGGGTGAAATCGGCGGCTCGACATTGTGGGGTTACCCTTTATTTCAGAATGCAACACTGGTAACGGCAGATTGGACATGACACAGCTGAATCGCGACGAGGTCATCCCCATCCTTTACGAATTGGCGCTGACCATCGGTGGCGAAATAAGCCTGGAGCCATTGCTGACCCGAACCTTGCAGAGGCTGTTGTATTACACCTCTTTTCCCGCCGGATTCATTTGTCTGGACCTAGCCGATGCCGAGACGGCCGACGCCGAATTTTTAAGCGTAAAACTGGATGCTGTGGTCGGCGACTACAAGCTGTTAAAACATAGCGGCCAAAAGCTGGTTTTGCCGAGGGCGCTGATTATGGGTGGTGCGGCACGGGAAGAAGACCAAAAGACGTTATTGTCGTCGATCTCGGCAAGCCATAGTCAGTACCAAGCCTTTCTGCGGTTACCCATCGGCAAACTGGGCGTCGTTATTTTGATGGCGCCGAGAATGCCGCAAACCATGCTGCCATTGACGCGGATGTTCGAACCGATCATGGCGCATCTGGAGCGGGCCATTCTACTGTGTCGCCACTACGACCGACGTACATCGGAACTGATCGCCGACAGGCAGCAAGAAAAGATCCGTGCCGATTTCCTGGCCCTGCACGATGGCCTGACCAATCTGCCTAACCGGGAATTATTGCTGGATCGTATCCAGCAGGCGATGGCAACCGGTACCCATAATGGTCAATTCGGTGCCTTGGTGACGCTGAATATCGATCATTTTAAACAGCTCAACGACAGCTACGGCTATGAAGCCTGCGATCGGATTTTGATCGAAACCGCGCGCAGGCTCGAAGGTTGTGTACGGCAAGGCGACACCGTTGCCCGCTTTGGCGGCGATGAATTCATGTTGCTGATTTGGCCGCTGCCGACCTCGCAACGCGTCGCGGCTATTCAGGCCGAACAGATTGCATTAAAAGTACAGCAGGAACTGAGTCTGCCGTTCCAGCTTGCCGGGCGCAGTTTTTCCGCCTCCTTCAGCATTGGTATCAGCTTATTTCATGCTCAGCTCGACAGCCTGGAAAGCCTGCTGAAAAATGCGGAAACCTCGGTGCAACAGGCTAAAAGCGCCGGGCGTAACACCATCCGCTTCTTCGACCCCGACATCCAGGCGGTGATCATGAAGCGCTTGGAGCTGGAGAACGATTTATTGCATGCCCTGCCAAGAAGAGAGTTTCAGCTCTATTACCAGCTGCAGGCGGACGATCAGCGCCGCGTCACCGGTGCCGAAGTGTTGTTGCGTTGGAGCCAGCCGTGGCGTGGCATGGTTTCGCCGATGGTATTTATCCCTTTGGCGGAGGAAATTGGCGCGATTGTCGAAATTGGCGATTGGGTTCTGGCGACCGCCTGCGAACAACTTCAGGCCTGGCAACAGCATCCGCAGTTACGCACGCTGCAATTGGCGGTCAATGTTAGTGCCGTGCAATTCCAGCAAGCCGATTTTGTCGACAAGGTCTGCAAATTGATGACGACATATGCCGACATCGCGCACTTGCTGAAAGTGGAGCTGACTGAAAGCGTGATGTTGAACACTGCCGAGGAGGCCATTCAGAAGATTCAAGTACTGAAAAACTTAGGCATCCAATTTTCGATCGACGATTTCGGCACCGGCTATTCGTCGTTGGCCTACTTGAAGCGCTTGCCGATCGATCAACTCAAAATCGACCAAAGTTTTGTACACGACATCGTCGATGACCCAAGCGCCGCGGTCATCGTCCAAACCATCATCGGCATGGCGCAAAACCTTGGGCTCGAGGTCATCGCCGAGGGCCTGGAAACCGACGCTCAGCTTGCTCTGCTGACCCAGTACGGTTGTCATGCCTACCAAGGTTATCTGCTCAGTAAACCGGTGCCTGTCGCCGAGTTCGAAGCCTTAATCACGCAGTGTAAATTTTCGTTGCCGCTCGAGCGGACTTTGCGCTGAAAAGCCGTTGCTGGCATTACCTCATAGAAAACGTGTGATTTGCCGCAGAATTTCATAAGTTAGGTCATATGACATAGTTTTGCGGCAAATTTTAAAGGCTAATTTTTAAGTAAGTGTTTGAAAGAAAATTAAGTTTCTTGTCTGGTGTGTTTTTTGCTGTTTTGTAGTCGTCTAAGACATGAATTTAGGCGATTACGTTAATAAACAATAAAGTACAAGGACATCAATATGACAAGAAACACGTGGAGACATATTTGGGTCGGTTTGTGGCTATTAGCGACACAACCGGCCTTCGCTGCCATTGTCGCGGGCGATTTACCGGCCCGGGCCGGGGAAACCGGCGGTGGCGTGGATTACAACTTTCAGTTTTATCTGGATACCTCGAACGGTGCGACCAGCGAAACCTGGAACAGCACGGTCGGCTCCAGAGCCTGGTCGGACTCGGTCAACTTGAAAGGCCCATTGGGAATTCCGTTGGGCTGGACCATGACGTCGAATTGGGCGTACATCAATCTTCAGCACGATGCTAATGTGCAGATCAGCCTTGCGCCCGATAACAGCAACTTGGTGCCCGGATTTTCTGTCTGGAGCGGTGTCGATAATAGCGGCGGCAATTGGCACACCTATGAGCAGGACCGGGTGCCATTCTGGGTCGATGCGGCCGGCTTTACTTACCTGAATCACACCACCACCGGTCCAGGCCCCTTTGCCAACCAGGTGGCCAGCATGTCGTTATTTTTACCCGCCGGCGAATACACTGTGGCCTTCGGCGGCAACGATAACACCACCGCAGGACATCAGGCCGCTTATGCCTTTAGCGTCAGCGCGGCACCGGTACCTCTACCCTCGGCCTTCTATCTATTCGCCAGCGCCTTGCTGGGTTTGACCGGAGCGGTTCGCCGTAAAACTGCTTTCAACAAAGCATTCACTGCTTAAGCTAATAAGGACATTCAAACATGAAACATACATTCAAACTCGCGTCGGTTTCCGCCCTGCTATTGCTGTCGCATTCGGCGATGGCGGCGCAATTCATCCCCATGGGCTTTTTAGCCGGCGGGACTCCACAAAGTAATGCCACCGGCGTGTCCGCCGACGGCTCAACGGCCATTGGTTTTAGCAACACCGCCTTGGGAACCGAGGCCTTTCGTTGGACTAGGGCCGGCGGCATACAATCCATAGGCGCATTGCCGAGCGTCGATCATCTGGCTTATGCCGGTGCGGTATCGGCCGACGGCTCGGTGATTGCAGGCTACGGCAGCGGCAGCAACGGTTACGAAGCTTTCCGCTGGACCCAAGCCGGCGGCATGGTGGCATTAGGCGGGCTCGGCGGCAATGACGGTTGGACACGGGCCGACGGCATGAGCGCCGACGGTTCGGTGATTGTCGGTTACAGTCAGACCAGCGCCTATCCAAACGGTACCGGCTATCGCTGGACAGCGGCAAGCGGCATGGTCGACGTCGGCAAATTGCCGGGCGATTTCTGGAGCTGGGCGAGAGGTATCAGCGCCGACGGCACGGCCATCGTCGGCCAAAGCAATACGCTGTCGGGCGGACAAGCCTACCGCTGGACGGCGGCGGAAGGCATGGTGGCCTTGGGTACTTTAGCAGGTGCTACAACCACTTCGGCTGGCGACATCTCCAACGACGGCACGGTCATCGGCGGCTCGGGAACGGTCGGCGGCTTCAGCCGGGCAGGGATTTGGACGCCAACCGGCGGTTGGGAAAATCTCGGCACATTGAATGGGTACCAGCAGAGCAGTGAGGCCGGGATTACCGGCGACGGTTCCATGGTGTTCGGGCAGGTCTTCAACTTCGATACCGCCACCTACAAAATCACTTCCGAAGGCATGGTTTGGGACAGGGCTCACGGCATGCGTTTTGCCAAGGATTGGCTGACCGCCGATTACGGCCTGGATTTGGCGAATTGGACGCTGACCTATGTCAACGGCATTTCCGACGACGGTAAAACCGTGGTCGGCACCGCAATCGATCCCAGCGGCAACACCCAGGCGTGGGTCGCGGATTTACGGGCGACTCCTGCGGCTGTACCGCTGCCGTCGAGTGTTTGGTTGATGGGGTCGGCGTTGTTCGGTATTGTCGGTGCGCGGCGTCAGCGCCAGTCTAAACTCGGCTTGGCCGCCTAAAACCGAGGGTTAGCGAGGCGCATTGCCTTGCTAGCCTAGGCTATTTCTGGTTCCCAAACTCCAGTTTGGGAACCTTGTCTGGAAAGCTCTGGCTTTCATTCGAATTAGCTGCGGGTTCCCAAGCAGGAGCTTGGAAAACAGCAACCTTTTTAAGCCCCTTCTTCCGTTTCCTTGTCGTCGTCCGAAGTCATTTCCGAGATTTCCTTCAAGCGCGCCACGGCTTTGAAATTGACGCTGCCTTCCGGGTATTGGCCGTTTTCGTCCATGCTGCCAGCGACTTGATCGGTCAGCAGGCTGAGGGCTTCGTCGACGTTGGCGACCGAATAAATCGCGAACAAGCCCTGCTCGACCGCGTCTATCACTTCTTGTTTCAGCATCAGATGGCGGCGGTTGGAGGTGGGGATGATTACCGCCTGTTTGCCGGTCAAGCCGCGCGCCGCGCACAAACTGAAGAAGCCTTCGATTTTTTCGTTGACGCCGCCGATGGCCTGGACTTCGCCGTATTGGTTGATCGAGCCGGTCATCGCGAAACCTTGCCGGATCGGCGTGCGGGTCAGCGCCGAAATCAGACAGCACAATTCGGCCAGCGAGGCACTGTCGCCGTCGATGTGGCCGTAGGATTGTTCCATTGCGATGCTGGCCGAGATCGCCAGCGGAAATTGTTGGGCGTAACAATGGCCGAGATAGCCGGTCAGAATCATCACGCCTTTGGAATGGATTGGTTGGCCGAGCTCGACTTCGCGCTCGATGTCGACGATGCCGCGCGAGCCGGGATGCACGGTGGCGGTGATGCGCGCTGGGGCGCCGAAGCTGCTGCCGCCGATGTCCATCACCGTCAGGCCGTTGACTTTGCCGATGGCGGCGCCATCGGTATCGATCAAAATCGTACCGTCGAGCATTTCTTCCAAGATCGCTTCGGCGATGCGGCCGTTGCGTTGTTCGCGGGCGCTCAGGGCCAATTCGATTTCGGCTTTGC
>Ga0172367_10006027_pt1 | contig 14442 bp, 11 predicted proteins | sample Lak10m_FD_114542 | JGI IMG/M metagenome (GOLD analysis project Ga0172367, IMG submission 114542) | Freshwater microbial communities from Kabuno Bay, South-Kivu, Congo - kab_022012_10m | ecosystem: Environmental > Aquatic > Freshwater > Lake | place: Democratic Republic of the Congo: South-Kivu... | reverse complement strand
TGATTGTTTTGATACCCACACAACAACTGGATGCTATGCGTTCTTGGGATGGTTTACCGGGATTATTAGCTAATTTACCGGGGGTGGGTTCTAGCTTTGCGAAGGTGATTAACTGGTTGGTATTAAGTCAAAAAGGTTTATTAGCATGGCCGAATATCTGGGCTAAAGAGGAGATAGTACCAGAACTAGTAGGCAAACTCCAGCCTGTGGAAGTGGGAGAAATGGTTTTAGAGTTTTTAGCTCATCCAGAAAAGCTAGATCAGATGAGAAATCAGCTTCGCAGTGTCAGGGGAGAAAGTCTGGCAGCCCAGAAAATAGCAGGGATTGTCTTGGATGAAATTGCCAATTATACTTAATAAGCGAGGAGTATAATTATTCATCAGCAATATTGTTTAATTTATGAATAGCGACCTAGAGAAAGTATGTATTGTGACTGGCGGTAATTCTGGTGTTGGTTTGATGACTGCCTTGGGTCTGGCTGAAAAGGGATATCATGTATTTATTGGCTGTCGTTCTATGACTAAGGCTACTAAAGCCTTAAAATATATTCGTGACAATAGTGGAAATAACAAAGTTGAGTTTTTGCCCCTTAATTTAGCTTCTTTAAAATCGGTTCGTCAATTTGTGGATTTATTTACAGCTAGACAACTTCCCCTACACATCTTAGTGAACAATGCGGGGATTTTCCATCACAGAGGTACAACAGAAGAGGGATTTGAATTAATTTGGGGGACTAACTATTTAGGACATTTTTTACTTACATATCTATTGTTAGAGAAACTTGAAGTTTCAGCCCCTAGTAGAATTGTGATGGTGAGTTCTGACTTGGCATTAGGTCCGCAACATATTCCTTGGGATTTGTTAGTGAAAAAAACACCATTGAATTTTCTAGAGCTTTACTCTGTTTCTAAATTATGTTTATTATTATTGACAAGTAAACTTGCAAAACATTTAGCTCATGGCCATGTAACTGTTAACGCAGTTCATCCCGGATTTGTCCAGTCAAATATTACAATTGGGCATCGTCTCAGTAAATATTTAGGTTTGGGCATTACTCCAGAGCAGGGGGCAAATAGCAGCTTATTTTGTGCAACTTCTAGGGAACTAGAACAGGTAAGTGGAAAATTCTTTAATCCTAAATGTCAGGAAATTACCTTACCGAAAATAGTTACAGATGTTAGAACAGTTAACCAACTTTGGGAGAGAAGTTTAATTTGGACTGGGTATCAGCAACACCGGGAAAGCGTTGTTAATAATTATGATAATTTTACAGAAATTTCAGGACCTTATAGGCTGAAGTTAGATAGTAAAGAAATTGCTGATATTACTAAAACTATTTTCGCGGATGTATTACCAAAACCACCCCATAAATTATTGTTTTTACATCTTTTAGGTTTTTTAGTTAAGTTCAAATTTGGTTCATTTTTACTCTTACTATTGCAATTAAAAAAACAGCAATTTAATATGGAAAGACATATAGATTCACCAGAGGTGTGGAAATTATGCTGTGATGAAAATCTTTTAGTTAAGTTGCAAGAATATTTGGGTCAAGAAATAGTATTATGGCGTTCTGAAATATGGGCTAATTATCCCGCCCAAGAATTAATTCCATTTTGGCATCAAGATTCTTATCCTAAGTTACTTGTGGGCGAAGGTAAAACAATTAATATTTATATTGCCCTGACTGAAGTAAATCAGTTTAATGGTTTTGAGTTCATCCCCACTAATGAGATTACAGATACACTAGCGGTGAAAGTCACAGATCCTTTTAGCGGGAATAATTTTTTTGAAATTAAGGATGAATTGGCAAAAAAGGCGGTAAAAGTGGTGTTAAAACCTGGTGAATTTATTATGTTTACTGATAATCTTATTCACCGTTCTGTCTGTAATACAAGTGGTCAAACTAGATTATCCCTAACTTTAAGGTTAACTCAACCGAGTAAGTATATTAATTCTGGTTATAATCCTAATTTTCAAAGGCCTGTGTTGTTAGTTTGTATGAATTAGGGATTTTTGTTTGTAATGCTAAAATAATCGGTTAAAGTATTACTATACAACGTTATATTATATAGTGTTAAGTATGATTTTTTGAATGTCAGATCAGCTGTTATTGAGATAATTACAAAAATCCTTAGACCGATTATGAATGGGCCGAAAAGCATTGTAAGATTGGTTGATAATTTTGGTCAGCAAATAGAATTGTTTTTTTGCACATTTGTGAAGATAGGGGAATTGAAATTTATGAACAGTTATTAAATTTGTTAAAGTGGAACAAATGTTGTTTGTGCATGAATAAGTAAATCAATGTCAAACTCCGTAGCTAAAAGAAGAATTCAACAACAAAGAATTAACAGATGGGTAAATAGCTATGGTGTGGGGTTTATGAAGTTATTCTTCTGATTGTTCGCTTTGACGAGCTAGCTCATAAATAGCAGAAATCATAGAAGCCATAATCCCCATGCTAATGCCCCAGCTGCGTCCTAGGCTAATATCTATGAGCCAGTTGGATAAAGCACCAAATATGAGGAAAGGCACGATACTAAATAGTGAAGCATAAAAAGCATTTTGGGATTCTCTGGCTTGGCGTGTCTTTTCAAATTCTGTTTGGCTGGTATAAAGAGATCGCTCGGCAAAATTAAACCAGCGATTGAGCAACTCAATAATCTTGTCCCGGAGTGGCGAAAAAGCTAAATATAGGGCCAATGACCACAAACTCGCGCCGGCGATCGCTGCCGTGTTTACCTCAAAATGGAAAGGAAAAATTTCAGTCATAATAGCTTGGGGATATGGTGCAAGTGGCCAAGTTAACTATAAATTTAACTTTTAAGTAATTTTAAGCTGAAAACCTAGTAGAATTTTCATGAAATACAAAAATTCACCGCCAAAACTTGTTTTGAAGGAAGATGGAAGAGTTGAAAGCAAGTCATAGAGGGGTTTTGTAAATTCTGATGAAAAGATTTAGGGCAAATGGGGGGCTTGCCACTGCAATCATTAATTACCAAAAGCGAATTACAATCTTCATGATCGATTCCTGTGGCTAGGGATTAATCAACAACGCGATCGCCGTGCGGAATTATACGGAACTGCGATCGCTTCTCTGTTCAAGATTGATTATTGTTCTTTGCCATTGGTTTGTCGTGGCGATTTACTGAACAGAAACCACCATAGCTCTAGTGTAATTAACCCTAGACCGCCAATAGTCACACCAAGTTTCAATGCTAAAGGTTGCTCAATGGGTTGAAATTGCCTAACTTCCAGGGATGAAGAAGTTGGCACTGCTGGTGGTGTAGTTCCCACAGACAGACCTAAAGCAGTAAGGCTAGCCCAAAGTATATTTTTGCTCAACATTCGCTCAATGCTTGTACAGTTCAAAAGGTGATTTTTGGTTTAAATTTACGCAATCTTAGAGCATTTGTGACCACAGACACCGAAGATAAAGCCATTGCAGCACCGGCGAGAATAGGATTGAGGAACCAACCTAAAAAAGGGAAAAGAATTCCCGCAGCTACAGGAATACCGATGACATTGTAAATGAAAGCAAAGAAAAGATTTTGGCGAATATTGCGAATAGTAGCCCGGCTGAGTTGAATTGCTGTCACAATTCCTTGCAAGTCCCCAGAAATCAGAGTAATATCACTAGCGGCTATGGCCACATCTGTTCCTGTGCCAATGGCAATTCCCACGTTTGCTTGTGCTAGTGCAGGTGCATCGTTAATGCCATCACCTACCATAGCGACAATTTTGGATTGGGGATGGGACACTTTTGTGGTCTCTGCTTGCAAAGATTGAATCATAGCTGCTTTTTGGTGTGGGCGCACTTCGGCAAAAATTCGCTGGATGCCAACTTCTTGAGCGATGGCTTCTGCGGTTTGGCGATTATCTCCAGTGAGCATTACTACCTCTAAACCTAACTTTTGTAGTGCTTTTACCGCTGCTGCTGAGGAAGGTTTCAAGGCATCGGCAATACCCATTATTCCTTGTATATTGCTATCTACAGCGATTAAAATTACAGTTTTACCCGCGTCTTCCCAAGCTTGTTTATATTCCTGGAGGGTGTCAGTATTAACTTTTAGTTCTGACATCCAACGTTGTGTACCAATTTGTACTAAGCGGCCTGAAACTACAGCTTGAACACCACTACCTGGCACAGCTGCAAAGTTATCGGTGTGAGTTAAACTCACTGCCTGGGACTGGGTATATTTTACCACTGCCTCAGCTAAGGGATGCTCAGAATTCCGTTCTACAGAACCAACCAACTGTAAAAGCTTGAGTTCATTTTCATGGGCTGTACCGTTAACAGAGACAAAATCTGTAACTGTGGGATTTCCTTGAGTTAAAGTGCCGGTTTTATCGAGAACAATGGTTTGGATTTTGTGTGCTAATTCTAAGCTTTGGGCATCCTTAATTAATATGCCATTTTCCGCACCTTTGCCAGTACCGACTATAATTGAAGTGGGAGTGGCTAAACCCAAGGCACAGGGACAGGCAATAATTAGTACACCTACTGTTGTCATGATTGCCAAGGTCAAGTTACCTATGAAGTTAAACCAAATAACAAAAGTGGCGATGGCGATGGCAATGACAACAGGTACAAACCATTCTGTAACTTGGTCTGCTAATCTTTGAATTGGTGCTTTAGAACCCTGTGCTTGCTGCACGAGTTTGACGATTTGGGACAAAAATGTATCTTTTCCCACTCGTGTGGCCCGAAACTGAAAACTACCGGTTTTGTTGAGCGTTGCCCCAATGACTTCATGCCCTGGTTGCTTCTGCACTGGTAAACTTTCACCAGTCACCATTGCCTCATCTACTGTAGAACTACCTGAAATCACTTCCCCATCTACAGGAATCTTTTCTCCAGGACGCACTAAAATCACATCATTGATTCTGACTTGAGTGATGGGAATATCCATTTCCATGCCATCGCGAATGACTCTGGCATTTTTGGGTTGTAGTCCAATGAGTTTATGAATGGCTTCGGAAGTTTTTCCCCTAGCGCGATATTCCAATAATCGGCCCAACAAAATTAAAGCAATCACAATCACAGAAACTTCATAATACACATAAGGCATCAAGCCCTGAGCAATGAAAAATCCAGGGAAGAGAGTAACAAACACAGAATATAAAAATGCCGCACTAGTACCCACCGCCATCAGAGTATCCATGGTTGCCGTATGGTGTTTTAGGGCTTTCCATCCATTGATGTAAAAAGTCCAACCACACCAGAATTGCACTGGTGTAGTTAACAGTAACTGCACCCAAGAGTTATGGAGAAATGCTGGAATAAAGGGTAGGTGTAGCCCGGTCATCATGGGTATGGATCCGACAAACATAATGATGCTGATTACACCAGCTACTATCACCTTGCGGGTAATTTGCCTTTCTTGTGCTAATTTACTTGCTGTCTCAAGCTCATCTTCTAGGGAAAGAATATCTTCTTGAAGTAAGTAAGAGGAGTATCCCGCAGCGGCAATAGCGGCTTGAATGGTCTTTAGGTCAGTGCTTTTTTGGTCATAATTGATGGTGACCTCCTCAACACCAAAGTTAACGTTGCAGTCAATCACCCCTGGAACTAAGCGAATTGCTTGGTGGATATTGTTCGCACAGGAGGCGCAACTCATGCCTCGGAGTTTGAGTCTGAGAGTATCCATGCTAAGTAAACCATTTTTACTTATGTAGAGTTATCCAGCAGAATTTGCATCTCAAGGATGCAACTTGATGTCAGGTTTAAGCAACTGGATAGCCAGCAGCAGCTAAAGCATCCTTAATTGCTGTTTCTGAGGCTTGAGTTTCTACGCTCACAAATTTGGTTTGTGGATCAGCCTGAACAATGGCATTGGCATCAACTGTTTTAACGGCATTGGTAATATTGTTTGCACAAGCAGAACAGGCCATATTGGGAACTGTGAGTTGAAGTGTCATAGATTTTACGGTATGAAATAAAAGAACGATAAAGACCAAGCTTATATCTGCTAACTTGCAGCCTACAAAGCTGACTAAGCCATCTGAAATTTTTGTGGTGAATCCTCATTTTCATGGCTGTAGTGAGTCCTTTCTACCATAGTCAGCTATTAAGTTGGGCTTTTATTGGCTTCTGGTAGAAATTTACATTATATTTATCGTAAAGTTTCTAGTTCACTAGAGAGTCTATCAGAATTTACCAAAAATTTAGGACGGCTTTTATTCAATTTTCTGATTCACGGAGCTTCGCTAACAAGTTGGGAAATCTGCCTAACTCATTGGCTTTTCTGTGCCTGTGTGGTTCGTGGTGTTATGCTATCAAATAGTTTAGTTGTATGTAAAAATTTTATATGTCCAATTTAAGTATAAACTTAAGTAACATATTTTACAGGAATAAGAAGTTGTTTTTAAAATTAACAACCATATATTTTCCGGCAGGGTATGTTCTTAATTTTATGGTGTTATTAAATTGGTTTTTTCTTGATTAATAGTTAGAACAGTGTTGAGAAAGAAAAGCAAGTTTTTGCCAAAAAATATCCAATTTATTCTGGAATATGCTATGGCAATATATAGTGTTTGCTGTGGCTTAAATTATATATGTGTATTCTAAAAATGATATAAATTCATCCATCCTTATAAAGGAAAAAGGCTTGGCCAAGCCAAGCCTTTATGTATACCAAGCATTTACTACACCAATATTAATTTAATATTTCTACCTCTTTAGTTCATCCTCCTAAAGGATGTGTGCAAATAAAATGAAAACTGATAAACAATAATTTTTTAATCACAAAAAGAGGTTTGGTTGATAACCAAACCTCGATTATTGCTGTGCTTAACAATATAGTAAGTCATTGTTTTAAATTAATATTTTGAAAGTTCATTTTCTTGAGATATAATTTTATATTACTTAATTTTTATTGATGCATCAAAAGTATGAAAAAGGCTTGAACAACAGTCAAGCCTTTATATACCAGGTGTTTACCATATCTAGATAATTTATATATTAATGTATATTAATTCATCTGTCTTAAAGATGTGTACAAATTTTCTACAATGTGGTAGGCATTGTTATATTTATAACAAATTATAATCATTTTGTAGTGCAAATTCATGCCATTGAAATATATGTTTCTTCACGCTTATAAAAAAACCCTGGCTGTTATTCCAGGGTGTTAACATATTTTTCAGGCATTAATACGTTGAATGATAACACTAGAAACAAATTATTTTCTTTACCTATTGAAAGATATTAAATTAATCTTATGTATGCTAGGATGGCAAAACGTTTTTTTAGATTCACTAAAAAATTGAGTATTAAGTTGAGTTAAATAATAACAAAAGAGGCTTGACTATTAGCCAAGCCTATTATGTACCAAGAGTTTACCATATCTTGTAAGTCTAAATATATTTATAGTCAATTTCATCTATCTATAGGTTATGTCTAAATTTGCTTAAATGTGATAATAACTGGACTAGATTAATATATTTGCTAATAATAAATTATTTAGTTCAATCCTTGAGAATTTCAAGTTTCTAATATTACTTAAAACTGAGATAAACACTATATAATTTGACCAATAAAGTTGCTGCGCTATAAAAAAGGCTTGGCAATAAACCAAGCCTTAGTAGAAGTAGAATCTATCAAATTAACTTAACTCTTGCAATTACACTATTCATCTTCCAATAGGAAGTGTCCAGATATTTTACAATGTGATATGACTTGACATTGCGAACATAAAAAAGGTTTAGCATTTGGCTAAACCTCCATAGAAAGCAGTTATTCGACACACCAAAATTAATTTAAACGTACTATTTATTAAGGTCATCTTCCTAAAGGATGTGTCTAAGTATGTTGCCATGTGATATGGGATGATTGTTTAATGATGTAGTTCTGATTTGAGTTTTAAGATCACCCATAACCAATGTTGGTTGAAAGTTTTGGGACTCAATCCTATGAGGTTGGGTTCTGGGACTGTGGAACTGGGAAAAGTGCATAAAAATTAATATTTGCTTTTTTTGTGAGATGTATGTTATGTTAGGTTATGATTTGTTTAGGGACGTATAGCTCAGTTGGTTAGAGCGCTACGTTGACATCGTAGAGGTCCCCCGTTCGAGTCGGGGTACGTCCACTTATATGGGAAAACTTCTTATTGGTGAGTGAAGGGACAGATAGTTTGTCACTGATCCAGGATGTGGCACTTGATTTATTATTAGAGGATATGAAAGTATTATATCCTCAAGTAGCTAAAATTCTTGTACAGCAATGATTCATAAAATGACATTAATTTGTCACTGTAAAACTTGGATTATTGCAACATGGGAGGTACTTCTCTAATTTCTATGTAAAAATATCTCACTGCTGACCATAACAAAAATTAATAGCATGAGTTGAAACTGCCAAGGTGCTAATACTAAACTTAAGATTAAACTGATCACTGTAAATAAACTGATGAGATAGGCTATTTCACCGTGACACTTTTTAGATACATAACCAATGGCTAAACCAGTACAGAGGGGAATTAAAAAAGACAAGTGCATTTTGACTATCCTCGTAAATAAAATACAAGAGTATATCAAAGCAAACGAAAACTTTTTGATAATGGTTGTTAATTTTGTAACTAAGTAAAATTTATAAATTTTATACAAAATCCTTGAAATTAATTAACCGTCTAGTACCTTGAGATTTTGCAAAAATCCAATGAGTAAGTCAACGCTTGCTGCTATTCTTGTATCGAGGATCCAGCATATTACATTTAGGAGTAACTTTTTTAAATTAAACACCCAATGTTGAATATTCCTCAACTACTAGCGACTGAATTTAACCTCAAACCGCATCAGGTACAAAACGCGTTAGAACTTTTAGCGGAAGGTGCGACGGTTCCGTTTATTGCACGTTATCGCAAAGAGCGCACTGGTGAAATGAATGAAGTCCAACTGCGGGATGTTTTTGAGCGATATACTTATTTGACAGAATTGGCAGAACGCAAGGCGGTGATTCTCAATGCGATCGCTGAACAAGGCAAACTGTCGAATGAACTCAAAGCCAAAATTTCATCCTGTTTACAAAAAACTGAACTGGAAGATTTGTATCTTCCCTATCGACCAAAACGACGTACCCGCGCTACCATCGCGAGAGAAAAAGGGCTAGAACCTTTGGCAGAGTTTATCAAGTCCCTAAATATCAAAAATGCTGCAACGGCATCACTAGAAGGAGCAGCAGCAAACTATGTTGCTGAGAGCCAGGGAATAAAAACACCACAAGAAGCACTAAAGGGTGCTGCTGATATTTTAGCGGAAGAGGTGGCAGAAAAAGCGGAATTACGGGCTTATTTGCGTGATTACTTTTTAGCAGAGGGGATATTTGTTTCTCAGATTAAAAAGGATTATCCTGAGGGTACAACCAAGTTTGAAATGTACCGCAACTATCAAATGCGGGTAAGGAATATTGCACCCCATAATATGCTGGCTTTGTGTCGCGGTGAAGCGGAGAAGGTCTTGAATTATGAAATTGCTTTTGATGAAGATTTGGTACTTAAATATTTGGAATCAAAAGAGATTAAGAATAAAAATCCTATAATTCGAGACTTTTATCAAGCAATACTCAAAGACGCATTTAATCGGCTGATGAAAACTTCCATTATGAGTGAGGTGATTTCTGAAAAAACAACTTATGCTGATATGGAATCGATTAAAACTTTTGAAGCAAATCTGCGAGAATTATTATTGTCTGCACCAGCCGGGATGAAGCCAACACTAGCTATAGACCCAGGGTTTAGAACTGGGTGTAAGGTTGTGGTACTGGACCAAACTGGACAATTTTTAGAATATCAGGGGGTGTTTCCTCACCAAGGAGCGGAACAACGGGCCAAAGCCGCACAAACCATTAAAAATTTAATTGCAAAGTATCACATTGAGTTAGTTGCAATTGGTAACGGTACAGCTTCCCGTGAGACAGATGAGTTTGTCGGCGAGGTATTACAAAATATGGACTGCAAACCGATTAAAGTCATTGTCAATGAATCGGGTGCATCAATATATTCTGCCAGTAAGGTGGCAATAGAAGAATTTCCTGACTTGGATATTACCGTGCGTGGAGCCATTAGTATCGGTCGACGGTTACAAGACCCTCTGGCGGAATTGGTTAAAATTGATCCTAAATCTATTGGTGTGGGACAATATCAGCATGATGTAGATCAAAAGTTGCTGAAAAAGAAATTAGATGAAACTGTAGAAAGTTGCGTCAATTACGTGGGTGTGGACTTAAACACGGCTTCTAAAGAACTTTTGACTTTTGTTTCTGGAATCACACCCACAGTTGCTAATAACATTGTTGCTCATCGCAACGAGCATGGAGTGTTTAAGAACCGCCGACAACTGTTAAGAGTTGCTAAGTTGGGGCCAAAGGCTTTTGAACAAGCTGCGGGTTTTCTGAGAATTCGTGGTGGTGATAATATTTTGGATAATACAGCAGTGCATCCAGAAAGTTACCCTGTGGTGGAAGCGATGGCAGCTGATTTAAATGTACCGTTAAATCAGGTGACACAAGTTGCCGCAAAACTCAAAAACATAAACTTGAAAAAATACGTCACTGACGGTGTTGGTGAACCTACACTGCGGGATATTGTGAGGGAATTAGAGAAACCGGGTAGAGACCCCCGTGCAGAGTTTAAGTATGCCACCTTTAGGGAAGGAATTAAAGAAATTACCGATTTACAGCCGGGAATGGAATTAGAGGGAATTATTACCAATGTTGCTAACTTTGGTGCTTTTGTGGATATTGGTATACATCAAGATGGCTTAGTACATATTTCCAAACTAGCTGATAGATTCGTGGATAATCCTCAAAAAATTGTCAAAGTAGGGCAACTTGTTAAGGTGCAGGTGTTGGAAGTTAACGAAAAATTAAAGCGTATTAGTTTGTCCATGAAAGCTGTTAAACAATCATAGGATTTTTGTGTCTTTGTGCCTTTGTGGTTATGAGATAAATTTCACCACCGAGACACCAAGACACTGGTCTAAAGGTGGAACCGAAATCTATCTTTCATCAGAGACAAAATTTTAGTAATTATTGAATAATAGTATCAAGATTCGTAAAAAGTGTATCAGTAATTTTTAGTAAAAACAATGTGGGGAACATTTTTAACTGCTATAGCCACAGCATTGAGTTTATTAATTGTTGATTTAGTTGTCCCAGGTGTAAATATTGCTAATTTTCCGGCTGCGTTAATTGCTGCTTTAGTAATTGGTTTAATTAACGGTTCAGTTAAACCAGTACTTTCCACTTTTTCGCTACCACTTAACTTCCTGACGTTAGGAGCATTTTCGCTGATAGTTAACGGTTTTTGTTTTTGGTTAGCCGCAGTGCTGGTTCCTGGGTTCGCAGTGCGTGGGCTGGTGGCATTTCTTTTAGGACCGGTGATTCTCTCTTTTGCTAGCACCTTTATGAACAAATACTTTGCCGAAAAAAGTCTTGCTTTATCCAGGGGGGATGTAAATGGCCAAGGGGAATTACCTTCTAGATGAGTATTAGGATGAAGCGGGATAATTTCAGGATTTTCAGAGAAAACCAATTCTACAAGATGAAGAAGTCATGAAAATAGTTCGGTTACTCTTAGGTTTATTAGTACCTCCTGTAGGTGTTTTTCTCACAGTGGGTGTGGGCCCAACTTTGTTAATTAACATTTTACTTACACTTTTAGGTTGGCTTCCTGGTAGCATCCATGCAGTGTGGGTTATTGCTAAACATGAAGAAGAAATGAATAAAGAAAGACGCATTTCCTAGGATTTAATAATTGCAGTTTTCTACTAAAATATGGGGTTAGTTACCACCCTAGTTTTTTTTGGTCAATGTCTAGATTTTCATATGTGATTTGCTAAGGGCGAAAGGTTGAGATTCCCGACATCTTTAATGAGTCGGGAATTTTGGGGAGTTGTGTGTTGCTCGTACTAGCTTATTTCTTTTGAGGAAGTTTTTCTTGTTTCTGTGCAGGTTCTTCCTCTTTGAACAAGTCAGCTGTTGATAGCAATAACTCTCTTAAAGTTTGTTTAATTTGACGCTCTTTTTTAGCAATAACTGAACCAGCTTCACCTAGTTTATCTTCTAACTGTGATCGCTTTTCTTCTACTTGTGTAGCTACGGCTTCAGCTTGTGGACGAGCTTGATTATACCAGTGTTTTGCTTCGTCGATATAATCTTTAATTTCACCATCTCTTCCGCCGTAGCGTGCAGCTAAATTGGCGCGAATAATGGCTAGTTGTGCTTGGAGTTGAGCATAACGTTTCTTTATTAATGTAAACTCTTCACTATCTCTAACTGCATTGATGGCGGAAATAATAGCATTTTTAGTATCAGCAGTTTTATCTTTGGTGGTTTCTTCAATTTCCGCTAACATACCGTCAACTTCTTGTTGAATTTGTTCTTCTTCTTGATTCAATTGAGCTTGTAGCTTTTTCAACTCTGCTTGAGTTTTGACAATAGCTTCGTGTCTTTTAGTATTAGCACCTTCCAGGGCACCTTCAATTGATGCTGTGAGTTCTTCTTTAATTTCTGCCCCTTTACCTTGCAAACTTTCCACCACAGCGGAAACTGCATCTTTTACCAAAGAACGAATTTCGCTGGAACCTGCTTTTAACTCAGAACCAAGCTGAGAAACGGCGGTTTTGACAATTTCACGAATGCGATCAGTTCTTAACTTTCCAGTTTCTTTTACTTGCTGTAGGTCAGTTTTAATTTGCTCTTTGATGTTGTTAGGCATTGTTAATTTTTCCTTTTGAGATAATTGGATAAAATTTTTCAGACATTATCTTGCACCCATATCGTAATAGATGTTTAAATAAATAAATACCTCCTTTAGAGAGAAAATCTAAAATCACTAAAAAAATGGTGTAACGTTTATGAGATGATTAAAACTAAATTCTAGTAAATGAGATCAACTATGTGGCGGGTTAGTGTTATTTGTTCGGGTGATGCTTGGAAACAACAAGGTGCTAGTTTCAAAATTAGGTCAGATAAGTATCAAGGTGAATGTATTGCTTCTAAGAAAATGCCAGATGGCACGCGGATCATGGAATATAAAATAGAAGATGTCAGTGATGCTGAGGCTTTTCAGGAAGAGTGTGCAAACTTGCCAGGATTTACAGCTGAGTTTGAATCTTTGTAACTGGGATAATTAGCTTGAGGTGGTTTGAGTAGATGCTCAACAAAAAATTTTAACTCAGCCAGGAAATATTATTTTGCAGCAACTTATTACAGTACCTAGCATCTACAATATTTAAGCAGACACGATTACAGTCCCCTAGGAGAATTTTTGGTGGATTCCCGATATAACCCAGTAAACATTGAGGAAAAATGGCAACAAACATGGGCGGAACTTGGCTTAGATCAGACAGCTATAAATAGTCACAAGCCAAAATTCTATGCTCTTTCCATGTTCCCTTATCCATCCGGCAGCCTCCATATGGGTCACGTCCGTAATTACACTATCACTGATGTAATTGCACGCCTCAAGCGAATGCAAGGATATAGAGTGCTGCACCCAATGGGTTGGGATGCCTTTGGTTTGCCAGCAGAAAATGCCGCTATTGACCGAGGAGTTCCACCGGCAAAGTGGACTTATGAAAATATTGCTCAAATGCGTCAGCAATTAAAGCGTCTTGGTTTGTCTATTAATTGGGATAGTGAACTTGCTACTTGTTCGGCTGATTATTATAAGTGGACGCAGTGGATTTTCTTGCAGTTCTGGCGAGGAGGTTTAGCTTATCAAAAAGAAGCAGCAGTTAACTGGGACCCTGTTGACCAAACAGTGGTGGCCAACGAGCAAGTTGATAGCGAAGGACGTTCTTGGCGCAGTGGGGCAAAAGTTGAGCGCAAACTATTACGGCAGTGGTTTTTAAAGATTACTGACTATGCTGAAGAATTGCTCAATGATTTAGATAAATTAACAGGCTGGCCGGAACGGGTCAAGGTGATGCAAGGGAATTGGATTGGTAAATCTACAGGTGCTTATTTAGAATTTGCTGTGGTGGGGATGGATGAAAAAATCCCTGTATACACCACGCGCCCGGATACAGTTTATGGTGTTAGTTATGTGGTATTGGCACCAGAGCATCCTTTAACCAAGGTTGTTACGACCAAAGAACACAAAAGAAATGTAGAAGCTTTTATTCGAGAAGTTTCCCAGCAAAGTGAGTTAGAACGTACTGCCGAAGATAAACCAAAACGAGGTGTCCCCACTGGCGGTAAAGCCATCAATCCTTTTACGGGGGAAGAAGTGTCCATCTGGATTGCTGATTATGTGTTGTATGAGTATGGTACTGGGGCAGTAATGGGTGTACCTGCCCACGATGTGCGAGATTTTAAATTTGCCCGTGTTTATGATTTACCTATTGAATTTGTCATTGCTTCTGTGGAAGATGTGGCAGATTTTGACTTAACGCCAGCATTAGCAACAGATGAAATCACAAAAGTTATTAATATTGAAT
>Ga0172367_10006025_pt1 | contig 14443 bp, 10 predicted proteins | sample Lak10m_FD_114542 | JGI IMG/M metagenome (GOLD analysis project Ga0172367, IMG submission 114542) | Freshwater microbial communities from Kabuno Bay, South-Kivu, Congo - kab_022012_10m | ecosystem: Environmental > Aquatic > Freshwater > Lake | place: Democratic Republic of the Congo: South-Kivu... | reverse complement strand
GCTGCGGCCGTTGGCGTGACGTACCACAAGCGAGCGGCGTGCCGCGTCGCTGCGGAAACCTCCGGCCTGGTTCAGGTAGTACTGGGCACGGCGGCCGGGTACGTAGGCGTGGCCAGACGGGTTCTTTACCGCTCCGCGCACGTTGACGTAGTTCATGCGCTGCGGAATAAAGAGCGAATCCCCGTTCTGCAGGCGAAAGCGATTCAGCTGCGTCCGGTTGGTGAGGTCCACCGCGATGCTGTCCACAAGGCGCACGGTCTTTTTGGCCTTATCGAGCACGTAGGTGCTGTCGGTGAGCATGGTTCGCTCGAACTCGTCAGACATCGTGATTTCGCGCGAGCCCCTCGGGCGCAGCACCAAGGCAAAGCTGGGCATGGCGTTGTCTTTGAGGGGGCCCACACGGCCAAGCAAATTGTTGATCGGCTCACCGTTGGACGCCAGCGAGTACCCGCCTGGGTTCTGCACGCCGCCGTAGAGGTAAACGACCTTAGTCTGGTCGAGGTTGCGACGTTGGCGCACGCTGACGGTGGCCCCGGGCGTGAGGGATGTGCCCTGCCCCGTCCAGTCCGGCTGGATTTGCACAATTTTTTGGCGACCCACAAAGCGCCCGTCTTGGTCGCGCTCGGGCACGGTGACTTCGAGGTAGTTGAGTGCCGATCCCACTTGGACTCCGCCGGCCATCAGCACGGCCTGCTCGACCGTGAGGCCGTCGAAGTACACGTAGGTTCCGGGGCGATTCACAAATCCACGCACGTTGACTGAGTCGTAGGTCTGCAAGTCTGCAAAGACCGGAACGTACATCGAGTCGTTGGGTTCGAGGTTCACGCTGCGCTGACCCGGAAAAGCCTGCAGGTACTTGCCGGGGCCGTTCTCGGGTCGGCGAAGCAAAAGCGCCTGGGCCTGAAGGGCCGAGCGATCCAATCCCTGGGCCCGCACCACAAGGTCGTCGCTGGTCATGCCCGGAGTCCAGGCGTAGTACCCCGGACGCACCACCCCGCCGGTGATGGCGACGCGGTTCTCGTAGCGGTTCCGCAGCGGGTTGGCCACGACCACGTCCCCCTCACGCACCGGAGCAGTGGCGTAGTCCGTGGCAACCACGTCGGCCACACTCAGCTCTTGCTCGCCCACGCGAAACAACAAAACCTGCCCGCGAAATCCGCCCTCGGTAAATCCGCCGGCGTAGTCGATGGCCTGAGCCAAGTTTTCGCCCTCGAGCAGCTCGTAGAGGCCGGGCCGCTTGAATTCGCCCATCAGGTTGATGCGGTTTCGGTACACGGGGATGCGCACGATGTCGCCGTCGCGCAGGCCCTCTTGGGTGCCGAGGCTGCCCGTGCGCATGAAGGCGTAAAGGTCAAGGGTTCCGACCACTTTACCGCCGCGAATGAGTTCAATCTCGCGGTAGCTGCCGAGCTCTCCGGGGCCGCCCGCCTCGTACAGCACGTGCATGGGGGTAGCAATCGCCGGAACCGTGTACGTGCCCGGCTCGCGCGCGCCCACGACGTGAACCTGAATGCTTCGCACCTCACTAACAATGAGCTTGAGCTTGGTCGTCCCCGTGGCAAGCGCCTGGTAGCCGCGCTCAGTGAGGCGCTGGCGGATTTTGCTCTCAAAGGCCACTAGGGTAAGTCCAGAAGCCTGAACCACACCCGCATAGGGAACCGTCACGCTGCCGCTTGGCGCCACCTCGAGTTCGTAGGATGCCTCTTGGGCTCCGTAGAGCACCAATTCAAGCTGGTCGCCCGGCCCCACCTGGTAGCTGGGCGAGGCCGCGATCTGCAAATTGGGGGCAAAGTCGAGCTTGCTGTCTTTGCTAAACAGTTCGGAACCGTAGATCAGCGTATCCCGAAAGATGCTGCGCTTGACGTACGCCATGACGTCCATGGAATCCTTAAGGACGCTCTGCGGCAGCCGGCTGCGCAGCTTCTGGAATTCGTTGTCGCTTACCGCCTTTTTCTTGAGGAGTTCTGCGGCACGTACATCGTTCACGTTCAGCGCCTCGAGCTTGGCTGCGCGCTGCTGCACCTCAATTTGGGTCAGCGGATCAATGCTAAGGTTGCCCAAGCCCTTGCGGCTCAAAATACCTTGGGACCACGCGGCCGTGCTCGCCAAGATCAGGACGGCGGTGAGAATTCGTCGCATCATAGGAATCAAAGGTACTCAGTCCTGAAGAAAGGCGTCAGCCTCTGCATTAAAGCGGTCCCAGCTGTAGCCGTCGACAAGGTGCTGGATGCGCTTTTGGTGCCAGGTGTAGCGCCCGGTGTGAATGTCGTCAAAAGCCTGAAGCCAGGCCTCGGACTTGTCGCAGACCAGGGCATGCACCCCGTTTTGGATGTTTTTGAAACCCGTCGAGGCGCGCGGACTGAGGATGACGATTCGCCCGGAGTGAAAAGCCTCAAGGCACTTGTTGAGCAGGCCACCCCCGCTAATCATGGGGGCGATGCAGATTCCGAAGTCCTTGAGTTCGGAATTGAGGTCTTCGGCGTACTCGAGGTAGGTGATTCCGGCCGCCTTGAGGCGCTGCTTGAGCGATTCGGGGGCATTGACCCCAATGACTTTGCCTTCAAAGTGGCGCGAAATAAAGGGCTCAACGTGGTCGAGGAACCACTTCAGCCCGTCGTAGTTTGGCTTGTAGCTCAAGGGGCCCAAAAAGTACCATCCGTGGCGGCCCTTGGGGCTCGCTCCCTCGAGTTCGACGTTGATTCCGTTTTCAAGGGGCTTAATTTTGCCCGCGTCGCCATTGAGACGGCGCGCCAGCATCCGGGCGAAGTACTCGGTCACCAAAAAGGTGCGGTCTGCCTTTTTAGCAAGTTTGATGTCCCAGCGGCGGAGCAGCGGCCATTCCAGCAGGTAGTAGAGTTTGTAGGGCGACCAGTTCATGCGGGCCGCTCCGGTCTTGTAGTTGTCGTCGACGAGATCGCAGAGGTCGATCCAGGTTTCGGCGGAACGAAGGTTGCGCAGGTAGTCCCCTACCCGGCGCTCGCTAAAAAAGGCGAGGTCGGATTTCGGGAGCGATTCAAGGTAGGCCCGCGCCCGGCGGTCGGTATAGAATCCTGCCTGCAGCGGCATGCGCCGCGTGAACAGGTACCAAAGGGCGTTGAAGGCTCCGCGCAGCGGATGCACTTCAAAGTGCTTGAATTCGGTGACGCCCAGGCTTCGCAGGTAGTCCTCGGTTCCCGGATTCATGGAGCGGGCGTTGACAAACACCACCCGCACGTTGGCCTTGCCCGCAAAGGCCTCAAGCCAGCGCGAGGCCCGCAAGGGGTATCCGCTAGATTTCGGAAAGATGTTTCGCTGAAAAACGAACGTGACGGACTTCACGAGGGTGGTTTGGCTTAGGTCTCGCTAAAATAGGGCAATCTGAAGGTCGAGAATGAACATGCTCAATTCCGTGGTGGTTTCGAGGCAAAGTGGCGCTCAGCGGCGAAGCCGCTTTCGCGGTTTCTGGTTACTTGTTTCTCGTTTGTCGTTTCTTGTCATTCGTTACTAGTTTCTAGTTTCTTGTTCTGCAGCTTTGCGCGAACCAGTAACCAGTAACAAGAAACCTGCAGAGCGTCGCGAACCAGTAACAAGTAGCTAGCTGCTGGCTTTCGCCTTCTTCGCCGACCTTTTCACCTTTTTAGCTGCCCGTCGCGCCTTCGCGTTCTCGCGGTAGGACTTCTCGTAGAGCATCCAGTGCAGGCCTACGTTGACGTTGAGGCGATCCATGTTGGCCGGCAATCCGACGCCGAGCTGGCCGTTGGCCGTGGTCACGGGCTGCGGAAGCATGTTAGCTGAAGAGGTTCCGAGGTTGAGCGCGAGGCCCGCGGCCAGGCGCACGGTGGTTTGGACGCTGACCGAGGGGCGCATGGCGACGCTGCTCGCGAGCGGCTGGGTGTAGCTGGCGCTGAGCTGAAGGCGGCGCCCGTAGAACCCGTGGTACTCGGCGGCGATGGCTTGGTAGTTCAGGGCCGGACGGCTGCGCAGCAGGTAGTGCACCCCGATCTGGTGGGCCTTTTTGGGGCTGCGCCAGTAGGCGGCAAGGTCGACGCGACGAAGGGGGCCAAACGTTGCTAAAGCTCCAGATGAGGTTTGACCAAGTTGCTGAATTTGAACGGACAGCGTATCAAAGTATGCCGCAGGGTTCAGCGCCGTGTCGGTGGACGACTGGTAGCTGAAGCCCTGAAAGGGAATGCGGCCGTTGAAGGTGGCGGCGGTGTCGGCAGCCATGGTGGTTCCGCCACCGAGGCCCTGAATGCTCGCGGCCAGGCGCCAGCGCTTGCTGAGGTCGTAGGTGGCTCCAAGGTCTAGGGTCGCGAAGCTGGTGCTGAAGAGCTCTTCACTGCTGAACGCGACGCTGCCGTCGAAGAGGTCGAGCACGAGGCCTCCGCCCGAGTAGGCCGCGACAGAGCCCTGGCTGTACAGCATCAGCTCGTTGAATCCGTTGCCCAGGTCGGTTGAGCGCAGCCCCAAGGAATCGAACTTCAGTTCGGCGTGGGCCAGGATTTGGCTGAGGTTGAGGATGGCCCCGAGGCGTAGTTTTTTGCCGAATTCGCGCTGCCAGCCCAGATGAAGGTTGCTGCGGGCACTGACCACGGCCGAGGTTTGGTTGAAGTTGCCGTTGTAGTTCAGGTCAATGAGGCCGCTGGCGTCCTTCATGCCCCAAAGGGCAAAGCCCATGAGGTCGCGGTCCACCAAGCTCGAGGCGTCGACGTTGAGGCTGCTGCCCATCCAGTAGGTGGACTTTTTGGTTTTGAATCCGAGGCTAAACAGGCCGACGTCTTGGTACGACAGTAAGCCGGCCGCTTCGCTCGGGAACTGGCGCCATAGCACGCCCAAGTCTCCGCCCAGTACGTCGCCCGCGGCAAAGCTGGTTTGGTAGGTCTGGTTGATCGACGGAAGCGACAGCCACACCCGCGCATCCACGTCGGCGGCAGGGTTAACCAGCAGCGCCGAGGGGTTGCCACGCTGGGCGTACAAAAGGTCTTGGGCCTGTACGCTCAAGGCGCACAAGAAGCTGGTAGCTAGAAGCAGAATGCGCATTACAGTTCAAGATTTGCGTCCAACGAAAGGCCCATGCGCACCTGAAGGCTGGCGTCGCTGAGCAGCTTGACGGGGTGGGTGGTGGCGCCGGCGGCGGTTCCGGTCGACAGTTCGGCGGTGAACTGCATCCAGCGTCCGCGGGCGAATCCCGGAATTTGGGCTTCGCTGACCACGAGTTCGTAGGTCGACGTGCTCGGGGCGGTCACCAGGCCCGTGGCCGCGTCAAGCTGACCGGACACGAGCAGCGGAATCTGGCCGGTGTAGACCACCTGACCCGCGTCGTCGTAAAGCGTCAGCGCGAGGGTGGCGTCCAGCGGAAGCGTCGTGGTCGTTTCAACCCGCAGTCCCACGGCCCGCACGACGGTGTCGAGGGCGCTCAGCGAGGTTCCGAGGTCGATGCTGTCGGTCAGCCCGAGGCCTTGGGCAGTGAAATAGAACGGAAGCTCCATGAGCACGTCCGCCGCAATGGCACTCGTCCCGGTGACGAAGTTCTCGACGCCCGTCGCCAGCGTGTCGGCGTTGATCAGCACCTGCCCCCCGTAGGTGAAGCGCTGGCGCGGAAGGGTCAAAAAGTCGACGATGTTGGTGTTGTTTTTGTCAAACGTGAGAGTGTCCTGCACGGTCTGGCCAAACTGGGTGGCGGTCTGCGGGTAGGGCAAGACGGTGGGCGGAATCCCCAGCGGATGCAATCCCCCCGCCGGGTCGGTGCTGGCCACGTTGAGGTCCAGGGTAATGGGCAACCCCAAGCTGTTAGTGACGGCGAGCTGGACTTTGGGGTCGGCAAAGCTCACGGAGCCTCCGAGGCGGTTAACAAAGTCCAGGTTGAGGTCGAAGGTGTCGGCCGGAATCGCCACCGACTGCTGCCCAAAGAAGCCGAGGGCATGCCCGAATTCGACGTTGGCGAAGCTGAAGTTCATGCTGACTCCGCTGGCGGAATCCAAGGTAACCTGCTGGCCGGTCGAGTTGAGGGTGGCAGCGTAGCGGATCGGCAGTTCGTTGTAGGGGTGCGCGGGGTTCGACGCCAAGAAGAGCTGGGCGCCCTGAAACGAGATGCTTCCGGTGGCGGGGGTCCCTGGGTTGAGGTTGATGGTCTGCTGGATGAGCTGGCCGCCTACGGTTCCGCTGGGGAACTGAAGCAGGATGCTCAAGGGCTCGGGAACCGCCGAGGTCAAGCTGTAGTTGAGCTGGCCCTGGCTGAGCCCGAGTTCAGTGAGGCGAATGCCCGCCGGAGCGCTGAATGCGAGGTTCAGGGTGTCGTCGACCAGGGTCTGGGTCTGGGTTTGGGCCGTGGCGCTGTAGATGAACAGGTCGCTGCCCGCCAGGCTGAGTTCCAGGGCCGCGTTGGTGTCAATGGGCACGTAGGTGCTGGGCACACCGAGGGTTCCGGCGCCCGGGCTGCTGAAGCTGGTGAGGTTGAAATTCAGCTGGTTGGGGATGGTTTTGCCCGCCAGCGCGGCCGGGACCGTGGCGGAATCGCCGGCGGCGATGGTCCCCAAGTTGTAGGTGAGCAGGGGCTGCCCCGCCAGGTTGGCGAGTTCCACGGTAGCGCTAATGGGCGCCGGGTAGTGATTGACGGCCTTGAGGGTCATGGTTCCGCTGTGGAAGCTGGCCGAGCTAAAACTCGTGATGGTGGTGGTGGTAAGCGTCCCAGGATTTTGGGTCGGGAGCGCGGGGATGGGCGCCGTGCTTCCGTGGGCCGCCGCCATGCTACCGGCGAAGCCGGCCGGGTTAGTGATGTTGCGCGCGAGCAGGCCGAAGGCCACGTTCGCGCCAGCATTCACCGGCGGAAGCTCAATGTAGCCCGCCTTAAAGTTCTCAACCACTGTGGGCTGGCTCGGAAGTTCCAGAAATTCAGCCACACCCACCTGAAGAAGGTCAGGTTGGCGGTACACCAGCCGGTAGGTTTGGTCGGGGTCGACGGTTACCAGGGCGGAATCCGGGTTGAACACGTCACTCAAGGTGAGGTCCACTGAGCCGATGGGCACTACGATTCCTGGTCGAAGGGTGACGTCAAGGTCGTCAACGGTGAGCAGGTCGCGGGAGCAGGATGCGAGCGCGACCGCAGCAAGGAGTAATGCACTTCCCTTGGTCATGGGGCGGGAGAAATTTTGAAATCCGGTTATATCCGGATTTGGGGCAAAGTTCGGGTTATTTTTTCACCCGCTGCAGCATCCAGTCGCGGATTTGCTGCTGAAGTTGGGTGCCGTCTGAATTCCGCACCGGATCGCCAATGTAGAGGTCGACGTGCCATGCCGGGCGCGTAAGCATTTTAAGCAGGTGCGTCACGAACGTATCGTCATCGACCCAGGCCATTTTGGGGTCGGAATATTCCATGACAAACGGAACCACCGGCACACCCAGCTCGGCGGCGGTGAAAAACATTCCAGGGTTGAATTCGAGCAGGCCGCGGTCGACCGTGGTCCCTTCGGGGAAGACCACGGGGCTCAGGCCGTTGCGGACGCGTTCCGCGAGTTCCGCCCGTGAGGCGCTGCGCGACGCTTTGCTGCTGCGGTCGACAAACACCACGTCGAGCGCCTTCGCACCCCAACCTATTAATGGCCAGCTTTTTACCTCGGCCTTGCTCAAATAGATTTGGGGCGTGGCCGACCTGAAAAACATCACGTCGACGTAGCTGCGGTGGTTGGCCATTAAGATTCCGGCTTCGCGCGGCGGAACCCCTTCGCGCACCAAAACCTTGATACCCATCATCCACAGCCACAGCTTTTTACCCACCCCCAGGTAGCCGTGGCGGACGCGTATTGAGGCTCCGACCAGCTTGAGAATCATGAGCCCAAACACGATGCTGAACATGATCAGCAGCAGTAGAGGGAGGCGGTAGATGATGCGCATGAATCAGTTTCTTGTTTCTTGCTTCTGGTTGCTGGTTACTGGTTGCCAGTCACTTGTTGATGGTTGCTGGGTACTCGAAGTGGACAAAAGTACAAGGAACAAGTAGCTAGTGACTAGAACTGGTGCCGGCGGAGCCGGACAAAGTTGCCGAGTGCCGATGATTTGGGGTGGGAGGGCGGGATGTGGGAACATACGTTTAAGGGACGGGTAACCCTAGGTAAATACTGAATTTTGAGTTCGTTTACCTGCATAATGTCATTAATTACTTACCTTTATGATTCAGTTATGGTTTGCCCACGGAGTACGAATTGGCATGTACCGCAAAGACCACCCTCCGCCCCACGCGCACCTGTTCTATGGCGCATTTGAAGCGATTATGCGGATTTCGGATGCCAAGGTTATTGCTGGCTTTGTACCGAGACGCCAACTGAGAGAGGCCCGGTCGGTATGCCTCGAACGCCGCGAACCATGGACTGAATTGTTCAACCGATTCAACCCACCGCGTCATGCGTAAACGTTTTACCCAACTTCCGAAGCTCGCCTCTGTGGAGGTTCGTGATGAAGACAATCTGATTGTCACGTTACAAAGTGCGGAACGGGGGTTGCTGGACTTGGGTTACGCCGAACAGCAATTGGGTGAGACCCTGCCCCGCGGCCCCGTGCGCATCAATGAATGGGGCGCGCTTGAATGGCCTGAGGCTCCGCTCAACCTTGATGTAGTGGGACCCCTCATTGAATTTATTGATGTGCCGCTGTCCCGATACAGCCTTGGGGCAGATACGGTGCGCGAACTGAGTGTTCCGCTTGAACCGGACTTTCGCGAAGTCCTCGGCCGCCAGCTCAGAAAGCTTCGCAAAGAACTTGGCCTTAGCCAGCTCGACGTAGCCAACCGCATCGGAACCCAACGCACCTACATTTCGCACATCGAAAACGGCCATTCTGACCTCGAAATTCAGTCCCTCAAGCGCATCGTCGAGGTAGGCCTTGGCCGCGAACTTGAGATTAGTATTCGGTAAACGCGTAACTTTAATCGTGAATATGGATCACGCTAGACCATATCCCCTACTCGATTCGGTTACCTCCGCGGGTGCGAACCAATCGTTGCTGCGGTTTGCGGACGGTTCCGAGCGGATTTTGGACGAGCGCAATGTGGTTTGGCAGGGAAAACGCCTCTTAGGACGTCCCCAACTTGGCAACTACGGTCTCGTGTGGCCTGAAACACTAGTGAACATGGACGGTATCCCAGTGGCCTTTGACATGGGAGCCGATGAGGCCTATGAGCTAAGCACTCCTGTGGCCGGGGGCCAGCAACTAGCAGCCAGGAACAAGCAGCCAGCGGCCAGCAACTAGCAGCCAGCAGCCAGCAACTAGCAGCCAGCAGCCACAAGTCAAAAGCGAGTAGCTAGAAACAAGGTGCAAAAAAAAGCCCGGCGTTAGCCAGGCTTTTTTTGTGCAGTCACCAGCCAAAAACCAGTAACCAGAAACTAGAAACCAAAAAAAAGGCCCGGCGTTAGCCAGGCTTTTTTTAGGCGTGGTGCGGGCACTTAGCGCCTTCAGCAGAGCACTCTTTGGTGCAGCTGTGGGCCGCGGCGTCGCCTTCGGCGGGAGCGGCTTCAGTGCCTTCAGAAGCCTCAGCGCCCTCGGCCGGAGCCTCTTGGTGCATGGGGCAGGTTCCGCTTGACATGCACTCGGGGGTGCACACGTGGGCTGCTTGCTCGGTAGCGGGAGCGTGTTCGTCTGCGTGGCCAGCGCCGTCAATGGCGATGAATGGAGCGATAACGAGGGCCACAATCGAGGTCAACTTGATGAGGATGTTCATCGACGGACCAGAAGTGTCCTTGAAGGGGTCGCCTACGGTGTCGCCGGTAACGGCTGCCTTATGCGGCTCGCTACCCTTCTTGAAGGGCTCGCCGTCGATCACTACTCCTTTTTCGAAGCTCTTCTTGGCGTTGTCCCACGCGCCACCGGCATTGTTTTGGAACATCCCCATAAGGACTCCGCTGACCGTGATGCCTGCGAGCAGGCCGCCGAGGGCCTCGGGGCCCATGGTGAATCCAACGAGTACAGGGGCGATCAGCGCCAGGGCGCCCGGAGCCACCATTTCTTTGATCGAAGCCTGAGTCGAAATCTCGACGCACTTCTCGTACTCCGGCTTGCCGGTGCCTTCCATGATACCTGGAATCTCGCGGAACTGGCGGCGTACCTCACGCACCATTTCCATGGCCGCCTTACCCACGGCGCTGATGGCCAGCGAGCTGAAGAAGAACGGAATCATGGCTCCGACGAAGAGCATGGCCAGTACGTCAGCCTTGTAGATGTCGATGCCGTCGATGCCGGCAAGGCCTACGTATGCAGCAAACAGTGCCAAGGCGGTCAAGGCCGCAGAAGCGATGGCAAAGCCTTTACCCGTGGCTGCAGTGGTGTTGCCCACGGCGTCAAGGTTGTCGGTGCGCTCGCGAACCTCGCTGGGGAGGTGGTTCATCTCGGCGATTCCGCCCGCGTTGTCGGCGATTGGACCGAAGGCGTCAATGGCAAGCTGCATGGCCGTAGTAGCCATCATGCCCGCGGCAGCAATGGCTACCCCGTAAAGGCCGGCAAGGGTGAAGGATCCGTAGATACCTGCAGCGAGAATGATGATCGGAAGCACGGTCGACTCCATACCCACGGCGAGGCCGCCGATAACGTTGGTTCCGTGGCCAGTACCCGACTTCTGCACGATGCTGTCGACCGGACGGCGACCCATTGAGGTGTAGTACTCGGTGACGATGCTCATCAAGGTTCCGACGACGAGGCCGAGGATGATGCTCCAGAACACATTCATGCTGGTAATGACGAGGGCTTCGGAACCGCTGCGCTCAAAGCTCATGGTCTCCGGGAGCATGTACTGGATCACGAAGTAGGACGACACCGCAGTAAGTACCATCGAGCTCCAGTTACCCAGGTTGAGGGCGTTCATGACGCTGCTGTCTTCGCCTTTGATGCGCACGAAGAAGGTTCCGATGATCGAGAAGATGATTCCGAGTCCGGCGATCACCATCGGCAGGAGGATCGGAGCCATTCCGTTGAAGTTGTCTTGGCTTACGACTTCGCGTCCGAGGACCATCGTCGCGAGCATGGTGGCCACGTACGAGCCAAAGAGGTCAGCGCCCATACCGGCCACGTCACCCACGTTGTCGCCCACGTTGTCGGCGATGGTGGCGGGGTTGCGGGGGTCGTCTTCAGGGATTCCTGCTTCTACTTTACCTACGAGGTCGGCGCCGACGTCGGCTGCCTTGGTGTAGATACCGCCACCTACGCGAGCGAAGAGTGCGATGGATTCCGCACCGAGTGAGAATCCGGCGAGGACCTCAAGGGCCTGCGCGACGTTTTCGTACATGCCGGTGAAGACGATGTAGAGGGTTCCGAGGCCGAGGACCGCGAGGCCGGCGACGCCGAGGCCCATAACGGTTCCGCCCGTGAACGATACTTTGAGGGCCTGGGCCAGCGAGGTGCGGGCCGCCTGAGTGGTGCGCACGTTGGCTTTGGTGGCGATGTTCATTCCGATCCATCCGGCGAAGGCGCTGAATACGGCTCCGATGACGAAGGCCACGGCGATGACCCAGTCGGTGTGGGCCGCAACGGCCTCAAGCTCAGCAGACCACGCAAGAAGTGCGGCAGCGATGACCACAAACACGCCCAGTACGCGCCACTCAGCGCGAAGGAAGGCCTGCGATCCGCGGGCGATGTAACCGGCGAGTTCGACCATGTTGGCGTCTCCGGAATCTTGCTTTCCGACCCAAATGGCCTTGAAGATCATGACCACAAGGCCGACGAGGCCGAGGAGGGGAATGAGGTACTGAATTTCCATATTATTAGCTCGTTAGGTGGTTTGGTTCTGGATTTTGGGGTACAATTTCAGGGCCGCGAATATAGCGCGAAACAAAAAACTAGTTACTAGCAGCTAGTTACTTGTTTACGTACATCACCTCGCGGACCGCCTTGATGACGCGCGCTGGGTTGGGCAAGAATGCCTCCATGAGCGTCGGTGCGTAGGCAGCCGGGGTGTCGGCCGTCGTAATGCGAATGATCGGCGCGTCGAGGTAGTCAAAGGCGCGCTTTTGCACCATGTAGCTGATCTCGGTGCTGATGCTGCCGAGCGGCCAGGCCTCTTCGACGCACACCAGGCGGTTGGTCTTTTTCACGGACTCGATCACGGTGTCGTAGTCAATTGGACGCACGGTGCGCAAGTCGATCACCTCGCAGCTGATGCCCTCTTTGGCCAGCTCTTCGGCGGCGGCGAGCGCCACTTTCATGATTTTGCCGAACGAAACGATGGTGACGTCGGTTCCGGCACGCTTAATATCGGCCACTCCGATGGGCAGCACGTAGTCGCCCTCGGGCACCTCGCCCTTGTCGCCGTACATCTGCTCGGATTCCATGAAGATGACGGGGTCCTCGTCGCGAATGGCGGCCTTGAGCAAGCCCTTGGCATCGTATACGGTGCTCGGAACCACCACTTTCAAGCCCGGGCAGTTGGCGTACCAGCTCTCAAACGCTTGAGAGTGGGTCGCACCCAGCTGGCCGGCGCTGGCGGTGGGTCCGCGGAATACAATCGGAATCGTGAACTGCCCGCCGGACATCTGGTGCATTTTGGCGGCGTTGTTGATGATTTGGTCAATAGCAACCATCGAGAAGTTGAACGTCATGAACTCGATGATGGGGCGCAGGCCGTTCATCGCGGCTCCGACGCCGATTCCGGCAAAACCGAGCTCGGCAATGGGCGTATCGAGCACGCGCTTGGGACCAAATTCGTCGAGCATACCCTTAGAGGCCTTGTAGGCGCCGTTGTACTCGGCCACCTCTTCGCCCATCAAGAAGATGGTCTCGTCGCGGCGCATTTCTTCGCTCATCGCCTCGGCAATGGCCTCACGGAATTGAATCGTTCGCATTCGTTTGTACTTAAATAAGGACCGCAAAAATACGCCTTCGGACCCTAAATTTGCCCATCGCACGAGGTACAAACCGCCTCGCCGCAATCCTTGATATGAAGATCCTCGTTTGCATCAGCCACGTTCCCGACACGACGGCCAAGATTCAGTTCACTTCAGACGCCCGCGCCCTCGACGCCAATGGGGTGCAGTTCGTCATCAATCCCTACGACGAATTCGGTCTTACCCGTGCCTTGCAGCTCAATGAGCAGTTGGGCGGAACCGTCACTGCCGTGACGGTCGGCGACGCCTCGGTCGAGCCGACGCTCCGCAAGGCGCTCGCCATCGGCGCGCACGACGCGGTCCGCGTCGACGCCCTGCCCTCTGACCCCCTCCAAGTAGCTCACGAACTGGCAGCGGTAGTTTCAGAAGGTGCCTATGAATTAGTCATTTGCGGCCAAGAGTCTATCGACTACAACGGCGGAATCGTTCCGTCGGCCCTCGCCGAAATCCTCGGGTGGCCGGTGGTCACTCCGTGCATCGGATTTGACCCCGCCGGTGGCCGCGCCAAGGCCAGCCGCGAGATCGACGGAGGCAAGGAGGTCCTCGACATCGCCCTGCCCGCCGTCTTGGGAGCCAAAAAAGGCCTCGTCGAAGAGTCCGAACTGCGCATCCCCAACATGCGCGGCATCATGGCGGCCCGCACTAAGCCCCTCGTGGTGAAGGCCCCGACGGGAGCCGCCGCAGGTTCCGCCCCCGTGTCGTTCAGCAAGCCCGCCGGCAAGTCCGCGGTACAAATGATCGACGCGCAAAACCTTGACCTGCTGGTCAAAAAGCTTCACGAAGAAGCGAAAGTCATTTAACACAGTTACTCGTTTTTTGTTACTTGTTACTCGTTTTTTGTTACTTGTTTCTTGTTACTTGTTACTCGTTTTAATGCACTAGAAACCAGAAACAAGAAACCATAATCAAGAAACCAAAATCAAGAAACCATAATCAAGAAACCAGAAGCAAGAAACCAGAAACTAGCAACAAGTCACTAGCAACCTCACACCCCTCGATATGGTACTCGTTTTTGCCGAAACCTGGAACGGTCAGTTCAAAAAGTCAACGTTCGAAGCCGTTCAGTACGCTGCGGCCTGCGCCTCGGCCCAAGGCAGCCAAGCTGTTGCTCTTGTTGTTGGCCCCGCCTCAGCCCCCGTCGAGTCGCTCGGCGCCTACGGAGCCCACAAGGTTCTGCACCTGCACGGACCCGAAAAGTTTGAGACGGCCCAGTACGCCGCTCTACTTGGCGACGCGGCCAAAGAGCTCAATGCCAGCATTATTGTAGTCAGCGGAACCGCCAACGGTCGCGCCCTCATGGGGGCACTCGCCGTGCGCGCCGAGGCCAGCGTAATCAGCAACGTCACCGCGCTACCCGAGTCGCTTGGCCCGATTCGCGTGGTGCGCGGAGCCTTCTCGTCCAAGGGTATCGAGGTTTGCGAGAGCAGCAGTACCCGTACGGTGATTGGACTGGTTCCGAACGCCCTCGGCGTGCAGTCAGCGGCCGGAAGCGACGCGGCGTTCGAAGACCGCAACGTATCCGCAGCCGCCAGAGCCATCGTGGTCGAGCAGCAGCTCGCCAGCGGCACGATTGCACTGCCCGAAGCCGAGCGCGTGGTTTCGGC
>Ga0172367_10006024_pt1 | contig 14445 bp, 19 predicted proteins | sample Lak10m_FD_114542 | JGI IMG/M metagenome (GOLD analysis project Ga0172367, IMG submission 114542) | Freshwater microbial communities from Kabuno Bay, South-Kivu, Congo - kab_022012_10m | ecosystem: Environmental > Aquatic > Freshwater > Lake | place: Democratic Republic of the Congo: South-Kivu... | reverse complement strand
GTTTTGTAGGAGAAAACAATACAGAGATGAATGCTATAATGTATGAATATGGATTACCAATTGATTTTCCACAAGAAGTTTTAAATGAAGCAGAATTAGTACCTGAAGTAATCTCTGAAAAAGAGATTAAATCAAGAAAAGATATGCGTGGTGTGACCACCATAACTATTGATCCAGTTGATGCAAAGGATTTTGATGACGCAATATCAATAGATATGAGAGACCCAAACAATATTCAAGTAGGTGTTCACATAGCAGATGTTGCACATTATGTAAAATTTGGAACCGAACTAGATAAAGAAGCATTTAAAAGAGCAACTTCTGTTTATTTAGTAGATAGATGTGTACCAATGCTACCAGAAAGACTTTCAAATGGAATATGTTCACTTAAACCAAACGTAGATAGATTGGCATTTTCAACAATATTTACATTAGACAAAGATGGTAAGATAAAAGACACATGGCACGGTAAAACCGTTATACACTCTGATAGAAGATTTGCATATGAAGAAGCACAGGAGATAATCGAAGGATTGGATGGTGATTATCATAAAGAAATTCGTCAGTTAGATACTCTTGCTAAAAAAATAAGAAAGGTTAGAATAAAAAACGGATCTATTGAAATGGGTGGAATTGAAGTTAAATTCAAATTAGCAGATGATGATAAAAAACCAATTGGTGTTTATTTCAAAGAACAAAAAGATGCAAACAAACTTATTGAAGAATATATGCTTTTGGCCAACAAATCTGTTGCAAAACTTTTGGCAAAAGATCAGTGGCATAATGTATATAGAGTACATGATAAACCAAATGGTGAAAAATTAGCAGCACTTCAAAGTGTATGTACTAATTTTGGATACAAACTTGAATTAGATGAAGAAGGAGATGTATTAAAGAATAACTTAAATCACCTTCTAAAAGAAATAAAAGGTTCACCTGAAGAAAATATGATTGAGACTTTAGTAACAAGGTGTATGTCAAAGGCGGTCTATACAATCAAAAACATAGGACATTATGGATTAGGATTTACACACTATTCACATTTTACTTCACCAATTAGAAGATATCCTGATTTAATAACACATAGAATATTATTTGACAAACTAACTAATGGTAAACAGGGTAATCCAATAAAGATAGAAGAGCAGGCAAAATGGTGTTCAAGTAGAGAACTTATTGCCGCAAAAGCACAGAGAGATTCTATTAAATATAAACAAGCTGAGTATCTTCAAGATAGAATAGGACAAGTATTTGATGGAATTGTAACAGGTGTTTTAGATAGAGGAATCTATGTAGAGATTACCGAAAACAAATGTGAAGGATTGATAAGATTAGAAACTCTTAACGGAAAATGGACAGCAGATGTTGATAAGTATTTAGCATACAATGAATTTGGTGAACAGATTAGATTAGGCGATCCTATTAAAGTAGTTGTAAAATCGGTAGATTTAGAGAAAAAACAAATAAATTTTTTAAGATTCTAATGGGACAATTATTTAGAATAGAACCGGATAGTTCCTCAAAAAACAATAAATATAAATTTTATTTAGAAGGAATCAAACTATCTCAATTTGAAAATAAGTTTCAAAAATATCATCAATGGCCACAATTTAAAAGAGAAATCAAATTAAATACTTTACTTGAAGGAAAAAGAATTCAGTTTGATATTGAGGACATACATGAATATGGTAAGATTAGTGGATTAGAATTTGATCCGATGTTATCAGATATGGCCTTTGTAGTTAAAAATATATCTATGATAATTAAAGATGATTTTGTAGAAGAATTAGAAGTTGAATGGAGACCACTACAACTACAAACAGATTTAAGTAAATCTATAATAAATATATTAGATTCTGGTTTAGAAATAGAACTATCAATAAAGTTTGATGATGATGGCCAGTTTGTTTGTTTTCTCATAAAAGAGGATTGGAATAATATAGCATAAAAAAAGTCACTTGATTCAAGTGACTTTTTTTTAATTTTATAATTTTTAGAATTCAAATTCACCCTGTGCACCACCTTCTGCAGCGGGAGCTTCAGGTGCAGCCTGTGCACCACCTTGTGCGGGAGCTTCAGGTGCAACTTGTGCACCACCTTGTGCAGGAACTTCACCACCCATTTCACCACCACCTTGTGCGGGCATTCCACCTTCTGGTCCACCCCCACCTTCTGGACCACCACCAGCACCCGCAGCATCTTTTGCCCAATATTTTTGATTTTCTGCCTTTTCTTCGGGTGTAAGTTTGAATACATTATCCATTAACCATTCAATATGGAAGTAAGGTTTTTCACCATTCATTACCGCAGTAAGAGTTCCAAGTGCCTCTGCTTTTTTAGATAGATTGTTTATCTTCTTCCATTCCTCAAATATTTGATTTGTATAGAAGATTATATCCATTTGATTCATAAGAATCTCATCCTCTTTCAACTCAGGAAATTCTATAAGCATTTGTAGTTTAAGTGGTTTAACTATAATCTCTTTAAAATTTGCCCTCAATCTACTTATAAAGTTATGAAACTTTATCTCATCTCTTGTCATTTCTGCAGCATCTGATATTAAATTACCACCACCACCTTCTGCTTCAAATCTTGTTAATGGAATTTTAGATGCTCTTTTTAATGCCTGATGAAACCATTTTAACATAGATTCTTCATTCAAATCATGTCCTTCTGGAGAAACAAGTTCCATATTAGGAGTACCCGCGTCACCTTCAGGGAACCATATTTGTTTATTATAAGGTAAGTGTTTAGCACCATTTAAAGTGAGTGTACCTAATGTATCATCCCATTCAACCTCTTCAGAATAATCATGTATTAACTGACCTATTTGCTCTTCAGCTCTTTGTCTAGAAAGACCTTTAATAGGAATAGTGAATTTTTGATATATTGTTGCATTAATTACGTTAAACATTATTCTTGTTTGTTCAAGTATTTTTAATTGGTTATAAGGTTTTATAAGTCCCTCAACATAAGAAGTTTCCGAATAATCATTTTGTGTAGAATATGATACAAAAACAATTTGTGAATCTAAAAATATTCTTCTTAATTGTGGATCTTCCGGAAACTGAATCCACAAATGACCAACATTTGGCTCATACGCAGGAACAAGAGTTTCTGGACGAAGTCTATTAAAAGCAATAATATTCTTCTTTTTATCATCGTAAACAATCTCTACTTCAACATAACCATCCACAAGAAAATCTTTTATCATATTCCATGCAGTGATACTATCCGAAAATCCATATTTACTATAAATTTTTTCAAAATACTCCTGATATTTATCTTTTACTTCTTGAGAATAATCATTAGAAATTGCACGAGGTGAACAAAAATCTCTATCATCGTTATAAACTATACATTCATCCGCAACCGCACTAACCATATCTCTGATTTCATCTTTAATAGAATACTCTCTAAGAATTCTTCTTTTATCTGCATAAGCTTTATCTAAATAAGGAATAGACTTTCTACTTAAAACAGAAGCAACTGCTCTTTGTGAGAAGAAATCATACATAGAATTTCCTTTAGCTGCATATGGATCTTCGTTTATACCAATACCTACTTGGTTTCGAATTATCATATCGTCATAGTTCATTCCGTAGTTTGAAAGAGTTCTAAGTATTCTACTGAAAAGTCCTTTATTTTCAACCGCGGAATTCACAAATCCCATACCCTGTCCTTCTCTCTCATTATTATAGTTATACGATGCCATTAAAATTGTTAAAATTTTAAGGTATATATAAAATATCATGTGTCTCTTTTTTTAGAACACAAAAAAAGGGTAGTGTTTACTACCCTCTTAGTCAGATATTTTTTAATTATTTTTAAATATAAAAACTACGATTTACAACTTTTAAGTCTTTTTTACCAATTTCAATCTCATTTAATAATTTCTGAACATCATTCTGATAATTAGTTAAATAGTCTATCAATCTTTCATAAGATTTAACAGATTGTCTATCTAAAAATAGATTTCCATCCGACCATCTTATTTCACCACCTGGTTTTATTTTTGCATTGATTATATGTGTATTTACACCAGATTGAAAGATACACATTATTGTATTTGCGTCACCACCCCTCAATATCTGTGCGGAATGAAATTTGGCGTCTTTGAATGGCCTAACCTCACCAACTAATATATTGAATTTTAATTCATTTATTTTTTTTCTCTCCTGATTATTAGCATGTTCAATAAGATTTAATGCTTTTTGTTTTTGACCAAAGGAAGATAATTTCTCTGCATCATAAATATAAGTTGAATAATTCATATGGAAGAATTTTTTAAATATTATTTACTATACAAAGATAGTTAATTTTTATTTACCACCATACTTTTTAAGATTTTTTTGAATACGATTTATATGACCCTTCATAACTTTATACTTTTCTGATATATCTTTATTTATCTCATAAAATTCACTTATCATAGACTTCATCATTTCTTGATTTCTCTGTGATCTAGTTTCGATTTTTTTATTCCAGATTTCCATCAATTTCTTTGGATCATATACAGCATTTGGATGTTGGGCATAAAAAAATCTTGGAAGCATCTCAGTGTGTATCTTATGTACTCTTTTTATTTGTATTGCATTATATTCCATTAATGAGTATTCAAAACCATAACTAATAAGTTCATTATACATACCTTCATAATCAACCTTTAAAAGTGTGTCTTGTTCAAAATACTCTTCTAAAATATAGGGATCAAATATCATAACTCTAACTTCCAATGGGATAAAGTTTAAATTTACTGCCATTAAAATAATTTTATTACCGATTATCTTTTGCTCTACAACAAAAACCGGTGAATATCTCATCCAATCAGAATCGTCTAAATAGTGAAAGAAGTAAAAACCACCTATTTGTATATCCTGAACCGCCTGAGCAGTGACCATTTTATCACTCTTTGAATATTTTTCAGCAAAAAACATAGAATTGTTTCTGAAATTATCTTCAATTCCATTTCCATAAACCAATAAATTTAAATTAACACGATCTAATAAAGGAGTACTCATAATGAAAGATTTTTTGTTTTATATATAAATAAAAAGAAAGTAAAAACATGATAAACTCTAAACCAAATAATAGTAAATACCATGGAGGAAACTTTATACCAACAAATAAAGATAAAGTATTGAAGTTAAATTCACAAGGTGGTGTATATTACAGAAGTTCGTGGGAGAAAAAAATAATGATATGGTTAGATTTAAAAGAAGAAATATTTCAATGGGGTGCAGAATGTTTAGAAATTCCTTATCAAATGACACATTTTGAAAATGGTGATTCAAAAATAAAGGCACATAGATACTACCCAGATTTTTTTTATAGAATGAGAGGTGCAGATGGTGTTTTAAAAGAAGTTGTTGTTGAAGTAAAACCTATGAAAGAATATAAAATGGTTATAGCATTAACTGAAGGAAAATTAGAAGTGCCTGAAAAAGGAATGAAAAAACTTAAAAGTTTTGAATATGACTTAAAAATGGCTTACAAAAATAAACAAAAATGGGAAACTATGATAAATTGGTGTAATAAAAAAGGATTTTCATTTATTATAATAACAGAAGAAAATTTAAAAAGTTTTAGTGTATAAACTTATAAAAAAGAATTGTTAAATAAACCAACACATTTATCCAGGGTAGAATATTAATATATTTTTTATATAGATTATCATTTATATGATAAATAACAAATTTTAAAATATTTATAAATATAATAAATAAGAAAAGATTATTTAAACCCGAAAAAAGGCCTACGATTGGCCAAAATATTGATAACAATTTTGTTATATAAAAAAGAATATCAATCTTTTTAATTGTTTCAATATTTTTATTTTTAAAAATTAAATCGAGTCTTTTTTTATTAAAAAAATGGTAAATTTCTGAAAAAATAAATGCAAATAGCATCAAATAAAATCCTGTAATCATATATCATTTACTGTAATTTCTTCCATACCCATAAGATTATTCATCTGATATTGTGTTAGTCGAATAGATTTATCTCTTTGTACAATCTCAAAGAGACCATCTTCTATAAAGGCCTCAATACCTTCTCCAACAATCCTATCATATTCATCTGGTATAGATGTATCAGAATCTCTACTATCGTAAATAGACTGAATATAGTTTTCTCTTTCTTTAAAATCAATGTGCATTGAACATCCATCAGGTCGAGTTCCATAACCTCTTCCGGCTTCTTCCCAAATCTGTAAAATAACTTTGTTCATAACATTCAAAAAAATAAGTTATAGATTTTATAAACAAATATAAAAAAAGTTTAATTAAATATAAACTTATTGAGTTACTTTTTAAGTTACTTTTAATCTATAAGCATATTCAATCTTAACACCTTTTAAATTGGGAATTCCAGAACCACTTATTTTACTTAATCTGTATTTTTTGGATAAAGAATTAACCTGTTCGCTAATATCATCTACCGATGTAAATGCAATACCACCCTCTTCAGAGACTTTAGACTCCATTCTTGAAGCAGTATTTACAACATCCCCGAAAAAGTCAACAAGTTCTACATTTTGTATTCTACATTTTTTGGCAGTCATTTTACCAGAACATATTCCTATTCTAAGAGTAAGTTCTTCTTGTTTAATTACTTCTACTGCAAATTCTACTGCATTTTCAAGTGAATTTTTACTTTTTGGAAAATAAATCATGAATGCATCACCAATTGTTTTAACAACAAATCCACCTCTTTTACGAGCAAGTCCATCCATTAATTTAAAATGTTTATCTAATTGTATATCCATAGTCTTTGGATCATCGGACCACATTTTGGAGGATCCAACAACATCTGTAAAAAGCATTGCAGGTGACGGACCACTATTATCTTCACTTTGATTTTCTTCATAATTTCTTTGTGCATCAGTAAGAAGTCTATTAGATCTCTTTGTAGAACTATCATTATTATTGATTGCTTCAAAAATATTGAATTTGTTTATCCATTTCATATTCTATATATAAATTTGTGTATATGATAAAAAGTTATTATATTAGCATTATATAAATAATAGAAAATATGACTTCATCTAACAACACAAACAAATATCAAGGTAGAGTATTCGAAGCCAAAGATAATTTTGGTATTGAAAAAACTATTGGTAAAAATCATGTAAGTCTTTACAATCCATCAGATTTTGTTGACACAAAGTTAGCAGAGTTCAAAGGTAAAAATGTAGAGGTAGAGATAACTATAAAGATTGTAGAAATACCTTCTTGATTTTATGTCTTCTCAAAGTTCTTTTTGAAGGATTTATATTTATAGACATAGTCGCCATTCCAAATCCGGGAGGTGGGACTATGTCATATGTAAATATTTTTGTGTTTATTATCATTTATAATGAATGTAGACCCATTCCGTCATTAGATCCTTCTATAGAAATAAGTCTTATTTGATGTTCGTTGTCACCTTTCTTTTTATAAAGGTCGTTATATCCTTTGGCAATTCCTCTTTTGAATATTTCTGTGAAATAAGCAAATGCATTTACTGATTTTTCTTCATTGAAGTTATACCAGTTTTGAAACACATATAAAAGTCCACTTTGGTAGCAGTCCATTTTGTCGTCATTCGACCAATATCTCATTTTTTTGATTGTTTTCTTTGCTAGAAGTTCTAGCATTTTTTGTGCAGGTCTTGTAAGTCTTCCCTGTGCTTTACTGACTACTAATTCTATATATAGTTCTCTATTATTTAAGTACATTAATAAGCATTTATTTTTTATATCCTCTAAGGATTTTCAGGCTTTCATGTTATATGAATCTCAAATTAAAAAGTTTATAAAACAAAAAATCCCCATAAAGGGGATTTTAAAAATATTTAAAAGTATTATAATTTTAATCTTTCATTGTACTGAAGTTCTTTAACACCAAATAATTCAGAATCTAAAAAAGATTTTCTTTTTTCTAAATTACTAAGTGCAGTTGTTAAAACTTCTGATTCTCCAATCATTTTCATAGAACCTTTAAGTTTTTCAATGTTAAAGTTAACATCTTCTAATTTAAGAGTAATTTCTCTTTCTTTGTCTTCTAACTTTCTTTTAACAACCAATTCTTTACCTAATTTATTTTCAAAAAAATAAGTAAGATCATAGTTAAGTTCATTTCTTACTTCATTTACTAACTCTAATGCAGATTCGTATTTGAAAAATGAATTACCATATCTTTCATCACATCTGTATAAGAAAGTAGCATTTTTATAGTTGAATGCAAAACACTCTAAATAAGGATTTATTAAGTTATTTACTCTTTTAACTACATCTAACTCAACAAATTTATCAAGATTTTTAGAAACTTCTAATAAGATTGGATAAAAGTTTTTATTTACAATTGGAATAATTGGAGAATTAAATAAACTTTCTAATGTTGTCTCTTCGTTCATTTCATCATCATTGATGAATACTTTTCCTTTTTTTGCAACAGACAAACCAATTGTTAAATATTCAGAAATTCTGAAATTAACTCTATCCTCAGTAACTGACGCATACTTCATTGCAGTCTCAAGCATTCTTAAAGATTTTAATGTTTCTTCATCTTTTACGTGGTTTTCAACCAATGTTCTTTCAATTAAATTTTCACTCAAAAGAAACCAAGAATCTCTAACTAAAGCGATATGACCATCTTCTACAGATTCTACAATTGTAAAGATAGATTCACCTTTACCACCACTAAGTAAATTTGTTCTTTGCTCAGGTGATTTTGTTAAATTATGTACAAATAATTTAATTTCTGGAACCCAGTCATACACTGCAAGTTCATTTAAAACTTTAGACATTCTATCTTGATCAGTTTCAAGATTAATAGTTTGTAAAAGTACATTGATAGGTTGTCTATAAAGCTCACCATTATTCTTAGTGTTAAGAACATTATATAGGTTCTTTAGTTCATATAATAATTCATGACTAACCATATCATCATTTAAACTCTCTAAAAGAGTTTTAACGCCTTTATCATATGTATAAGGTTTTAGTCTTTCATTCAATGATTGAACGATAGCTTTCTCAGAAGCTTCGTTACATGCGTTCATATGTCCCTCAACTATTACAGAAATCTCCTCTTGATCTAGAGATAGATTTTTTTTAAAGTTAAATAATTCAAGTTTAAGATTCTTCATATTTTTTGATATTTTTTTTATGTTATAGAGTATATATTAACTACAAAAAGTCATTTTTTTCTATTTTTATTGATTTAGTGTTCTTTGATGTTATGTTATATATCATTGTTTTTAGTTATATTCTACTTATTCTTTTTCTGAAATTTTTCCATGAAAACATCATCTCCACTTTTTTCCGGAGATCCAGGTTTATTGTTTATTTTATTACTACCTGAAATGTTACTTGCTCTTTCTCGTGCTTTTAGAATATTATTAAACCATCTGGATCTTTTAGGAACTACCACTCTATCTTTAGCATAAGTTCCATATACATCCGAAGCATTTGAATTTGCACCAGTGTTATAAAAACTTCCTGTTTGACCATAAGGAGTTAGTGGATTATTTGGATTAAAAGGACCCTCTACCCATGCAGGTGCACCATGTCGACCACTATTATTATTTTGTCCAAAACTTTCATTACTATTTATAGTTCCGGTATTTGTTTTATTAACATTTACACTACCACCGTTATTATTACTTGCAAAGGTGGTATTTCCACTGTTATTAGTACTTGCAAAGGTGGTATTTCCACCGGTACTTTCATTGTTATTGGTATTTTCACCAACATTTCTATTTACAACATTAATATTAACATCTTCAAAACCTACATTACTACCATTATCAAAATAGTTAGAAACACCACCGGTCATTGTAAACCCATTACTATCATTCATACCAGATCCATACTCTCTTGAATAACCTTCGTCAATGATTCGATCTCTTCTAAATGCCGGATAATATGTTTCAACCGTAAAAGAACACTTTAGTTTAATATTGTTATCACTTGTAAGATTTTTCTCTCTACTCATTTCAATACTATTTGAATCCGGCATCAAAAGAATAGCATCTATATTCATAAAGTTATGTTCAAAATACATAAATCTATAAATCCATAAAGTATCCAATATTGCCTGACTACATTTAAAAGTATCTATTTCACTCGAAAGAGTGATTTCCAAATCATAATTGACTACTATTGGAACAGCTCTAACTTTACCTAAAACTTTTCTTATCTCAAATTCATTTTCAACAACCATTCTAAGCCAAACATTAGGATTGGCAAACTCATCGGATTTTATATTAAAACCCGTCATAGTTAAATGACCTCTTGGGATCAAATCAGTATTTAATTCAATAAATCTATTTTCAGATACTATATCATCTGAAAAAGAATCTAATAAAAATCTTTCATCACCTGTAAGAGAATAGTATATAGGAACTTGAACAAATACATCACCCGAAGTAAATCTGTTTACCCATTTTATTTGTCCCTCTAAAGTATCTAAAACACAAACAGTCAAATCTCTAAAAAAAACATCTTCAAAATTAAAACTATCACCAATCATTCGATATATATTAAATAAACTTTCTTTCTATTACATCATATATCATTTATAAAAAATATAATATGTCAGTAAAAAAACTATTACTTTGGGAAAAATGGAGACCTAAAAATTTAGAAGATATTATTCTTCTTCCTCGAATTAAAAAACAATTCGAAAATGGTATCAATCAACACTATATATTTTATGGACACTACGGAACAGGGAAAACCAGTTTAGCAAGAATACTTATTGGAAAATATACTAAAGAAACTCCTTTTTTGGAATTAAATTGTTCTTTAGATACTTCTATTGATGTTCTTAGAGAAGAAATACAAAATTTTTGCAAATTCACTCCAATGTTTGAATCAAATTCGGACATAAAATATGTATTCTTAGATGAGTTTGAAAGAGTTTCTCCACAATTTCAAGATGCATTTAAGGCATTTATTGAGAAATATAATAATAGTGTAAGATTCATAATAACTACAAATCATATTAATAAGATTTCTGACGGACTAAAATCTAGAATAAAAACAATAAATTTTGATTGCTTAGATTTAGAAGAAGAAAAATATTTAAAAATTGAGTTTTATAAAAGAATACAAAATAATATTCTCACTAAAGAAGGAAAGGAAATATCAAAAGAAAATCTTGTGACAATAATCAATAAAAAGTTTCCAGATTTCAGAAGTATTCTAGTAGAAGTTCAAGACTTTTTAGAAACCGGTGATATCAACAACGGAGTAAGTAATGTGTCTAACAAAGTAAAAATAGACTTATATAACTTCTTATATGAAAATGTAGACTATGAAAGTGTATATCACTTTCTTATGTCAAACTTTGGTCCCGAAAAGGTTGATTCAATGATAAAACTTTTAGGCAGACCATTTATCAATTGGTCTATTGAAAATGGGAAAAATATTGATAAGTTATTTGAATGTAACTATATTATTGCAGATTATACAAATAAATTAGAAACAAATACAGATCCAATTGTATTGGGTATGACTATAATCGGAAAGTTCAGAGATATTTTGAAATAAAGGATAGTCAAAGTTAATATATAACTTATGCCAAACTTCAATTTTACCGACTTTTACTTAGGATATCCTGGACACCCTAGGTTCAGATCCCCAGAACTCATAGAAGACGATGCGATAAGAGTAATTGTTCAAAAATGGGAAATGATTTTATTCACAAATAAAGGAGAAGTTTTTTTTGATCCAGAATTTGGAGGTGACTTAGTATATTACTTACATGAGACAAGATTATCTGCAGAAACAATAGAGGCAGATTTAAAGTCACAAATTGCAAAATACATATCAGAATTAAATAATATTGAATATACACTAAAAGTAACGTTCTTTGAAGACCCAGAAAGATACCAAGAGTATATGGAAGTTTTTTTCCAAGTTAGAGATTTAGATGTTTATTTAGTGGTTGGTTAAAATCTAAAATACGTTTCATTCAGAAAATCAATATAGTTATAAATATTTTTTTCCTTTATTTTTTTAGGTAAATCTTTAAAACTAACATCGGTCCATTCTTTATTAAATACCCATTTCATGTTTTGTGGAGCTTTCTTCTTACTACCATACTTTTTACGCATAGCGTAAACATATTTAAATTGTTGTTTTGATTTGGTAGGCATATTTGAACATTTATTTTATTGGACAGTGGCTAGCACTATAGATATATTTATGATTTAATCTTAATTTTACACCCATTGCCTCAGCAGCAGTTTCGACATCCATAAGACATTCACCATCGGCACCACCGACAAGTATAACATCATTTACTTCACTTAAACTCTCATTGATATTTTGTGCTTCAGCAACTTCTGTGAAAAGTTCATGAAGTTTTTTAGGCACATGATACCATTTGTGATTGTTACCAACATAGACTATTAATGTCCCTTCGTTAGTATGAAAAAAGTCTCCTCTAGCCAATTCACTACTATCTTCTTTTCTTTTTATTTCTTCATAAACATCATCATCTAAAACAGGTTTATAAAAATCAACAGTAACATCATAGTTGTATCTTTTTTCAATTAAATCAACTTGATTTGGAAATTCATATAAATCATCATGATTATCCTGCCCATCCGGATCTTCATCATACAGATAATCTTTATCAACGTTTTTACCTAAATGGTGGTTATCCCAAATCTGATAAACTTTATTAAATCTTTTACAATAACTTTTAAGTTCCTTGATATAATTGTCTGTGAAGAACTTCTTAAAAGATTTTTGCACGTCAACAATAATCAATATATCGTTAGTCGAATGACTTTCAAATGTCTTTAAATACTTCATATCTCGAAATTTAATTTATTTCTTTTTATATCTCTATTTATTTTACTACAAAGTGGTTGTAGATTTGTATAATGATTTAATTTTTCTACATCATAATCTGTGCATGCGGAAGATAAAGGAATTATATGATCGATATCCCAACCATAATTTAATTCACCGTTATATTTACCATAGTTGTCCCAGTTCATCCAAGATTCGAATTTAGACTCTATATACTCTCTTAAATATTCATATGAGCATCCAATTATCTCATCTGTTTTAGAACACTTATTCTTCAAAAATCTTTTAATCATAGATCTAACAGAAACTCTAATTAATTTATTGGGATCTTTTTTTACCACATTATGATAATAATCTCTTTTATAATTTCTTATATTATCAATATTATTAGATCTCCAATTTCTATGAGTCTCAGATCTTCTATCCTTATTTATCTCAGAATATATCTTATCATATTCTTTTTTAAAATCTATATTCTCTACATACCAAATCTTACTTCTCTCATTACATTTATCTTTGTTTATTCTATAATATTCTTCTTTATATTTTTTAAAATGCTTATCCGTTATAAACTTCATTTACTATATATTATTTCTCATTTGTAGTTATTTCACCCTTAGCTTCAAGAAAAACTCTACGTACATTTTTTGGTTGTGCAATTGACCACGGTGTTCTTCTAGCTCTATATAATCGAGTTTTAGCAATTCTACTTACGGTAACAGCATCACCTTGATTACCACCTAATACGTGATAAAAATCCGTATCTTCACCAACATAGATACCAACGTGACCACCACCATCTCTTTTGAATGTAAGTATATCACCAAGTTCTGGTTTATCAATAGGATTACCCCAAGTAGCCCAGTTAAGAGCATATAGAGGATTTTTGACAACATCTTTACCAGCCATTTTAACAACATATCCAATAAATAGACCACACCAAGGAATAGAATCATTAGTATATACTTTTTGTAGACCTAATTTTTTAGCCCATTCCAAAATAAGAGGGTTATTTGCATTACCAACAGATTCTTTAGTTCCAATTAATTTAACTGCTTCAACTAAAATCTTTGGTCCAGATTCGGATTTTAACCATTCATACGACATTTTTTTTAAATTATTTTTTAAAAGTGTTTTGATAATATAAAGTCAGTAGCCTTTATTTCTTTATCATAGTTACTTATATCAAATTGATCAATAGAATCATCTCTCAACTTTTTAAGTCTAAATCTCCATTCAAGAAGCTTATCAACATCACCTGGTTGAAATTTGTTTTTAACATATCCTTTATAGGTTACCGTGTTTATAAACTCTAATTCTTTAAAACCTTCAAATAATTTTATATATTTCATATACTATATATTAAATAAAAAAACTCATCATTTCTGATGAGTTTTATAATTTCTAGATTCTAGTATTTTTATTAAAGTGGAAGTTCTTCTTCTTTTTCCTCACCTTCTTCACCTTCTTGAGCTTGTCCTTCCTGTGCCTGACCTTGTCCTTCTTGTCCTTGACTCTGAACTTGTGCTTGTGGTTCTTCAAACTCACCTGTTTGTGCTTGACCCTGTGGTTGAGCTTGTGGTTGAGCTTGTGGTTGAGCTTGTGGTTGAGCTTGTGGTTGAGCTTGTGGTTGAGCTTGT
>Ga0172367_10006023_pt1 | contig 14445 bp, 11 predicted proteins | sample Lak10m_FD_114542 | JGI IMG/M metagenome (GOLD analysis project Ga0172367, IMG submission 114542) | Freshwater microbial communities from Kabuno Bay, South-Kivu, Congo - kab_022012_10m | ecosystem: Environmental > Aquatic > Freshwater > Lake | place: Democratic Republic of the Congo: South-Kivu... | reverse complement strand
TGATATTTTAATTATAGCTGGTGGAGGTGGTGGTAGTGCTGGTGGTGGTGGTGCTGGTGGATATAATTATTTAATAAATAAAAATTTATTTACTGGAACATATAATATTAATGTAGGTTTAGGTGGTTCAGGTAAAGTTCCAAATACTAGAGGTGATGATGGACAAGATAGTTTTATTTCTTTAAATGGTATTGATATTGCAAGAGCATTTAAAGGTGGTGGTGGTGCTCCAAATGGAACAAAAGCAACAATTTTAACAGGTAATTATGGTTCTACAGGTGGTTGTGGTCATGATTCAGGAAGAACATCTAATACTTTTCCAACAGGAACATTAATAGGAGGTAATATTGGTGCTATATCAAGTCCATCAGGATGGGGGGAAGGACAAAGTGGATATCAATCAGCTGGAGGAGGTGGAGGCGCTGGTCAAGTTGGACAAGTAGGAATTGCTGGAAATGGTAGAATTGCTAATTCTGGAGCTTTAGGAGGTGCTGGTGGTAATGGATTACAAAATAATATAACAGGAATATTAACATATTATGCTGGTGGAGGTGCTGGAGGAACTAATATTAATAATACTTCAAATTCACAAACAATAAGACCAAAAGGTGGTTTAGGAGGAGGAGGTGATGGTAGTTTAATAGATAGACAAAAAGGAACAGATGCTATATCTAATACTGGTGGTGGAGGTGGTGGTTCTGATTGGGAATTTTCAAGTAATAGTGGTTCAGGTGGTTCAGGAATAGTTATAATTAGATATAATGAAAAAATGTTATTAGGTTTAACACAAATAACAGGAACAGATGAAATTGATATTAGACCTAAATTAACTCCTAATGATGAATTTAATCGTCTTAATAGTCTTTTTGAATATACTAATAAATATGATAATAGTTCTAATTTAAATTCTATAGAAATTAGAAGTGAAGGTGAAAATGGTTTTAGTAAATTATCTTCAAGTGGTATTAAATACGGTTTTTCATCTTATATAGCTATTGATAATAATCCTACAAATTTATTTAATAATCAAATAAAAGATGATAATAAAGCATCTTTTGCTGTTAATAGATATAATAATGAAACTGGTAATTTTGGATTAAATATTTATGGAAATAATAATATAAATTTTCCAACAATTTTTGGAGGTTCTTCAAATGCTGGTGATTTTATAATGGTACAATTTACTCAAGAATTTATATTAAAAAAATATTCTTTTATGGCTAAAGATATTAATAAAGCACCAGCTTCTTGGATAATTTATACTGGTAATGATAATAATGTTTTTACTAAAATACAAACATCTGGAGGAAATTATCAAACATATTCAACAACTTCAAATGAATATAATGAAATAAAAGATAATTTACCACCAAAAACAATAATAAGATTTTTACCAAATAATAATATATCATCTAAAAAATATTTAATTGTATTTACTAAAATAATAGGAGGTGGTAATGGAGGAACAACATTAGATTTTAAACAATTAAAATTAGAAGGTGGAAAAACTTCTCAAATATTATCAACAAATTCATTAAATTTAGATAATCCTATGAATTTAATTATTTAAAAAAAATAAAAAATTACCAAATAATAGTTGAAAGTGAATATAATGAACCAATTATATAAGTAAAATAATTATTAATAAATTTATAAGAATTATTAGTAATATTAGGAAAAGTATTATTAACAATAGTAGTAATTAAAATAATATTTGATAAATTAGAAAAACTAGATAAAGACGTAGAAGAATAATTAGAGATAATTGTTGAATTATTCATTTGTTTTTAATTTAAAAATATAAATTATTTTTAAATGAATTATTTAGAAAAGGAATGATTGAAACATTAGGAATTCCATCATTAGACCCATTATTAATATTATCATTAGTAATAATGAATATTGGAGCAAAATTTTTAGATATTAAATTAACAGATTTTCAACAAAAAATAATTAAAAATCATATAGTTCAAGGTATCATATTATTTTCTATGGTATATATTGGTATAAGAGATATATTAAAATCAATTATAATTGTATTTATGATATATTTATTAATATATGTATTATTAAATGAAAAACATCAATTTAATATATATTCAAAAAGATTATTATATAATGAAGGAATAATACAAAATTATAATAATATAAAAGATAAATATTATTTAAATATAGCAAAAATAAATTATGAAAATAATTAAATTGATTTATTAATAGTAAAAACTATATCATCATATCTATTTTTATTAGGTCTTAAATCATATGTTTTTATATATGATTTAAGTTCATCTGGAACTTCATTTTTTAAAATTTCAATCCAATCCCAAGATTGAACATCTTCGATAATTAAAATACCATCTTCAGTTAATAATTGTGAATATAATTTAATGAATTGTTTCATACTATCTAAAGTATGAGGTCCATCATCTAAAATAAAATCAAATTTAATATTTTTATTAAGAAAATTTAAATTAAAGAAATCAGTATTATAAGCATCAATAGAGGTATATAATTTAATTCTATCATTATTTTTTAATTCATTCCATATATCATATTCATTTAAACAATCTAAACCATAAATATTAGCATTAATAAAAAAATCATACCATAATTTAATACTACCACCATTATAAATACCAATTTCTAAAACATTTTTAGCAGTATTTTTTTTATTAAATAATAATTCTTGATATAAAGGAATATATGAATGAATAGTATTTTTATCTGTACGTGTATTATCAATAATATCTAATAAATTCATTAGGTTTAATAATATAAAATAATAAAATCTTTATATAAAAAATGATTTAATTAAAATATTTAAATAAATATGTTAAAAGAAATAATTAATAACTTAATAGATAAGATTAAAAATAAAATTGAAAAAATTAATATTGCTTCTTATAATAAAAGTGATATAATTGGTCTTAAAAGAATTAAATGTGATAAAAGATGTTATATATATTATAAAGATTTTATTGAATTATATAATAATAATTTTAATATAATAGAAATAATTAAAAACACTCATAAAAACGGTATTATAATAGTTTTATTAAATTATGATATATTTGAAATAATTAATAATTCTAATGAAATTAATGAATATATATTCAATCAAATTGGTTCTAATAATATTATTTCTTCAATTATTATTATTAAAAATATTGATAGTGGAAAAACATCAAATAATATAAATAAATTAATTGAAGATTTTAACATAATTAAAGAAAAATTTAATTATATACCCATTATTAAATTAGAGGAAGATAATTGTGGAAATGATAAATGGTCTGGACATTATTTAATAAATATTAAAGGTGGTAATAATAAATTAAAATCAAATAATATAATTCAATTAGCTAATAATGTTAATAATTACTGTTGTGAATTTAATTGTAATATAAATATATTAAAATTAATTTATGAATTATTTAAAATTAAAGATAGTGAAAATTTAATTAAAAATAAAAATAAAGAAATTATAATTAAATTTAATATATATTTTGAAGAATTTTGTGTTAAAAATAAAATTGAAATTAATAAAAATAATTATTTAATTTGTCCAATTTCTTTAAAAGAAATAACTTTTAATAATATTGATGATATTCAAATATGTCATATTAATCCTATTTCAACTTTAAAATTAAAAATTGACAAAACTTTTGGTATTATAAGTCCTCATCATTATAATAATTTAGCTTGGGGTTTTAAACAAGCAAATATGTTTCAATATAATTATTCAATTAAAGATACACATAAATTTAATATTGAAATGACTATAAATATATTAAAAGAAGATTTTAATAATAGTAATGATAAAAATTTAATATTCTTAATAAATGGATTAACTAATTATCTCTGTAAATAAACATTCATTATTAAGAATATTTGTTTTAATACATTCTTCAAATAAATCTTTTCTTAATTCAATACCAATACCTATTCTATCTAATTTTGATGCTTGTATAGCAGTTGTAAAACTTCCAGAAAACATATCTAACACAATATCACCTTTATAACTATAATATCTAATTGCCATTTCTGGAATTTCTTTTGGAAAAGGTGCTGTATGACCTATTTTATTTTCTTTTTTATTATTAATTTTAATAACGGGTGATAATTTATGAATATCTCTTCTCCAATTATCAATAAATTCTTCAGGTATAATATTATTATTTTGTTTAATTTCGTCTTGAATATTTATTGTTTTTAATGAAAATCTTTTTCCTCTATTACTATCACTTCTATCACATTTTATATTACAACATTCCCATGATCTTAATCCTTTTAAAGTATAACTATTACTTTTAATATTTAAACTACCACAAGAACTACAAGGATACTTTACATCTTTTTCTAATCTATGTTTATGAAATATTAATATATGTTCATAACAATTTAAAGGATATTGATAAAAAGGATATGGTGTATTTTTATTTTTATGTCTTGATGATTGAACTTCACCTTTATCCCATATTATATCATCAACATATGTAAAACCATTATCTTCAAATATTTTTATAAAATAACTTGGTAAAGGTATTTTTCTCATTCCCCAACATTTAATATCATAATTATTATCGTTATCTATAATATCACTAATATTAAATACAAATACACGATGATTTTCTAAAATTCTATAACATTCTTTAATAACTTCTGTCATAAATTTTAAATATTCATCTAAATTTTTCCAAACACTATAATCTCTAACATTATAATAAGGAGGTGATGTACATAATAATCCAATACTTTCATTTGGAAATAATTTCATTTTTTCTAAACAATTACCCCAAATAATTTTAATTTTTTTATCTTTTATAATTTCATTATAATATGAATAATTAAAATTACTATAGTCTTGATAAATTAATTTAATTCCATTAATATAACTATAAATAAAATTATAAATATTCTTATCTTTTTCATTTGAATATTCATATTTTTCTTTAATTATATTAATTATATTTTTATCATTAATATATTCTTCAATATATTTCTTATTAAATTCAAATAAATCGATTTCATTATCTTTAGTTATTTCAATATTATGTAATTTACATAATATTGATATTAATTGATTTTTTGTTTTAGATTTATATTTTATTATCCCATTTTTTTCACATTTATCTAATAATTCTTTTCTTGATAATTTTAATAATTCCATTCTTAATTTAATTAATTATTAATTCATTTTTTAATTTTATAATATTTATGAATTATATTTGTTTTGATTTTTTTAAAAAAACAATTTAAATTGATTTCAAAATAATCATAAAATATTATCCAGTTATTATAATGACTGAATTTAATGAAATTGCTGATATCCTTTATGATGTAAAGGAAAATGTCGGTGATGGAAATTATTTACGTCTTTGTAATCTTGTTGCTTCCCTCAAAAAAAGGCACGATGGAGTTCAAGGAATTCGACATTTGAATTCTCTTGTTCCTGTAGCAACAATACTTCCTGATTCCAGTCCTATTATTCTTAGTTCTGGTTCCTCATCATATCGTTCCATTCCTCAGTCTTCACAAATAACTAGAAATATTCAAGTTGTTTGTGAGTGTGGCTGTATTGTTAGAAAATACTATCTTCATGCTCATAAAAATACTATCAAGCATTATAGGCGTATGAATTCTCAAGCAAACAATACTAGTTAATTTTTTTTTATTTTTGTAAAAAAATGAATTTTTTAATCAAAATAGGTGGTATTTCTTGTAATATGAATAATTTTGATATAAATAAACAACATATAATAACATTATTTAATAATAATGTTAAAGGTGTTAAAATATGTTTAGATGGACAAAATACAAAACATTGTGGAAAAGAAGGACATTGGTTAGAAACAAAAATGAATATAAAACATAATTCTAAAAATGAACCTGACATAAATGGTTATGAAATGAAAAAATCTTCAAATAAAATAACTATTGGTGATTTTAGTGCTAGTGAATATATTTTTTCAGGAAAAAATAAAAGAAATATTATTAATTTTTTAAATAATTGGACAGATGAAATTAAAATTTCTAGAAGTGATTTTATCAAAACATTTGGACATTTTAATTCAAATAAACAAAATAGATATTCTTGGTCTGGAAGTTGTGTTCCAACATATAATAATTGGAATTTTAATGGACAAATGTTATTTATAAATGAAAATAATGATATAATAATATATTATTCATTTTCAAAAGATAAAAGAAATATTAAAAATAATTTTCCATTATTTTTACATAATGATAATATAGTAATTGCTTTATGGAAATCATCAAAAATGAAATTATTTATAAATAATAAATTTAATATAAAAGGTTTCTTTATTTGTAAAAAAATTGGTAATACATATGAAAAAATTTGTTTTGGTAAAGCATTTAGTTTTGAATATTTTATAGAATGTATAAAAAATAAAAAAATTATATTTGATAGCGGAATGTATGATGGAAATAGTCGTAATTACTCTCATTTTAGAGGAAAAGATTTTTGGAATGATTTAATTATTGAAGAATATTGATTATATATTTTCCAAGATAATAGGCAAATTTACAAGCAACAGCATTTCCAATTTGAATAATAATATCTTTATTAGAACCAATTATAATATAATCATCAGGAAAACTCTGTATTCTTTTAAGTTCTGTAATTGTTAATCTTCTAATTTCATTTTCATTATATTTAACCAACGCATCATAACCATCTTTCCAATATCTTGCTGGAATTGTATATGATGGTTTATTAAAATCTAACATTTGTGCTCCAAATCCATATCCTTTTTTTTTATTAATTATTTTTTTATTTTCAATTCCTGCTAATGCTTTTTCGCTTAAATAATATTTTTTTTCAATATTTTCTTTTGGAATTAATATATTTTTGATTGGTATTCTATCTTGAATTGATTTAATAATAAGTTCTGGTTCATTTGGTATAATATTTAAGTCTTTTCTAATTCCTATAATTATAGTTCGTCTTCTATTTTGTGGAACTTCAAAATCACTCGCATATAATTTATTAATTATACAATTATAATTTTTATTTAATTTTTCCATTATAATATCAATAACTTTTTCACCATTTATAGTTTTTTTTGAAAGCATACCTATTACATTTTCCATTATAAATGCTTTAGGTTTAAAATAATCAAGGTAATTTACATATTCTATAAAAAGAGAATTTCTTGGATCATTTTTATCTCTTTTTCCAGCAATACTATAACTTTGACAAGGCGGACATCCAACCAAAATATCTATATTTTTGTTTTCTTGATTATATAATTCATTAAATTTTTCTGGGGATAATTGTGTTAAATCTGCACAATATGCTTTATTATGATGATTTAAATTATAACTTTCAACTGCTTTATCCCATATGTCAATTCCAGCAATTATATTTAATCCAGCATCAATTAAACCTTTTGACATACCACCACAACCACAAAATAGGTCAATTACGTTTAATTTTTTAATATCTGTATCAATAATTTGTTTATTATTTATTTTTGATATTTTCATTTCTTTAGTGATATAAATTAAAATATTTTAATTCATTTTTTTGTTTAAATTAAAAAATGAATTAATCTTAATATAATTAAAAAAGATGAAACAAAAAGAAATAAAATTAGAAAAGAAAATTTTAACAGAAGATTTAGGTAAAATTTTTGAGATGGCAATATGTTTATTATATGAAATAGATTTTAATGGAAAATACAAATATAGTTTAGAAGAAGCAAATAATATTAAAGAAAAACTATATAAACTTAAAAATATTTTTCCACATAAATTAAAACATATTGCTAAAAATAGAAATAAATATGATTTTGTAAGTATTGATAATGATAAAATAAATTTAAGTGCTAAAACAACAAAAAAAAATGATAAAGTTTGTCCTCAAGTTATAGGACAACCATCTAAAAAAAAGTTTTGTAAATTTTTTGAAATAGATGTAAATTATAATTTAGAACAAATTAAAAACTATATTGAAATAAATATAAAGTTATTATTAGAAATATATATTTTTAATACGTTTGATTGTCCTATTATTTATTATAATAAATATAAAAATAAAATTTTATTTGTAAAATTAATAGAAAATATTAGTTGGAAAAATTATACTATTTTGTTTAGTCATATTATTAAAAATAAAAAATGGAATGAAAGTTCTTGTATTATTCTTAATGAAATAACAATTGGAGAATTTCAAATACATAATCATCGTGATTGTATTAAATTTCGTTGGTCATTTGAAAAATTATTAAATTTATCCATATAAAATTTTTAATATTTTTTCATAATATTCTTTTGATATTTCACAACCTTTAAAATTGCGTTTTGTATTTTTACAAGCAATAGCAGTAGTTCCAGAACCTAAAAATGTATCTAATATAGTATCATTTTCATTTGAATGTTTTTTAATTAATTCTTCAAATAAGATTAAACTTTTTTGAGTTGGATGAAATCTATTTTTTCCATTTTGTAATGGATATATATATATACCATTATCATATGAACTATTAAATGTTGGTTTACCATCTTTAACACCTATTAATGCTATTTCTCTACAATTTGTTAGATAATTTATTTGACTATTTCTTGGTTGTGGATTAGATTTAATCCATTCAATAAATCTAATTTGTTTAAATTTATATTTTTCTAATAAATACTTAAGGTCTGTAATTTTCCATAAATCGAAGAACATAATTAAAGTTCCTCCTTTTTTTAATTTATTATAATATTCACTTATAAATTGCTCTAAAATTTCCATAGAAAAATTATTATCCCAATTTCCATAATCAGTTTTCACACAATATTTTTTACCATATATAGAACCATATTTAATATATTTTTCTTTATTTAAATCATCTTTAATTCCATTTAAAATTTTGTATTCATTCCATTCATCTTCAGTTTTAACTTGAGTAATATCATTTTCTTCATTAAATTTAACATTATTATAATGTTCATTCATACCACTATTTTTTGATATTATATATGGAGGATCTGTTAAAATTAAATCAATACTACAATTACTAATAGTGTTTAAATATTCAATACCAGAAATATTTTTAATATCAATAGAAGATGTAATTATTTTTTCTTCATTGATAAATTGATTTTTTTGAAGTAAATTAATTAAATCTCGTTTATTTTTTGATTTACATTTTTTAATTCCAATTTCTTCACATTTTATTAAGAGTTGAATTTTTGATAATTTGGTTAAATCCATTATTATTTTTATAATTAATAATATTTAATTCATTTTTTTTAAATTTAAATTTATTTAAATATAATTGAATTAAAAATAATAATGAATTTATTACACCTTTTAAGAGATTATAAAATTAATGTTAATAATAAAGAATTATTAAAAGAGAATGATGAATGTATCTCAAAAAGGAATATATTAAATAATTCAATTAAAAATCATTTGAAAATTTATGATGAATTAAATGTTATTTATTTTTAAATTTAGATTTAATTAAATAAAACTAAAAATAAATTTATAATTATAATTTTTTAATTTTTTTTGAAAAAATGATTTTTTATTTAAAATTAAAATATATAAATAATAGAAATGTCCATATATGCTGAATTATCTTATCAAAGTCAAAAAGTAGAAATTCAGGAAGTAAAAGGTATTCAATTTTCAGTATTAAGTCCAGAAGAAATAATAAGACGTTCAGTAGGTAATATAACTAGAAATGATATATCAACGGAGAATGCTGAAAATATGTCAAATTCATTATCATCAACAAAAATGGGAACAATAGGTCAATTTGCTGGAGGTTCTGGAATATGTGCTACTTGTGGTTTAAAAAGTTCTCAATGTCCAAATCATTCAGCACATATAGTTCTTCATAGAAGTTGTTTTAATGCTTTATATTTTGATATAACACGTAAAATATTAAAATGTGTATGTTATAGATGTTCAAGAATATTAATATCACCACATACACAACATGAAGATTTAAAGAATGATATGACAAAAATAATGGCAATAAAGAATAATCAAAAGAGATTTGAGGCATATTTTAAGTTATGTAATACGACAACAAAAATTAAATTTTGTGGAGATGATAAACATATTGGTTGTGGTTCAAAACAACCAGATAGATATAATAAAGAGGCTGCTATGAAAATAATAGCGGAATGGAAAGATAAAACAAAAGAAACATCAACACAGTTAGAATTATCAGCGGAGGATGTTCTTAGAATATTTAAGAGAATAACAGATGAAGATATGGAAGTGATGGGTTTTAATCCAACTTGGAATAGACCAGAATGGATGATATTAACAGTATTACCAGTGCCTCCACCAGCAGTTCGTCCATCAATAATAGAAGAGAATGGACAAAGAAGAGAGGATGATTTAACACACAAATTAAGTGATATAATAAAAACGAATAATAATATATTAGATAAAATAAATAAAGGAGCGAGTGAGGAGACAATTAAATTAATAACAATGGTATTACAATATCATGTATTTACATTAATGGATAATCAAATACCGGGTTTAGCACCATCACAACAGAGAAATGGACGTAAATTAAAATCTATTTGTGATAGAATGCGTAAGAAAGATGGAAGAATTCGAGGTAATTTAAATGGAAAACGTGTAGATCAATCAGCACGTTCAGTAATTACACCGGATCCATTTATAAGTATAGATGAATTAGGTGTGCCAATAAAAGTAGCATTAAATATAACATTTCAGGAAGTAGTAAATGAATATAATATTGAAGAAATGAAAAGATTAATTTTAAATGGTCCTGATGTATGGCCAGGTGCTAAATATATAAGAAAAGGGAATGATATGATAACAATAAATTTAAAATATGCTGATTTAAATAAGATAATAAATGAACTTAAATATGGAGATGTAGTTCATAGACATTTGAGAAATGGAGATTATGTTTTATTTAATCGACAACCATCATTACATAAAATGAGTATGATGTGTCATAAAGTAATAATAATGCCTTATCAAACATTTAGATTAAATGTATTAGATACACCACCATATAATGCTGATTTTGATGGAGATGAGATGAATTTACATTGTCCGCAGAATATTCAGACGATGAGTGAATTAAAGGATTTGGCAGCGGTTCCATATTTAATCTTGACACAACGAGATGCCAAACCGAGTATTGAGGTAGTCCAAGATACATTAGTTGGTTCATTTAGATTAACGAAAGATTATACGATAGTTAATGATAAACAGATGGCAAATTTGCAGATGTGTAATAGTTATTTTAAGGGTAAATTAAATAAACCGAGTAAAGATTATACATATACAGGACGAGAATTATTTTCGGAGATATTGCCACCATCATTATTTATCAGTCTTAAGAATAAGGATGAGAAGAGTGTAGTTATTAATAATAGTAGATTGATAGAGGGTAATTTGGATAAGGCAGTATTTCATAATATCACGGATGGATTAATTCCGGTGATATATCATGATTATGGACCTATTGAAATTAAAAAATTTCTGGATAATACCCAAAGATTAGTATGTAGATGGTTATTATCATCTGGATTTAGTATTGGAATCAGTGATTTAGTTACGGATAAAAATACGGATGAGGAACTTAATAATAAGATTAAGGAGATGAAAGCGAATGCATATAAAAAATTGGAGGATATTAGAGTTGGCGAATTAGAGAATAATAGTATATTTAATAATGAGGAATTTATTGAAAGAGAGATTTTAGGAATTTTAAATCAGACTACGAAGGAGGTATCCAGTATTAGTCTTAAAAAGATTGATGAGAAAGTTAATAGAATGTTTAATATGGTTAAATCAGGTTCTAAGGGAAAAGAAACGAATATTGCGCAAATTATGGCGTGTGTAGGTCAGCAGAATGTAGATGGAAAAAGAATTTCATATGGATTCACGGATCGAACATTGCCACATTTTACAAAATATGACGATGGACCCGAGGCTAGAGGATTTGTAGAGAATAGTTTTATTAGTGGATTATCACCACAAGAGGTATTCTTCCACGCAATGGGAGGAAGAGAAGGTTTAATTGATACAGCAGTTAAATCAGTAACAGGAGATACACCAATTCTAATTATAGAGGATGGGGTATCAAAATGTGTAAATATTGGGGATTGGATTGATGCAAAGATTGATAACCCTGATAATAAAGATGATGTAGAACAATTTGGACCGGAAGATGCTAATATGGAAATGTTAGGAGTTCCGGATGGTATTTATATACCATCGTGTGATAAAGTTGGTAAAGTAATTTGGGGACAAATTACAAATGTATCAAGACACGATTCAGGAGAAATTCTATATAAAATTTTAACAAAAGGAGGAAGAAATGTTATTGTAACTAAATCAAAATCTTTAATTGTGTGGAATGGTAGTGAATTTGAGAAGAAAGAAACACCTGCAGTAGTAATTGGTGATTGTATTCCAGCAACAATGAATTTACCGGAACCACCAGTAATTAATGATTATATTGATATGTCAATATATTTTCCTAAAAATAAATATGTTTATGGAACAGATTTACATAAAGCAAAAGATTTAATTGCTGGATGTAGACAATTAAAAAAGAATTGGTGGGAAGAAAACCAAGGAATTACATTTACTGTTCCATATCCAGATCAGAAAAGTTTAAGAAGAACTTTAAATGAAAGACCGGAAAGATTAGAAAGTATTAAAAAAGGTTGTCTATATTCATATGGAGGAACTAAATTTACATATAATATTCCTGATAAATTTGAATTAAATGAAGATAATGGTATTTTCATTGGTATATTCTTAGCTGATGGATGCGCAAGAGAAAAAGAAGGAAGCATTAATATAACTAAAGATGAAGTTAGTGTAAGAGACTTTGTTAAAAAATGGTTTGATAAATATGATATTCATTGGAATGAAGAGAATAGAAGTGATAATGATAATAGAAAATTTAAATGTACGTCTGTAATTGGTTATTGCAATATTTTAGCAAAATTATTTCATAATATATTAGGTCATACGGCAGCACATAAATATGTGCCAGAAATTGCATATACAGCACCAATTGAATTTGTAAAAGGTTTAATTAATGGTTATTTTTCAGGAGATGGTTCAATAGATCATATGACAAAAACTATTCGTGCTAATTCAATTTCAAAAGAATTAATAATGGGTATTTCAACATTATTAAATAGATTAGGAATATTTGGTAAAGTTTCAGTGCTTAAACCAAGAAATAGACCTGATGCAGTTATTAATTCTACAAATGAATGTTATAGTATTAGTATTCGCGCACAATGGGCTGTAAAATTTAAAGAAAATATTAATTTAATTAATAAAGAAAAAGCTGATAAATTAGATACATTTATTGATATTATACACCAACATATGAATTTCAAATATAATAATGATGTAGTCCTTGATGAAATTGTAGAAATTACACCATTAAGTGGTGATGATATTACCAAATATAAGAAGGCATATGATGTTTCTGTGCCTTCAACTGGTAATTTTAGCACAAGATACGGCACAAGCGTGATGAACACATCGGAAACAGGCTACATACAACGCCGGTTAGTGAAAGCGATGGAAGATGCTAAGATTAATTATGACAATACAGTAAGAAATGCATCAGGAACCATAGTTCAATATATATATGGTGAGGATGGGATGGATGGTTGTAAGATTGAGAAGCAATTTTTACCGACAATAGATATGTCATTTATGAAGATGGAGGAAGAGTATAATTTAACGGAAGTGGATCAATTAAGTAATTATTTGACACCACAGGCGTTGAAAGAAGTTAATGGAAAGACATATGAAAGATGTAAGGACCATTTCAAGGATTTATTGGATGATAAGTTATTTATAATAATGAAAGTGAATAAGGGAAGAAAGAATAGTAAAATCAATTATCCGATTGCATTTAATAGATTAATTAATACTGCGATAAAAAGAAAGGAAATTACTGGTATTACTGCAACATTAACAGATTTAACACCAGATTATGTATTAGATAAGATGGAAGAAATAATGAAAACATTATATATTAAAGACCAAGAACAGGGTATGATATTCTTCCACATTTTATTAAGAAATTATTTATCGCCGAAGCGATTAATTATTAAGCAAAATTTCAATAAAGCGATGTTTAATTGGATTATAGAACAAATTTATGAGTATTTTAATGAAGCGATAGCACAACCTAGTGAAATGGTTGGTGTAGTATCGGCACAAACAATTGGTGAAATTGGAACTCAATTAACATTAGATACTTTTCACGTATCAGGAACAGCAGATGCAGTTAAGGCAACAAGTGGTGTTCCTAGATTAAAAGAAATTCTGAGTGCAACCAAGAAAACTAAGAAGCCTATATTAAAAATTTATATGAAAAATGATGTAGCAACGGTAGTTAATCCTAAGATGAATGAAGATGGTAATTATGATGATGAAAGAATTGAGAAAAC
>Ga0172367_10006022_pt1 | contig 14450 bp, 10 predicted proteins | sample Lak10m_FD_114542 | JGI IMG/M metagenome (GOLD analysis project Ga0172367, IMG submission 114542) | Freshwater microbial communities from Kabuno Bay, South-Kivu, Congo - kab_022012_10m | ecosystem: Environmental > Aquatic > Freshwater > Lake | place: Democratic Republic of the Congo: South-Kivu... | reverse complement strand
AAGCAACAAACCATTCCTATGTCCGACTTCGAAACTGCCGAGGCATCGTACAAAGTAGCCCAGGCTGAAGTTAAGGCAGCTCAGTTTGCCGTAAAATCGGCCGAAGCATCGGTAGCCGAAGCCCAGGAGCAACTGGTTAAAACCAAAATTTATGCTCCGATGGACGGAACTGTTTCGCGCCTGACGGTCGAAAAAGGCGAACGCGTGGTGGGAACCAACATGTACGCAGGTACCGAAACCATGATCATTGCCAACCTGAACCTGATGGAAGTAAAAGTGGATGTAAACGAAAATGATATCGTTCGCGTTAGCCTGAGCGACACTGCGCTGGTAGAAGTTGATGCCTATTTGGGCCGCAAATTCAAAGGTATTGTTACTGAAATTGCCAATTCGGCCAATGTAGTAGGCGGTTCAACGGATCAGGTGACCAATTTCAATGTCAAAATTCTTTTGCTTGAAGATTCGTACAAAGATTTGATCGATACTGTTGGAGGCAAAAAATATCCGTTCCGCCCGGGAATGTCGGCCACCGTGGATATCCAGACAGAAACCAGGAAGAATGTGATTTCAGTTCCGATTCAGGCGGTAACTACACGTTCGCTCAAAAACGATAAAAAAGAAGATGTAAAAACAGATGAAGCCGATAAGCCTGAAGAAGAAACAACAGCTGTTACTCAGCAGGGTGAATCAAAAGCGGACGATGAAAAAGTAGAAGTAGTATTTATTTATAAAGAAGGAAAAGTTTACAAACAACCCGTTAAAACTGGTATTCAGGACAGTGAAAACATTGAAATTACTGAAGGGCTGAAAGCCGGAGACGAGATTGTGGTTGGACCATTTAACGCCATCAACAAACAACTAAACGACAGTACACTGGTAAAAAAGGTGGATGAGAAAGAGTTGTTCAAGCCTAAAAAATAGGTCAAATTACCAACCAAAAAATAACCGGAGCAACTAAAAATGTTCCGGTTATTTTTTTGTGACAATCCCAAAGAACAGGATATTCAGCATTTCATCAATCGCCCTTTGCAATTCTTCGTCCGTAAGATTTTTCAGGATAAGCGGAACCTCAAAACCCTGAAGGGCTGCCACAATAGTTTTGGCCGTCAATTCCGGATTTTGAATGGTAAATGTTCCCTTTTCAACACCTTCCAACAACATATTTCTGACCTGCATAATTTCTGCCTCAAAATGGTTGTCGCGAAACTGATTCACAAAATAAAGATTGTCAAGCAAGTCGTTTTTTATGGCTTCGTAATAATTGACCACCATCTTCAGGGTCTTCATCCTGACATAAATGTAGGTTCGCAACTTCTGCTGCGGGTCGTCAATTGAATTGATCTGCTCGTTAATGGCCGCCTGACGAATTTCAGCCTCCGCATCCACCACTGCCTTAAAAATCTCGTCCTTACTTTTAAAGTAGTAGTAAATCGTGCTTTTCCCTTTTTTGGCTTCACGCGAAATATCGTCGAGTACTGTTTTTTTATACCCATAACGCGCAAATACCTGTCGGGCCGACTGTACTACATGTTCCCTAACTTCGTCCTTCCCTGTGGTGAGTTGACTGGCATCCATTTCTTCTCCGGATTAATGAGTGAAGCACTAAGATAAACCTACTTTTTAATTATTCAAGCGATTTAAACACGATCGTTTATCGGTCGAATAGTATATTTCTGATTTCTTTATCTCCGGAAATGATTTATTCTCCTTCAACTACAGTTTCTTCAATTTTCAAATCTTCTGTGCGTTTTCCTTCCACCCAATAATAAATAATTGGCAATACGAGCAAAGTTAAAAATGTTGAAGTGATCAATCCACCGATTACCACTGTTGCCAAAGGCCGTTGAACTTCAGACCCGGGACCGGAGTTGAAAGCCATCGGGATGAAACCAAGACTGGCTACCAGCGCTGTCATTAATACCGGCCGCAAACGGTCTGTAGCCCCGAGTATAATCGTTTTCCGGAGAGGCATTCCTTCTTTCCGGAGTTCGTTGATGTGGTCGAGCAGCACAATCCCGTTCAGCACGGCAACCCCAAACAATGCCACAAAACCAATACTGGCCGAAACCGACAGATACATTCCCCGCAACCAAAGCAGGAAAATTCCTCCTGAAAGGGCAAATGGCAGGTTGATCAGGATGATAATAGCATAGCGCATTTTGCCAAAATTGAGGTACAGCAAGCCAACAATGATGAACAGCGACAACGGAACCACCAGCAGCAAATGGTTCATGGCGCGTTTCTGGTTTTCGAAAGTTCCGCCGTACTCCAGAAAATAGCCGGGAGGCACATTTCCTTTTTCAGCAATAACTTGCTGCAGCTGTGCCACATAAGTACCCATGTCGATGTTTTTGATGTTGATGCCCACAATCAGACGCCGCCAACCGTTTTCGCGCTGAATTTCGCGCGGGCCTTCCTGCGCGACAATGTTACTCACCCGCTTTATCGGGATGAATTCGCCATTGGGCAATGGAACCGGAATCTCCTGAATTTTCTGCAATTCAGACCTGAAGTCGTACGGATAGCGAACCTGAATATCGAACCGTCGCTGCCCCTCATAAAGTTGTCCGGCAACCTGCCCGCCAATTCCGGCTTCGATGACTGCCTGTACATCGTTTACATTCAAACCAAATGAGGCCAGTGCTTCGCGATCGATTTCAATAGTCAGATAAGGTTGTCCGATGGGTTGTTCCACGAAAAAGTTGGCCGTTCCGTTCATTTCAGAAACAAGGGTCGAGATGTTTTCTCCAATCTGGTTAAGTATGTCGAGGTCTTCGCCGTAAATTTTCACTGCCAAATCAGATTTTACACCGCTGGTCAACTCATCCACCCGCATCGCAATGGGTTGAGTGAAGTTGTACGCCAAACCCGGTTCTGTTTTCAGATAAGGCTCAATCTGCGCAGTAATATCTTCTTTGGTCATTCCCTTGCGCCACTCTCCGGTCGGTTTTAAAACTACCCAAACGTCAGTCTGATGCACTCCCATCCAGTCGTTGGCCAAATCGGAGCGACCGGTTTTTGGCACAACGGTTTTAATTTCAGGAATATTTTCAACCAGCTTTCCGGCCAGCCAGTTGGCATTATCCATCGACTCTTTCAGGGTAACCGATGGCATTCGAACCTGCTCGATCAGAATTGAGCCTTCGTCTAATTCAGGGAGGAACTCAGTTCCCAAACGGCTCATAATAACCATCGAAACCAAAAAAATACCTGCTGCAGCAAAAGTCACAAACCAGCGTTTATCGATGTACTTTTCCAACCCGCTTTGGTAGCGCGGCCGCATCCAGTCGATCAGAAAATTGCGGCGCATTTTTACCCCTTTTCGGAAAATGATGGAGGAAATGGCCGGCACAAAAATCAGCGCCAGAAGCAGTGACCCCAGCACCGCGGCGGCAACCGTGATGGCCATGGGCCGATACAAAATACCTTCCATCCCGCTGAAAGTCATGATAGGCACATAAACCATCAGGATAATTAATACACCGAAGAAAATAGGCCGAACTACCTGTTTGGCAGCGGTAATGATCAGGTCGTCGGTTTTTTCGCCTTTGTGTTTTTGCAAACGATGAACGATGTTTTCAACCATCACCACCGAACCATCCACTACCATCCCGAAGTCAATAGCGCCCAAACTCATCAGGTTGGCCGCCAGCCCAAATTCGCGCATCCCGATAAAGGCAAACAACATCGAAAACGGAATGACCATCGCCACAATCAACGCACCCGAAATTTCGCCGAGTAAGAGCAACAGAACCACAATTACAAGGAAACCTCCTTCAACAAGGTTGGTGGAAATGGTGGCCGTTGTGCGATCAATCAAGTCCGACTGATCGTAAAACTTTTCAATTTGCACACCATCCGGAAGCGATTTATTGATGGTTTCGATTTTGTCTTCAATTTCAGAAATGACCTGCCGTCCGTTTCCGCCACGAAGCATCATTACAATACCACTCACAATCTCGCCTTTACCATCCTGGGTAACACCGCCCTGCCGAATTTGTGTACTGACAACCACATCGGCCACATCTTTTATATAAACCGGCTTGTTATTGATATTCCGGATAATGATATTCCGGATGTCGTCCGCTTTGTTAATTTGTCCGTACCCACGAATGATGTATTGTTCGCGGTTGTGCTCCAGGTAATTTCCTCCCGAAACGCTGTTGTTATTGGCAATTGCTTCGGTTATTTCCTTGATTCCGATGCCGTACGTACGAATTTTCTCCGGAGATATGACCACTTCGTATTGCTTGACGAATCCACCGAACGAATTGATTTCGGTTACGCCTTTCACCACTTTTAGCTGCGGTGCAATCAGCCAGTCCTGAATTTCACGCAGTTCAGTGAGCGATTTGTTCTCGCCGCGAACAGCATATTGGTAAATTTCGCCCAACGCAGTTGATATTGGTCCCAATTGCGGCGCCGAAACATCCTGTGGCAAGTCGGATGAAATGGATTGCAGCCGCTGGCTAACCATCTGGCGGGCAAAATAAATGTCGGTCCCTTCCTCAAATTCGATGGTCACCGCAGACAAGGCAAACTGAGAAGTGGAGCGTACCTGTTTCACATCAGGTAAGCCATTCATCGCCGTTTCAATTGGGTAGCTCACCAGTTTCTCAACATCGAAAGGAGAATATCTTCCGGCCTTTGTAATAACCAGAACCTGCACCGGAGTAACGTCGGGCAGTGAGTTGATGGGCAGTTGGATGAGCGAAAAATAGCCCCCCACAGCCATTAAAACGACCAACGATAGCGCGACAAATTTCTGCCGGACACTGAATGATATGATTTGATTAAGCATGGTTTTTCAGGTTTGTTTTTAAGTTTATACAAATTAAAGTGTACTAATTTACTTGTCTTAAAACCTTATTTATATGGCTACCTCAGTAGAAAAACAGCACCAATACACAAAACCTTATTACCTTATTTTGGCTTTATGGTCTTCTGGTAAAACTTAATAAATTCCTCATATTCTTCCATATAACTAATCTTTCGATGATGTTCTGGCTGGTTATAGATGTAGTTGCATACTTTTTCGACATCCCCTTTTGATACCGAAAAAGCGGAACAGGTATCCTGCCATTTAAATTTACCCTGACAAAATTTGTTTTCATTTATAAACCGTTCGGAGCTATTTGCCACAATGGCTGCCATAGCCTCTTCTGAAACATTGGGTGAGCGCGAAATAAGGAAATGGACATGTTCAGGATTTGCATAAATGGCATAAAGGAGACTTTCATTGTTTTTTACTATTCCTGTGATATATTTTTCGATACGCTCCCTGTGCAGATCAACAATCAAAGGCAATCGGTGTAATGTGGTGAACACAAAATGTGTATAGAGATTGTTGTATTCGACTTTCATAATAAGGTAATAAGGTTGGGCTTTGGGTTCTACTTGTTTTCTACTGAGGTAGCCTTAATAAATCAGGTTCTAAAATATTGCAATTGGGCATTTATCTATTATTCATATCCTGTTTTGTTAACACATTATTCTTCTGCAATTTTATCAAACCTTGATAATGCTTTCAGACTGAAAATCTGGGTTACTGCAATCTGTTCAGTTTTTTCGAGGCCTTTGCGTACCAAGGCATATTTATCGCGAAACTCCTGAACATCCACTTTCCGTTTTTCAAACACCAAATCGCTGATCTGAACAAATACCACCGGATCGTTTCCTTCGTATGTCAAGGCTCCCATCGGAACGGTCAGTACCTCTGTTTGCGACGAAGTCTGAATGGCCAGATGCAGGTTTTCGCCCGGTTTAGGCCAATTGTTGGAAGTTTGAAGCAAGACGTTCACAATCACCGACCGGTTGTTTTCGTCCAATCCCGGATTGATTGATGTTACCTGTGCCTTCATGGTAAACGAATCGTTTTGCCTTCTGGAAATGTTGACCGAGTCGCCGGGATTAATAAAGCGGGCGTCTTCAGGCGAAACATATCCGCGAACCAAAACCCGGCTGATGTCGAGTACGCGTGCCAGATTTTGCAAGGCGTTGACCGACTGTCCCAATTCAACGGTACGCTGATCGAGCACTCCACTGATGGGCGAATGGATTTTGAGCGTCGGATCAATACTTTCAGCTGTCCGGAAAGCGTTGATTTCCTTGTCGGGGACTCCAATGGCTTTCAGTTTTGAAACCGATGCAATAACGGAAGTCTTTGCCCTCTGAAAATCGGAACGAGCCCGATCCAACTCACTTTTCGAACTGATGGTCTGTTCCACCAGTTGCTCCAGCCGCTGCAACCGTGAACTTTGAAATGTTTCCTCCGAAACCGCCTGCAAATATTCCGAAACCATGTTTCCAAATTCAAGGCTTTCGATGCTGAACAGTTCCTGCCCCACCCGAACCGATTGCCCTTCCTGAACCAAAATCTTGCTCACCCGTCCGTCAATCGGAGTGCTGATGATGCTGATGTGGTTGGGTGCCGGAAATACCACTCCGGGAACGGTAATCCGGTAATTCTGAATGGCTCTCGATACCGGCTGAACCTGAATTTTTAATTCTCCCTTTTCCTTTTCATTCAGTTTCACCAGATCAGCCGCTTTCACTCCTGAAATAGAGGGCGGTGTATCAGAATTGGAGGTTTCCTGTGTTGCCTGGTTTTTGCTTCCGCACGAATAAATGAGCAGTGCAAAAGAAATTACAAGAAATTGGGTGATGGTTTTGAAAGTACTCATGGTTGATATTTTTTCTGAATGATTGACTAATAAACGAGTTCCAGGTTGAGAAAGCGTTCGAGCTCGACCAACTGAATGTAATAATCGCGCAAAGCGGATAAATACCGTTGCTGACTGTTCAGATAAATTTGCTGTGCCTGAATGAGGTTAAGTAAATCAACCTCGCCCAACCGATAAGCATTTAAAGTGAGCGTTTGCAGTTTTTCAGCTTTTGTCCTGATTGTTTGGTCGTATCGTTGAATCGTTGACCGACTGACTTCGTAGCTGTGCCATGCATGTTCTATCTGCTCCTTAACCCCCGAACGTATTTCCTTCTGTTTCCAGCGAATTTCATCCTGCCGGGCCAGATTCATTCGTATTTTCCCTTTTTGCTCGAACGGGTACCAAACCGGAAAACTCAATCCCAGTTCAAATCCGTTAAAATTGTATCCAGTGCCATAGTCCTGCTTGTAAAGGTTAAAACGAACATCGGGCAAAATGTTGCTGCGGGCTTCTTTCAAGAAATATCCTGAAGCGGTGAGTTCGCTTTCCGACGATTTGTACATCGGCTGGTCGGTTAGAACCGATAATGCGGTGATTTGCGAAATTTCCACATTGTTGCTTTTCAGCGTGTCCATGAATTCGATGGTGTATTTCTGATTTTCAGGCGGAAGCCCCATCAAATTAAACAGTGAATAGCGAGCCATGTGCAGTTGACGACGGGCATCGTCGATGTCATTATTTGCCTCTGCCACCTGCAATTCGGCTTTGGTCAAATCCATGCCGTTGCCCATCCCGGTTTCAAATTGCGTGAAAACGGCGTTGTACAGTTCAGTAGCCAATTTAAGCTGCTGCTCGCGAAGTTTCTGAAGATGCAGAGCGTAAATCACCTCAACATAGCGCGATTTTACCCCAGATTTTAACTTTCGTTCTTCTTCCTGAATAGCAAATTCTATTGCCTTCTCCTCCTGATGAAGTCCTTTGATCCGGTAAGAAGTAGTCAGCGGAAAATCAACCGATTGGGAAACTGTCCAACGCTGTTCCTGAAAAGGATCAGCAGCTTTCGCATCAATTCCCTCCTTCATGTAACTGATTTCGGGAGCAGAAATGCCGGTTTGTGTGCGCCATTCGGCCTGCTTCTGCTGAAGTTGCGACCGCATTTGGTTGATTTGCGCATTGTTTTTTATTGCCTGCTCAACGGCATCCTGAATGGTAAGCAGCTGGGCCTGAGTAATAAACCAGGAACTCAGTGAAATAAATAGCATGAAGATTTTCAAAGTGTGCCTCATGGTTAGCTGATTCATGAATTAGTAGCCAAAAGTTACTGATTATAAATGTAAAATGCAGTTGAAATCAGTACTTTTTATGCCAGTTGATTTTTCAGTTTTGTTTAAGTCAAGCTTAACAATCGAAGTAAAAAAAGGATTTTGAAAAATGGCTTCCTGTCAAAGAAGCGGAGCAATTGAGGGTCAATTAAGCACTATCAACAATCTTATTTCTAGTGACTTAATGGTGTTATAAAGACTCATTCTATATTGCATGTTTATAAAATATGACAATGTTTTCAGTAGTCAAATTGTTAATTTTTAGAGATATAAACCGTCAAATTAGCTTAACCAGTTTCTCTTTCGTCAAATCCTCTATCTTTGCGGCTTCTTAAAAAACAGGATAAACGATGATATCAGTTGATGGATTGGCGGTTGAATTTGCAGGTTCAGTACTTTTCTCGGACATTAATTTTGTGATTAACGACAAGGACCGTATTGCCCTGATGGGGAAAAATGGTGCAGGAAAATCCACCTTGCTCAAAATTATTGCCGGGGCTCAAACCCCAACCCGCGGGCGCATTTCGGCACCAAAAGATGCCGTGATTGCTTACCTTCCGCAGCATTTGCTGATCGACGATAAACGTACTGTTTTTGAAGAAGCAGCACAGGCTTTTTCCCGCATCCACGAAATGGAAGCGCAGATTGCGGCCATGAACGATGAACTGGCTACCCGCACCGACTACGAATCGGATAGTTATTATGCCTTGATAGAGCAAGTTTCGACCCTGAGCGAGAAGTTCTATTCGATTGAAGAAATCAATTTCGATGCAGAAGTGGAGAAAATTTTACTCGGTTTGGGTTTTGTGCGCGAAGATTTTACCCGTCCAACCAGCGAATTCAGCGGTGGATGGCGCATGCGCATTGAGCTGGCTAAAATCCTGTTGCAAAAGCCCGACCTGATTTTGCTCGATGAGCCCACCAACCACATGGACATCGAATCGATCCAATGGCTCGAAGAATTCCTGATCAACAGCGCCAAGGCGGTAATTGTGATTTCGCACGACCGCGCTTTTGTTGACAATATTACCACCCGAACCATTGAAGTGACGATGGGCCGCATTTACGATTATAAAGTCAATTACTCCCATTACCTTCAACTGCGCCGCGAGCGCCGCGAACAGCAGCAAAAGCAATACGACGAACAGCAAAAGATGATTGCCGAAACCACCGAATTTATCGAACGTTTCAAAGGCACTTATTCTAAAACTTTGCAGGTTCAGTCGCGGGTTAAAATGCTTGAAAAGCTTGAATTAGTCGAGATTGACGAAGAAGATACCTCGGCTCTTCGCCTGAAATTTCCGCCATCACCCCGTTCAGGAAACTACCCGGTAATTGCGGAGGATGTCAGCAAAAGTTATGGTGATCATTTGGTTTTCAGGAATGCGAACCTGACAATTCAGCGTGGCGAGAAGATAGCTTTCGTTGGCAAAAATGGCGAAGGCAAATCAACTTTGGTAAAAGCCATTATGGGAGAAATTGAGCACGAAGGCAAACTGACACTCGGGCACAATGCCATGATTGGTTATTTTGCACAGAATCAGGCTTCGTTGCTCGACGAAGAGCTGACCGTATTCCAAACCATCGATGATGTGGCGGTGGGCGATATCCGGACAAAAATTAAAGATCTTCTCGGTGCCTTCATGTTCGGGGGCGACAGCATTACCAAGAAAGTAAAAGTGCTTTCAGGAGGAGAACGAACCCGATTGGCAATGGTCAAATTGTTGCTCGAACCTGTGAATTTGTTAATTCTCGATGAGCCGACCAATCACCTCGACATGCGCACCAAAGACATCCTGAAAAGCGCACTGAAAGATTTTGACGGCACGCTGATACTTGTTTCGCACGATCGTGATTTTCTGGATGGGTTGGCAGAAAAAGTTTTTGAATTTGGCAACAAACAGGTGAAAGAACACCTGTATGATATCAAAGGATTTCTTCAGAAGAAAAAGCTGGACAACCTGCGTGAACTGGAACGGAAGAACAAGTAGAAAAAAACAGTTACAAGTTGCGTGTTACGAGTTACGGGGATTCTTTTTTAACTCGAAACACGTATCCCGTAACCCGCAACAAAAAATCACTCCTTCCTGGCTGTTAAAATGCTTTCTTAATCCGTGCAAGTGCTTCCTTCAAAGTAGATAACGGACACCCGATATTAATTCGCATGTACCCACTACCCTGCTTTCCAAACTGAACACCGCGATTTAGCCCGACTCCGGCCTCAATCAATTTCTGGTTCAATTCTTCGTCCAAAAGGCCGTATGCCGAAAAGTCCACCCAAATCAAATAGGTGGCTTCCGGTTTCATCACCTTTACTTCAGGCATATTTATCCTGAAAAAATCTTCGAGGTAAGTATAATTGTTCTGAAGGTAATTTAACAGTTGTGCAAGCCACTCTTCTCCATGCGTGTAAGCCGCTTCGAGTGCGACCGTTCCGAAAATATTTCCCATGTGCAGATGGGGAAGACGCATCACTCGTTCGTAGGCCACAAAATGCCGCTTGTTGGGAATGACCAAAAACGAAGTTGTTAATCCTGCGGTATTAAATGTTTTGCTCGGAGCCATACAAATCACACAGTTTTGGGCAATTTCGTCGGAAAGACCTGCCAGTGGGGTGTGTCTGTACCCGTCAAAAATCAGATCGGAATGAATCTCGTCTGAAATAATCAGGATTTTATTGTCGATACAAATTTGGGCCAGAGCAGTGAGTTCTTCCCTGTTCCACGCCATACCTCCAGGGTTGTGCGGATTACTGAGCAATAATAATTTGGTCGTCGGTGTAATTTTACTTTTCAAATCCTCCAGATCAAAATAGTAGCGTCCGTTTTCCAGCTTCAGCGGATTTTCGATCATTTCTCGACCAGTTCCTTTTACCGAATCAAAGAAGGGGAAATAAACCGGTGGTTGAATAATCACACCTTCTCCCGGTTTCGACAAAGCTTCAATGGCCATAGTCAACCCAGCCACTACTCCCGGACTAAAGGTGACCCATTCAGACTTGATTTCCCAGTTGTGGCGCCGCTTCAGCCAGTTGACGATTGAATTCGTGTATGATTCGGCCCTGAAAGTATATCCAAATAGCTCGTGTTCAGCTCTTTTTTTTATGGCTTCAACAATAAAATCGGGAGTCCGGAAATCCATGTCGGCGACCCAAAGTGGCAGCAAATCAGCGTTTCCAAAAAACATCTGGCGACCATCGTATTTTATACAGTTGGTATTGGTCCGGTCAATCAGTTCGTCAAAATTGTATGTTTTCATTGACAGTATTTACGATTTAAGAATTTACAATTTACGATTACGTAGTTTCAAAAAGCTGGGATTTAGGGAAGGTCTATTCTACTGAGACAATTTAATCCGTTTTCCTGTTCCACTTTTAGCACAAAATCGAAGCGATTCAATGAAAGGCAAAGATCAAAATCGGCCATTGGGGCCCATTCCTGTTTTTCGGGGGCAAAGAAACGCGCGCCATCGCCTATTTTAATTTGTTCAACCATTGCAAAAAAATCGTTGGGTTTTCCTTCCAACTCATTTTTTACAAAAACAGCCAACAGAGTATCTTCATCGGTCGGATACTGGCAACTGTAGCCCATGCAAACCAACGAAACCTGCGTCGGATTTTGTTTTCGGATGTAATTAATAATTGCCTGGGCATTAACGAAACTTCCGGTGATAATTTCGTCGGCACCTTTGGCGTTGGCAATCCCCTGTGTTCCGGAGCTGGTAGTATGCACCATTGTCTTTCCTTCCAAATCAGACTCCAGCAATTGAGACGGTGAATTTCCAAAGTCAAAACCTTCAGGTTTTCGTTCATGCCGTTCTCCAACTAATATAAAATCCGGATTTTCTCTTTTGAGTCGATACGCAATTTCAATGTCCCCAACCGGAAAAATCTTTTGGACTCCATTCCCAAAAGCATAACAAGCCGTTGAAAAAGCTCTGAAAACATCAATAATTACCGTTAATCCCTTTGCTTTTTGCGCTCCTTCGAGCAATTGCAATATCTCAATTTCCATGAAGCAGTGTTTAAACCTCTAACTAAATATTAATTAAAAGACTAAATATCAAATAATTAATCAAAATGCTTTACATTACTTTAATGTTTCTGGTCTCCGTTAACAAAAGCATAATACATCTTTAACGTATGTTTTTCAGCATGTATGCTGCACAGCATGTATTTTTGTAATGTATTTAAAACGAAGAAAACATGAAAACAATTAATTCAATTTCAAAAGTAACAATGTTGATTGCATTTGTAGCATTTGCAAACACATTAATGGCAACAGGAAACTTAAAAGTTAACATCCTTCCTTTAACAGCCGAAAAAGCTGTAGTTGCAATTTCGAACACAGCAGCCGCCAATTTCCAGATCAATATAACAAACGAAAATGGCGAAGTTGTTTATTACAAAGAAACTGATGCCGACAGCAAAGATTTCCGCAAAGTTTTTGATTTTTCGAATCTTGAAAAAGGAGACTACAATTTATCGGTTACAGTGAACAACGAAACTACAGAACGTCCATTCAAAATCGACAGCAAAACTATTGCTGTCGGAAAAGAAAAAAGCAATCTTGAACCTTTCTTTGCCTTCCGTGATGGTGTTTTGAAAGTTTCGTACCTGAATTTTGCAGAAGAAAACCTTAGTCTGAATTTCTACACAAAAGACGATCTGGTTTATTCGAAAGAAATTGGCAACAAATTTAACGTTACCGAAGGGTTCGATCTTTCAAAGCTCAGCAAAGGTGCCTACTCAGTAGTACTTTCAACCGACAACAAAAGCTACTCATACAATTTGAATGTTGAATAATCAAATTGTAATATCTTCCAAAAAATGCGGTATCAGTCGATGCCGCATTTTTTTTGCTTCAATCGAAGGAATTTTTATCAAAAATCGCTTCAACAGATTCAAGCCAAATAAAAATTAAATTTGCAGCTCAATAATTTACTGAAGCATGAGAAGAGAAGAGGTAGAGATAATGGCGCCGGTGGGGTCATACGAATCGCTGATGGCGGCCATTCAGGCGGGTGCCGGATCGGTTTACTTTGGAGTTGAGCAGTTGAACATGCGTGCCCGTTCGTCGAACAATTTTACCATCGACGACCTTAAAAAAATTACCGAAATTGCTCATTCAAAGGGCGTAAAAACATACCTGACTGTTAATGTGGTTGTTTTCGACAACGAACTCACTCAGCTGCATGCGATTATTGATGCTGCCCGCCAAGCCGGTATTTCTGCCATCATTGCTTCCGACATTTCGGCCATCATGTATGCCCGCCAGGTGGGAGTCGAAGTGCATATCTCAACTCAGGTGAATATTACCAATATCGAAGCCGTCAGGTTTTATTCCACTTTTGCCGATGTCGTGGTTTTGGCCCGGGAAATGAACATTGGCCGCGTCTGGGAAATCTCGAAACAAATCAGGGAACAAAATATAAAAGGCCCTTCAGGAAACCTGGTACGGCTCGAAATGTTTGTTCACGGGGCACTCTGCATGGCTGTTTCGGGCAAATGTTACCTAAGCCTGCACGAAATGAACTCGTCGGCCAACCGTGGAAGTTGTATGCAAACCTGTCGGCGCGCTTACACAGTCACCGATAAGGAAACCGGCGCAGAACTGGAGATCGACAACGAGTACATCATGTCACCCAAAGATCTCAAAACCATTCATTTCCTGAACAAAATGCTCGATGCCGGAGTGTCGGTACTCAAAATTGAAGGTCGGGCCCGTTCTGCTGAATATGTTTATACAGTAGTAGAATGTTACCGTGAAGCCGTTCATGCGTATTTTGACGATGAATTTACCGACGAAAAGGTTGCCGACTGGGATTTGCGTTTGTCCAGTGTTTTTAACCGTGGATTTTGGGATGGATATTATCTTGGGCAACATTTGGGCGAATGGAGCAAAAATTACGGTTCGATGGCTTCACACCGCAAATTGTATGTTGGTAAAGGCCTGAATTATTTCTCCAACCTGAAAGTGGCCGAATTCAAATTGGAGACTGGCCCTCTTCGGGTGGGCGACGAAATTTATATCACCGGCCCCACTACCGGACTGGTGAAAACCACCGTCACCGAAATTCAGCTCGATAAGCAATCAGTAAATGAGGCTCCCAAAGGATCGTATATTTCCATTCCGGTGGATACCAAAATCCGTAAATCGGATAAACTTTACAAAATTGTGGAAGCATCGGAAGTGAAGCAGCAATAAAAAATCCAATGACATTTAATCAAACAATTTTGATTTCAGAAAAATTATCTTCAGGAAGCACTTTTTGCTGAAAAAAGATATTGTATTTTTAAAGTTTTTATTGTAAAATTGGAAACGAAAAGTTCAGATTTTACGATTGACTAGTCCTAAATAATCGTTACAGATTTAAAGGACTAAATTAACAGATTCACCGACCGTTTCAAAGCTAGCTTTGAAACGGTCGGTTTTTTTATAGCTTTTAATTTTAATGGTCTGTT
>Ga0172367_10006021_pt1 | contig 14453 bp, 11 predicted proteins | sample Lak10m_FD_114542 | JGI IMG/M metagenome (GOLD analysis project Ga0172367, IMG submission 114542) | Freshwater microbial communities from Kabuno Bay, South-Kivu, Congo - kab_022012_10m | ecosystem: Environmental > Aquatic > Freshwater > Lake | place: Democratic Republic of the Congo: South-Kivu... | reverse complement strand
TGGGTTCAGTGGCGATTATGAAGAGATAAATATTACAAATTGAGTAAGCAAAAACGCTTTACGAAGTCTCATCATCAGCCGTTATTTTGAAAAACAAGGGGTTTTCTGTCAGGCACTATATAGGTGTTGTCTAATACTATGCTTGAAACGACCGAACTCTCCTTGTCGATGATGACATTGCTTCCGATGATGGCTGAAGGGCCTATGATCGTTCCGGACAGGAGCTGGACGTTGTTTCCGATGCTGACGGGTGTTCTGATTTCAACCGATTTGCTCATGACAACGTTTCTGCCGAAAGCGCATCCCGGTTCACCACCATATCCCGGAAGAACGTAGCGTTCAGCGCCGGTTTCGAGAGTCTCCATCGATGCCCGGTAGTAACTGGCCATGTTGTCAAGAGGCATGAGAGACAGCATGACCTCCGAAGGCTGTTGTTCATGAAGTTCCGGAATGCCTGACAGGGTGATGCTTCCGCCCTGGCAGGTGCAGTGATCACCTGTCGGCATGGAGCGCATCATGCCGGCATAATCCTGCCGTTTGTCGTACCGGATGAAGCAGAAGCCGCTGATGATCAAGACCCGTTCGTTGCCGCAGAATCTGCGGTTTTTGTCGAGCATGTCCTGCACGGTATCATCCGTCTGAAGGCTTGAGTAGGAAAGAGGAATTCCCCAGCGGCTTCCATCTTCGCAATAGTTTTCCACCGTTCCGAGCGGGCCATCGCTGAGCAGACGGATGCCGGTGCTTCCGGTCATGATCGCGAAGTCGATAAGAAATTCGATGAACGGCTTGTTGCACATTGGCAGAAGCAGGGGATGGATGGACGGAAAGGCTTTATGAGCCCACGCATATTCCTGTTCCCTGACAGCCAGAATGGTTTTCATCGCTGTTTTTCTGAATCGGCTTCGGCGGCAAACGAAGAGGCCGCTTCACCGGGGTTGGCAAAGATGGAGAAAAGTCTTGCAGCCTGGGTCAGTTCGAAAACCATGGCCACCTTTTCAGTCAGTCCGGCAAGCTTCAGATCACCCTCTTTTTCGATCGCCTTGCGCAGGCATCCCACAATGGTGCCCAGCCCGCTGCTGTCGATAAAATCGAGGCCTCGGCAGTCGAATACCATTAACGGAGACTTTTCGAGCCATTCAGGAAAGATTTTCTGCAAAGATTTGCTGTTACGGGCATCGAGACGACCATTCAGTTCTGCAATGCCTATAAGGCGACCGGCAATGTTGTCGAGACTGAAGTTCATGATGGGATCCTTTAGTAAGCTCCCCTGCCGCTGAGGACAGCCGGGATGGTTTTCAGAAGAAGATGGAGGTCATTGATCACCCCCGCGCTCTGGATATACTGGAGATCGAGTCTGACCTGATCGGTGAAAGGGATGTCGCTTCTGCCGCTGACCTGCCACAGGCCGGTGATGCCCGGAATGGCGTGCAGTCGCTTGCGCTGTTCAAGGCTATACTGGGCGACCTCTCCGGGGACGGGAGGGCGCGGCCCCACCAGACTCATGTCTCCCTTGAGCACATTGATCAGCTGTGGCAGTTCATCGATGCTGAATTTCCGGATGATCCGTCCGGTGCGGGTTATTCTCGGGTCTTGTTTCATTTTGAAGATCACCCCGTCTTTCGACTCGTTCTGCGCTGCAAGCTCGGCTTTGACCTTTTCGGCATTGACGATCATCGATCGGAACTTGTAAAACCTGAAGTGACGTCCGTTTCTGCCCACCCTTGTCTGGACAAAGAATACCGGCCCGGGATTTTCAAAGACGATGCACAGGGCAGTTATCACGAAAACCGGCATGAGGGCGAGAAGTGCGGCAGACGACACCACTATATCAATGAGTCGCTTTGTCAGGTAGGAGAGCCTGATGGTGTTCTCCCAGGCGGCAACCTTCATTTTGCCCTTGAGTCGAAGCGATGGTCTGATATTGTCACTGATTTTACGGATCAGTTCACGCCGGACGGTTGGATCGAGTTCCATGGTTTATTAGGCGTTCGAGCTTCGGCTGATGATTTTCCATTTCATAACCCGGTAAAGAAAAAGGGGATTTCCAATAACATATCGTTTCCACATCCTTCCAGGCTCCTGCAATATCCTGTATATCCACTCCAGCCCTATTTCACGCATCCAGCGTGGTGCACGCCTGATGTTTCCCGAAAAGAAGTCGAACAGGCCGCCTACTCCCATGAGGATGGTCGGCTGGAGTTCGTGCCGGTGACGGACTATCCATTTCTCCTGGAGTGGGGCGCCGAAAGCGACCATCAGGATGGAGGCTTTCGACTGGTTGATGGTTTCGATAACCGAAGCGCTCTCCTTTTCATGATCGAAGTAGCCATGCATGGTGCCCGCGATGCTGAGGCCATGACCTTGGGCAATGGCAGTGGCCGCCAGTTCGGCAACTCCGGGCTTGCCACCGAGAAGAAACATCGACTGTTTCTCTTCGGCGGCCATAGTGCTGAGAAAGGGGAGCATGTCGGTTCCGTTGATGTTTTCCCTGAGCGGAGTGCCGAGCATTTTTCCTGCAAGGACGAGCCCAATGCCGTCAGGCATGATATGGTCGGCCATTCCGAGTGCCTTGCGGTAGTCGCTGTCGGTTACCGATTTGTTCATGCAGTCTGGATTGACGAAGAAAATGACCGACTGTTGTTTCTGCCGGAGTGTCTGCCTGAGAAGCTGTATGGCATCGTCCATCGTGATGTTGTCGATCTTCTGGTCGAGCAGGTGGAAAACAGGTGATGACGAGGCTTCCCGTTCAGAAAAGAGCAAGGCCGGCAAGGCGCGCAGTATGAGCAGAAAGTCATAGACGGGATGCTTGCTGTAAATGTACTCCCAGTCGGTGGCTTCGCGTCCTTCATGCGCAATCCTGCTGCTTTTCCTGATATTCCAGAGAGAGACGATACCTGGTTTGACCATGCTGACATATCCCTGTTCTGCGTCAGGAGTGCCAGGTTGCCACTCTCTGATTGCGGTACCTGCCAGGGCCAGACGTCCGGTAAAGAGCTCAAGAAAAAGCGGCAGGGTGGCCACGGAACCTGAAAGATTGTTGAAGCTCAGCAGGGTTATCGGTTTGCCTGAACGTCCGAAAACGGTTCGTTTCGAAAAAACCGGTTTTCCTGCCGAAAGCCTGACGGCAAACCGGTAAAGCAGTACGGGGATGAACAGGAACAGGGTGACGCAGAGAGCTACGCACAGTTCGATTATCCGGACGATCAGTTCAGAAAACAGCGTGCTTGTTGCGAACGCCATCCGCCTGAGAATGCTGCGTCGTATTTTCGATCGGCTGGTGAGACGTTTTTCCAGTTCCCTTACCTCTTGAGCCGACCTTTTCATAGTCATGACCCGGAAGTGGTTTGCGTCTCTGTATTGCCGACGCTGTTGCCACCGATTCTGATGACGATGCAGGTGACATCATCTTCGAAATTGGTGCAATTGCAGAACTGCATGATGCTCTCGCGGATTTTGCCGACAATCGTCTCGGTTGGCAATCCTGCATGTTGTTCAATAAGCGAGGTGAAGCGATCGATGCCGAAAAGCTCGTTGTCGCTCGAACGACTTTCGGTGATGCCGTCAGAAAAGAGGATGAGCAGGTCGTTTTCTTCGATCGGGAAGCTCGATTCCTGGTACTCTTCTTCTTCAATCATGCCCACCGGCAGGTTTTCTCCCTTGATCAGTCGGCACCGGCATGAGCTGAACGGCAGGTGGATGAGCGGGTTGTGACCGCAATCCACCACAGAGACCTGGTGGTTTTTCAGATCGAGTCGCAAAAACAGAAGGGTTGCATAGAGCCCAAGATCGATGAGCTCATGAATGCATCGTTCATGGATTTGTCCGACGATCCGCTTCAGCGAAGGATGGGCGTCAGGGCTGTTGCGTTCTTCGGCAATGGTCTTGAGGAAAAGCGATTTCATGCCGGCACCAACAAGTGCTGACTGGATACCGTGGCCCATGACATCGCCAATGACAATGTCAGCCTGCCAGGGGTTGTATTCGATCAGTTCAGTGAAATCGCCATCCAGATGGCCGGAGGAGTGCATCAGATAGCTGATTTCAATGTGCCGGAGGGTGATGGGCGCCTGACTCTGCAAGAGCTTTTTCTCGATCTGGGATTCAAGCTCTTTCTGCATGTTTTCATAGTGTATCCGGCTTTTCTCCTCTTCAATTCTTGTGGTGATATCCCTTGCGATCAGTACGCTGTGGCGGCCTGTTTCAAGGTGCACGCATCCTTTCGAGATTTCAAGTGGCAGGCTGGAACCGTCCATACGACGGCCTTCAATCTGGATGACCAGGTTGTCGCTGCATTTCGGCAGTTTTTCAGGGCTGCCGGCAATCAGGTCGGTCAGTTCGACAGCTGTTGACGAGTCCGGGATGATCTCGGCAACGTGCTGGGCGGGGTACTCCGTTCTCTGATATCCGAACATGATTTCAGCAGCTGTATTACGGTAACGGATCAGGCCCTGTTCATCGAGCATGAATACGGCATCCTGGGCGGCATCATTCATCGAACGGAACTGTTCTTCGCTTCTTCTCAATTCGATGGCCAGTTTCTCAAGAGATGCATTGGCATCGGTCAATTGCCGGTTTTTCAGCGAGATTTCATTGAACAGCTCTTCTCTCTCGATTTTCAGGCAGTAATAGTCGAGGGCATCGTTAAGAATGGTTTTGAACGATTCAGGATCGACAGGCTTGGGAATGAAACGGAAAACCTCGCCTTTGTTGACTGATTCGATGATCTGTTCAATGTCCTGGGAGCCGCTGACAATCATCCGGACGGTGTCGGGGTAGCGTTGTTTGACCTCTTTGATGAGGTCCAGACCGTTCATGCCCGGCATACGAAGGTCGGAGACGATGATATCGATCGGGTGGCTGCCAAGCATGGTGAGGGCATCCGCCGCGTTATCAACAAAGAATTTTTTATAAACCTCCCTTCTCAGAAAGCGATTCAGCGAGTTGAGTATATCAGACTCGTCATCGACAAAAAGAATGGCAAGTTCGTTACGGTTTTTCATGATGGATTGGATACTTCGGCAGCTTTCAGCGGCAACCTGATGGTGAAGACAGAGCCTCCTTCCTGCGGGCAGGATACGGTCAGGGTTCCGCCGTGTTTGTTTGCGATAATGTCGTAAGAGATGCTCAGGCCGAGACCGGTTCCCTTGCCCGGTTCTTTGGTCGTAAAAAACGGTTCGAATATTCTGTTTCTGGTTTCCGGAGGTATTCCAGGGCCGTCATCGGCAAAAGTACACCAAACCGATTCATGGTCATAACCGGTCGTGATGATTATCCGTCCCTTTTCCTGCCTTTTCTGGGATGCTATGGCATGGGCGCAGTTGACGATCAGGTTCAGGAACACCTGGTTGATCTGTTCAGGATTGCATGGAACAGGAGGCAGGTTGTCCAGGTGGGTCTCCACCTCGGCATAATAGCGATATTCGTTCTGTGCGATGATGAGTGTGTCGCGGATTCCCTGGTTGAGATCGACAAGTACTCTCTGATCGAGAGCATGGCGGAACGAGAAGTTGCGCATACTGCCCAGGATGGTTCCGATCCGTTCGAATCCCCGCTTCGATTCGTCGAACAGTTCGGGCAACTCCTCAAGCAATGAGTCCACATCCAGATCTTCTTCAAGGGTTTTAAGCTTTTCCAGATCTTCACGAGAAGGGTTAGCGTGTTCGAGATCATGGAAAAGGGTGCGATACTCCCTGATCAGCCGGCCCAGATCGTTCACATCTTCCCTGAGCGTCGCAAAGTTGATTCTTACGAAATTTATCGGGTTGTTGATTTCGTGAGCAAGACCTGCTGCAAGCTGGCCGATCGAGGCGAGTTTTTCCTGGAGAATCATCTGCTGGTGCGTGACTTCGAGCTCATGCGTTCGTTCTTTAACCCTCTCTTCGAGCGTCTGGTTGAGTTCGACCAGTTTCTGTTCGTTCCGCTTCCGTTCAGTGATGTCGAGACCGAGACCGCGTATTCCGATCGGCACGCCCCGGCGGACGATAGGTTCGCTGTAAATGAGAATAGGAAACGCTGTGCCGTCTCTTTTCAGGGCGATGTATTCGTGATTGTCGATCACATCCCCCTGGATTCTGGCAACCAGGTTGTTCATTACACGCGAACGATCTTCCGGTGCGAACAGCCTGAGCGCATCGAATCCATTCTCTATATCTTTTCTTGTGTAGCCGAAAAGGTCAAGGCCTGCCTTGTTGGAAAAGATGATGTTGCCTTTCAGATCGATTTCGAAAACCGGTTGCAGGAGCAGATCGGCCAGCTCCTGAAAACTCTGTTCACTTTCAGCCAGCGCCTCCTGCTCTTTCTTGCGCTGGGTGATATCCTGTTTTATGCTGATGAAATGGATGATCTCCGAATCAGGCCCCGTGATCGGACAGACGATGCAGTATTCGGTGTAGAACTCTCCGTTTTTTTTCCGGTTGACCACCTCACCCTGCCAGATTTTTCCGGAGTTGATGGTCTCCCAGAATTTACGGTAGAACTGTTTGGTCTGGATGCCTGAGTTCAGAATGCTCACAGGCTGGCCTTTCGCCTCCATTTCCGTATAGCCTGACAGCGAGGTGAAGCCTGGGTTGGTATATTCGATGATGCCCTGGTCACTGGTGATGACCACTGCCATCGGAAGCTGCGTGATGGCTTCCGAAAAGAGCATCAGCTTGCTGCGGAGTTCGAACTCGGTAAGGGCATTCCTGATTGTGATGCCGAGCCGGTTTTCATTGACCGGTTTGAGCAGGTAGGCGTATGCTCCGAGGTTCATCGAAAAAATGGCCTGCTCGATGTCGCTCGAACTCGAAATGATGACAACCGGAATCGATATGCTGTGCTCATGCAGATAGGTGAGCACTTTCAGACCACTTTTTCTTGGCTCGTTGATATCGAGCAGCAGCAGCTCGATCATGCAGGTGCTGAACAGCTCGATGCATGACTCGTCATTGTCGGCCGTGAGTGCCGTATAACCGAGTTTTTCAACGATAGCGGCCGTCTGGTTTCTGGAAACGGGATCGGCATCGACGACCAGTATCGTCGTGTACTTTTCGGATCCGTATGAAATTGAGCCAACGCTGCCAGGAAACGATTTTGTGACCATCTGACCGGCGTTCATTCTGTCGGCCCGTATTTCCGTTTCAGTATGCAAAGAGAGTTCCTGGTGCTTGACGGTTGGTTCATTCGTGAGGGTTTGGTCTGCTGTGTGCCTCTGCAGGTATGCGTGTATTTAATGTATTTGCAGGCTTGATACGGACAATAAAAACAAAAGCTTCGCTACCTTCAGACACAATTGCGTGAAGACCTGAAATAGCTTTCAAATGGTTGTCTGACGCGACTTTTTTGCTGACATGCTGAAGAGTGCGTCTGAACACCTGGTTACGATAAACGTTCACTCCGCTTTCAGTGTGCCGCCCAGGAATTTTACCGGTAAATCGGAAGAACATCCTTATGCTGCAAAGACAGGGTGTTGTCCGGCAAACAGGAGGTCGGCGGTTGCTGAAAAAAGCATCGAATCATGTAAAACTGTTGGTGACAATTGAGCCATCAAAGAACGTGTAGAGCGCATCGGTGAATGTCTGCCCATAACATTCCATTCGCTCATTAATTTTACATTATCTGTAAATCAAATGCAACCTGAATCTTGATGATCGCTTTTCCTGTTTCTTCTTATTTATCAGGAGTTTACGGCTTTTACTTCCAATATGGATGATAAGTTCCCGAAATGGTGAAGAAATATTATTGTAAAGTTTGCCTTAGCTGATAAACTCGTTCTCTCTATAAAAATTATTTGTTTTTTTTGGAAAAAAATTGTAAACGGAAATATAAATGAGGTGCTTTTTATTTTATATATAAATTATATGTAGTGAGTCGTATGTTGATTTATAGAATATGTGTTTTGTGACCTTTTGAGTTGTCAGAAAAGTGTCACGTGAACGTTAAATCTTCCCGGCACAGTCTGCATTCATGATTGAAGAAGTACTTGATCCATCGGAATCGCTGTGTGCGTTCAGAAGCCATCGACAGCGTCAACCTCAAAACGCTTCGGGCATTGAGCCTGATGGTGGCACTTCCCGGATTTCCAGCCTGAATCAGGCAATCGCAGCCCTCCTGATCTGTCAGAAAAGTTGATTTCGACACCGGTTTGCTGACAGCGGCGCCTCTCTGCCCTCTGAATGGCGGTCTCATCCCTCTTTTGCTGTGATGCATCAGGGCCTCAACCTGAACCTGAATTGTCAGATACTGTTTTATGGCGTATGTTCTGTTATGATCGAATCCGGGATAATACAACCGAAACCATCAGAAGAATCATGAAAAGCTTCAGTCTTGCACTCAGCAACGGGGCGCGGGGATTTGCTGTACACAATTCCGTATATCTGCCGTTTCACTGCGAAATTGTGAGTATATGGATCGGCAAGGAGATGTCGCTTCTTTCGGCTCCAGACCTGATCACCGATCTCGGTGATCCCGAAGTCATCGGCGTCAGGGAAGGGGAGTCCTATACCAACCTCGTGTTCAGGAAACGGGGCGATCTGTCTAAAGAGCTTGGTCATCACAAGGGCCATATCATCCTGTATGCAGCCGAGAAGGGGGCTGACATCTTCAGGAGTGAAAACCTTCACTATATTAAAATCGGCTTTCACGACCATCGTCGGGAACTCTTTTTCGAGATCGTCAACGATCCGTTCGAGTTATAACTCCTGTTATGCAGGCTCTTTTCTGCCGCTTTTTTTAAGCTGGCCGCTATTTGCGGAAGCGAAGGGTTGCGTATGTCATGCTCGAATGAACTGTCATTGATGCTGCCATGATCAAGTCGTTGCTGTATAATCTCAATCTGCGACATGATGCCGAATTGTTCGACACCGTGCACAATGCGGTCGAAGCCGATATCATGTTCAGAGGAACGCGTATCTGGGTGCTGATTTCAGCCATTATTCTGGCTTCTGTCGGGCTCAACATGAACTCCACTGCTGTGATTATCGGTGCCATGCTGATTTCGCCGCTCATGGGCCCGATCAACGGCATGGGTTACAGCCTGGCCACCTACGATTTTCCACTGCTCAGGCGTTCATTCAAAAATTATTCGTTCGCGGTGCTTTCAAGCCTTGCGGCTTCGACTCTCTATTTCGCCATCACTCCTGTTTCCAGTGCCCATTCGGAGTTGCTTGCGCGTACCAGTCCCACCATTTACGATGTGCTGATCGCACTGTTCGGCGGTCTGGCCGGAGCGATCTCACTGACCACGAAGCACAAGGGCAACGTGGTGCCCGGTGTGGCGATCGCCACGGCGCTCATGCCGCCGCTCTGCACGGCAGGCTACGGCCTGGCTGCCGGCCATTTCGGTTTCTTTTTTGGCGCGCTTTACCTGTTTGCCATCAACAGCGTCTTCATCGCTCTTGCAAACTTCGGTTTTGCACGCATCATGCGAATTCCGCTTCGAAGCACCCTCAACGCAGAGCAGGAGACCCGCATCAACAATATCATCACGGTGGTTACTCTTGTCATGCTGATTCCGAGTGTCTATTTCGGTTATTTGCTTGTCCAGAAGGAGCGTTTTCTTGACGCTTCGACCAGATTCGTTCGGAGCGTCAGTCTGTTTGAGGAAGATTATCTCCTGCGGTACGATATAGATGCTGACAACCGTTCAATTTCGCTGGTCTATGGTGGCCAGCCGCTGACCGCAGACGACAAGAAGATGCTGCATCAGCGTGCGGAAGAGTTTGGTCTTGAAAATGTGAAGCTGACGTTCGAACAGGGGCTGGTGATCGGTAAAGACAAAGAACTTCAGGACAAGCTTACCCAGATTCAGGAGTCTGACCGGCTGAAACTTGAAATCGCCCGTCTCAATGCTGCATTGCAACGCAGCGCACGGCAGCAGGACAGTTTGCGCCAGGTAAGCTATAACGGGCTGACACTTCTCAAAGAACTCAAACCACTCTTTCCACAGATCACAAGCTGCCTCTACGCCGAACCTTACCTCTTCAGCGACAGCACAGGCGAAACGCCTCTGCGGCAAACCTATGTGCTGCTTTCAACGAGCCGTGTTCTTGTACAGCCTGACCGCGTCAAGGTGGAAAAGTGGCTGAGGGCAAGGCTCCGGAACGACACGCTGCATGTGGTGTTCGAGTGAGAAAGCGGGTGAGGGGATAAGGGGCGCCTGTTGAGGTGTTTGAAAGGGAGGAGTTGATTTTTGTTCGATTGGTCATAATTTGTGACGGGTTCGAATCCATGAGCAACTTGCCGCTTGACACACTGACCAAAACGGCCGCAACGGAGGAAGGATTCAAGCTCGAAGAAATGCAGATCGACGCCTTGCTGATCGTTTCCGGCCCGGACATCGAGCCAATCATCCTGACCCGGGATATCGAACTCTTCCGTCTCGCCTCAGAAGACAACCGCCTCGCCCCCAGCATAGCCTCCGGCAACCGCCACGAACTCCAAGGCTGGCAGATAGTAAGAAGAAGCTCGATAGCGTATGCAGGCGAGCGGGTGATGTACGATTGCCTGGCGATACGGCAGGGAGCGTAGAGGGTTCTGACTTCTCCGCCATTGCGAGCCTTTCGTATCCGGTATGGTACCGCATACGTACCTTGAACACGGCGCTCCATCTCGATGACAAGTTAATGTGAAACTTGTGTTTTATTTGTCATTCTGAGCCACCTGTATCCTATCGGCTATCGCACACGGACCTTGAACATGGTGCTCCATAGCGATGACAGGATAATGTGAGATTTATATTGTCTGTCATTCTGAGGAGGCTTGCCGACGAAGAATCCAGTTCTTTCGGGAAGCACCGAGGCATTTCGACTGGATTCTTCACTGCGCTCAGAATGACAACACGGAGAGGAGTGTTTGCTTGTCTGTCATTCAGAGGAGGCAAGCTGACGAAGAATCCAGCTCTTTCGGGAAGCACCGGGCATTTCGGCTGGATGCTTCTTTTCGCTCAGCATGACCACACAGAGAGAGACGTTTTTTATCTGTCATTCTGAGGAGGCTTGCCGACGAAGAATCCAGTTCTTTCGAGTAGGCCCGAGGCGTTTCGACTGGATTCTTCACTGCGTTCAGAATGACAAAATATCTACAAGCAAAGCAAAATATCTGTAATGACAAGCATGATCATTGTCCATGATTCGAGGAGCAGGCTGAAATGCTTAAACAAAAAAAACGCTGTTCTTTTTGTAGATTGAAGCCGAACCATGATCATGGACGCCATGGTTGATATAACCAGTACGGAGTTTCGTAAAAAAATTGGCAAATATCTGACGCTTGCCATAGAGAAAAAAGTGCAGGTTCTCGTTCGTTACCGGGACAAGGGTGTTTTCGCATTGACTTTGACCGACAAGCTGGAGAGTGGTCGTCGTTCAAGGAAAAAGAAAACGCACGACTCATACTTCGAACAACCGGAGGTGCTGCAATCGATACGCCGGGGGAAAGCCGACATCGAAGCCGGAAGGTGTATTACGATCAATGATCCCGAAAAGATATGTGAAAGTATACTCTCGTAATTTCAGCAGAAGCAAAGGCTCAGATTGCGGCGTTGTACAAAACCGGCAATGCGGCGCTTGTCAGAAAGTGTGAACAATTTTTATGAGAGCTCATCGATCACCTGAAAACTTGCAACTCCCTCTTTTCCACCCTTTTTTTCAACACTCATTTCTCCCGTCATCCTTTCCCCGGTGTGATCGTTTCTGAAAAAGATTATATCTTGAAATCATGTATGAATACAGCAGCCATTTTTTTAGGGGTTTGTAACTGTAACCGGATGAACAGGTTCCACCTGGAGCCACCGGATGCTTGCGGCGGGTTTGCTGAGTGCTGAGACGAAAGATCGTTGTTTGCATCATAACTGACAGACGTATCGGTTATTTGAAAGTACGGGCTGACGCGAGCGTACGATGGCTTGCCAGCTTCGTTCGCTGATTTTATTGCCGAGATACCATTTTTCCGGAGATCGCCTATGCCGAATGCTACCCACACTTTGTGCATTCTTCACCTCTCCGATTTGCATGAGCGCGGTTCTCGCGAGGCGGAGAACTGGCGCAGGCGGCGGGTATTGGGTGAAAAATGGGAGGCGAATCTGGACGCCATTCGTGCTTCGGGGCCAATCGACCTCGTGTGTTTCACCGGCGACGCTGCTGACTGGGGGAAGCCGGAAGAGTACAGGGCTGCCACCGACTTTTTCCGCTGCCTGATGGAGCGGCTCCGGCTTCCGATGGAGCGGCTGTTTTTGACGCCCGGCAATCACGACATCGACCGGAGCGTCAATCCTGAACTCTGGGAAAAGCTTCGCAGGATATTTCAGCAAGGCAACGGCCTCATGCTCTCGCGCTGGCTGGCCGGAACCGGCGAAGCGCCGCCGGGCGCTGATGCGGGGTTGGTGGATGCGGTGCTTGCACGGCAAGGGGCTTATCGCCAGTGGCTCAGAGAGCTGGGCCGGGAGAAACTCGATCCCGCCAGCCATGCTCACGGGCGTGTCGGCTATCGGGTCAGTCTCGATCTTCCCGGGCTGCCGTTTCCGGTGCAGATGATCGGCCTCGACACTGCTTGGCTTGCGGGCGACGACAACGACGCGCAAAAGCTCTGGCTCACCGATGACCAGATCATGCGCCATGCCACGAATCAGAGAGAGAAGCTGCCGGGCCTGCGCCTGGCGCTGTGCCACCATCCGCTGTGGGATATGGCCGACCATGGGCGTGCGGAGAATCTGCTGAACGAAAACGTCGATCTTCTGCTGCGCGGACATCTGCACAACCCCGCGCTGAAACACCGCCCCGGCTCCGGGCGCGATCTGCTGGAGCTGGCGGCATGCTGCCTCTACGAAGGGCACGGCGCCGACCAGTACCCCAACGGCTGCCAGCTCATCCATCTGCGCCTCGATTCCGGCGGACGACCGGTGAGCGCGGAACCCTGGTTTCGCGCATGGTCGGCAGAGGGGCACTGGCACAATGACGACAGCCGCTCCGCCCAAAGCCACGAAGGGCGCGTGGTGTTTTGCTTTGCGCCGCCCGCTCCCTCGGCTGGAAGCAACCCCTACGACTTCGCCCATCCCGCCGTTCCGCCCGATTTTGTAGGCCGCGTAGCCCTGCTCGACGCTCTGGCGCGGGCGCTGGACGAAACCGCCAGCATTTCGCTGATTGGCGACCGCCGCATCGGCAAGAGTTCCGTACTGGCGACCTTCGAGCGCCGCGCCCTCGAGATGGGGCGCACCGTGAAGGCGCTCAGCGGTGAGGGGCCGGAAGCGGCCTCGCTCTCCGCCTTTGTTGCCGCAGTCACCGGCAACGCCTGCCCGGAGCAGGCTGACCAGGCCGCCGATGCCCTCTCCGCCTGGGTGGAGCGGAACGGCAGGCCGGGGCTTGCGCCGCTCTTGCTACTCGACGAGGCGGAAATCTTTCTGCGCCAGTTCGACTTTCGCTTCTTCGAGCGCCTTCGCGGCCTGCTGGATCGGCTCTGCCTGGTGCTTGCCACCCACAAGCCGATTGACCTCGTCTTCCAGCAAAGAGGTTTGGGTTCGCCGTTCGACAACAAGCTGCGCATCGAGTCTCTGGGGCTGCTGGAGGATAGCGCCGCCGATGCCTTGCTGCGGCGAGGAGATGGCAGGCTGGAGGGCGACGACTTCGCGCTGATGCGTCGGTGGGCGGGCCGCCATCCCTACTATATCCAGTTGCTCGGCTATCGGCTGGTGGAGGCCCGTCGTCTGGGCGAAAGCCGTGACGAAGCGCTCGACAAGGCCCGGCAGGATGGCTACGCCCGCTTGCGCCCTCTCTGGGAAAGTCTGACCGACAGGGAAAAGCAGGCTTTGCGTCATGCTTCGGCTGGAGCCTCCTCCAACCATTCACGCCTTCGGGTACGGGGCCTGCTGGAACCGGATGGGCGACTCTTTGGCGATGTGCTGGCGGAGTGGCTGGCAGAGGAGGATGCGCCATGAACGGACGCACTGAACAGGCGGCGCGGTTGCCGGGCTATCGGGAACTCCTGTGGCTGCTCCTCATGCAGCCGGTCACCCTGCATCGCCGCCTGAAAGCGTGCGGCATCGATGAGCCGGATGAGTCTGCCTGGCGGCTGTGGCGAGAGGGCGGTCAGCACCGCCGCTATGCGTTGCGGATGCTCATGGTGCTGTTGACTGCATTACCGATGGTGGCAGGTGGAGTGTGGCTTTTGCTGCAAGCTTTTGGTTTTCATGTGGACTGGTTAAAAGTGGCTTTCGGCGTGGCTGTCGGCGTGGCTGTCGGCGTGGCTGTCGGCGTGGCTTTCGGCGTGGCTGGAGGCGTGGCTGAAGGCGTGGTTGTCGGCGTGGCTGGAGGCGTGGCTTTCGGCGTGGCTGGAGGCGTGGCTGTCGGCGTGGCTGTCGGCGTGGCTGTCGGCGTGGCTTTCGGCGTGGCTGGCGGCGTGGGTAGAGGCGTGGCTGTAGGCTTGGGTAGAGGCGTGGCTTTCGGCGTGGCTGTCGGCGTGGCTGTCTGCGTGGCTTTCGGCGTGGC
>Ga0172367_10006019_pt1 | contig 14458 bp, 10 predicted proteins | sample Lak10m_FD_114542 | JGI IMG/M metagenome (GOLD analysis project Ga0172367, IMG submission 114542) | Freshwater microbial communities from Kabuno Bay, South-Kivu, Congo - kab_022012_10m | ecosystem: Environmental > Aquatic > Freshwater > Lake | place: Democratic Republic of the Congo: South-Kivu... | reverse complement strand
TTTCAATAAATTTTTCATTGCTGCACTGTAAGGCTTTAAAACCTTTCTGTTATTAGCCTTCGGATGGGGTGAATTTGATAGCCACCAACCTGTATGTACCGCATCTTTAACTCTTTTCCGACGGACAGTCACCCATTCAGCCGGAGTAGGCAGTTTAGCAGGATTATACCAATATAATTCTTGAGCTAAATAAAAGCCTAATCCACCTTTCTCTTTTAATTTGCACAGAGCAACTACCAATTCAAAATGATAAAGAGAACGCACAGGCATTCCTTTAACCCAACTACCACCAATATCAATAACCAATGAGCCTGTTGGTTTAAGAATACGGTAAAATTGCGTGGCAAAGTCTTTAAACCATTCCACATATTCATCAGCGTCAACGTTTCCGTATTCTTTTTTACGTACCAATGCGAATGGTGGAGATGTGCAAATTAAATCTACACTTTCATCAGGAACACCAGCCATTAGCTCTAGGCTGTTTCCCAGATAAGCAGCACCAAATTTTGTTTCGTAGTAGGGTTTACACTTAAGTCTCATATTCAATAGTGGACAAGTCTTTAACGTTGATAGTGGCATGGTGATGCAATGAGGAATTATTAAAGGTTCTTTGCCAAACGGTAAAGCCCAATAGCAGAATGATACTAATAGCAGTGGGAACTATCACCACCAAAGTCACACCTTGTATTCTCATTGCTAGTAAATTAAAAACTAAAGTAACTGACCAAAGAGTAAAGGCAGCACGGGGCTGAGAAAATCCCCAGGCCAATAAACGGTGATGTAGGTGGTCTTTACCTGGAGTACTGAGAGGGTTTTTTCCTGCTAATAACCTGCGTATAAACACTTGTGTAGTATCTACTACTGGCAACAGAAGAAATAATACTGTCGGTCCCAGAGCAAAGATCGTATTTTGTTGCAGGTTACCTAAAATACTGGTTGCAGCCAGCACATAACCAAAAAAGTATGCCCCCGCATCGCCCATGATAATCCGGGATGGGTGGAAGTTGTAACGCAGAAAGCTTAGTGCTGCACCCCCTAAAGCTGCCAGTACTAAAATAGCTGCTGCTCGATTGGGAAATTGGGCTGCAACCCCCAATAAACTCATAGCAGTAATAAAACTGACTCCCCCCGCTAATCCATCCATGCCATCCATCAAATTGATGGCGTTAGTAATACCGACTACCCAAAGTACTGTCACCGTCATGGAAAGAAGCGAGTCAATAGGCGTGTGGAAACCAACCTCGATGGTGATGCCGTTAGCATACAGCAACAATGCGGTAACAATCTGCGCCCATAAGCGGACAGAAGGCGGTAAACCAAACTGATCATCAATAAAACCAACCAGCACTAGGACTGAACCTCCTAGTAGGATAGTTAGCACCTGAGCCAATACATTTTGCAGAGCGATGGGTCGTAAGAGGGTAGCTAATACCATTGCGGCAATAACTCCTGCATAGATGGCTAAACCCCCTGCATTAGGCAAAGGTTCGCGGTTAAGTCGTCGAGCATTGGGTTGGTCAGCCCAACCCACCTGCAAGGCAAATTTGCGTACTGTTGGAATCAAACGCCACGTTACCAGCCAAGCCAAAACAAATGTGAATACCACTGCCAACCAGCCGGAGCCGCTAGGGTCGGCAATGCCAAGGGATTTAAGAAAGTTGTATAAATTCATTCCCAAATTCAAGCATTACTGCTAGTGTCCTATATGAGTATCAATTGTAATATTACCCAATTTTTTTTATTTGCATTTATTGTTTCAGCTATTTGGGTTATTAGCACTCTGCCCTGGTGAGTGCTAAATTGTTTAATGGAAGCGCTAGAGAAATGAAACATGGCAAAAATTATTTCATTTGATGAAGATTCACGGCGATCGCTAGAACGGGGTGTCAACGCCATAGCTGACGCGGTAAAAATTACGTTGGGTCCAAGAGGTCGTAATGTCCTTTTAGAAAAAAAATTTGGCGCACCCCAAATCGTCAATGATGGGATCACAGTTGCCAAAGAAGTGGAATTAGAAGATCCTTTAGAAAACACAGGTGCAAGACTGATTCAGGAAGTGGCATCCAAAACCAAGGATATCGCCGGTGATGGTACCACCACTGCCACAGTTTTAGCACAGGCGATGATTAGAGAAGGTTTAAAAAACGTCGCAGCTGGTACTAACCCCATCAGCTTAAAGCGGGGGATCGACAAAACCATTGAAGCGCTGGTAGAAGAAATTGCCGCAGCAGCACAGCCAGTACAAGGCAGTGCGATCGCTCAAGTGGCGACTGTATCCTCTGGTAATGATGAAGAAGTCGGGGCGATGATTGCCGAAGCTATGGAAAGAGTTACCAAAGACGGTGTAATCACTGTTGAGGAATCCAAATCCCTAACCACCGAACTGGAAGTAGTGGAAGGGATGCAGATTGACAGAGGTTATATTTCTCCCTACTTCATTACCAATCAGGAGAGACAATTAGTAGAATTTGACAACCCTCGGATCTTGATTACCGACAAAAAAATCAGCAGCATTCAGGATTTAGTTCCAGTCTTGGAAAAAGTTGCCCGTCTCGGTCAACCCTTACTGATTATTGCTGAAGATGTAGAAGGAGACGCTTTAGCAACCTTGGTAGTCAACAAAGCACGGGGTGTACTCACTGTGGCTGCTATCAAAGCACCCGGATTTGGCGATCGCCGCAAAGCACTGTTACAAGACATTGCTATTCTTACCGATGGACAAATGATTTCTGAAGAAATCGGTTTGAGCTTGGACACCGCTACTGTAGAAATGCTGGGAACTGCCCGGAAAATAAGCATCGACAAGGAAAACACCATAATTGTCGCTGCTGGCGATACCAAACCAGAGGTACAAAGCCGCATTGCTCAAATTCGTAAGCAATTGGCAGAAACTGACTCAGAGTACGATCAAGAAAAACTACAAGAACGTATTGCCAAGCTAGCTGGCGGTGTCGCTGTGATTAAAGTGGGTGCAGCTACAGAAACCGAACTCAAAGACCGCAAACTACGGATTGAAGACGCACTCAACGCTACCAAAGCTGCTGTGGAAGAAGGCATAGTTCCCGGTGGTGGGACAACCCTGATTAACCTGACCAAAAAAATAGACGCAATCAAAGACAGCCTTCGCGAAGAAGAAAAAATCGGAGCAGATATTGTCAGACGATCATTGGAAGCTCCTTTACGTCAAATAGCAGACAATGCCGGTGACGAAGGTTCCGTCATTGTCTCTCAAGTAAAGGAAACCGATTTCAATATTGGTTACAACGCCGCTACTGGAAAATTTGAAGATTTGATTGCAGCTGGCATCATCGATCCTGCTAAGGTAGTACGTTCAGCTTTGCAGAACGCTGGTTCTATTGCTGGTATGGTCATTACCACCGAAGCCATTGTTGTAGAAAAACCAGAGAAGAAACCCGCAGCTCCTGCCCCTGACATGGGTGGTATGGGTGGTATGGGCGGCATGGGTGGCATGGGTGGCATGGGTATGTTCTAACCTCTGCTTACTCATGTAAATATTTTTATTTTGTATGCAGTTTGTCTGGTTACGGCAAACTGTTTTTTTTATCGAGCATCAAGGATATGATAATTTCTTGCATACTACAGAAAAAATATTACAGGGAGTTAATATTCTGATATATGAGAAATGGTGACCAAAATTTAGTTATTTTGACCATTTATATTATTGGCATTTCCTACGTCTTTAATCGTATGGTCGAATCTATTGACAATAAAGTTAAGTTTGAATTTAAAAAAGCAGTCGTAGAGGAACAACTCAAAACACAAAATCTTCAAGATGAAATTGGCATTTCTTTTAAATTTCAATCCTCATATCCCGTAGACGATCTCAAATATTTATCGCTGAGTATTGAGAATAAATCTAAGGATATTGCCATATATGTTGACTGGGATAATAGCTCTTTAGTTGTCGAACATAGTAAGCAATCACGGCGAGTGATTCGCAAATCACCAGACTTAACCCGCGACTTAGCTGTACCACAAAGTCCTAGTTTGATTGCTCCCCAAAAAACCCTTTCGGAAACCGTCACAGCAGAAGATGTTTTGGAGCGTGACCAAACAAGCGGAACCTACTCAGCTACAAAACCCATAATTAACATTAGTGGATTAAGTAAAGGACAAAAAAAGTTATATAACGATTTTATGAACGGAAGAAAGGAGTTGCAATTTTCACTACAGCTGGTGCTACGCATCTCTGAAGTACGTGTAGGTCTCGCTCCTGGTGTAAACATCCCCCCTATGTGCATCATCAATTGCCCCTTCACCATCAAGAAATTACCCTGGACTTATGCTCTGCCTTGGAATAAAAAGTAGGTAATCCGAACCAGACACATCATGCCATCCCAGATTACACTGGAGTTAGGGAGGGAGTAGGCGCAGGCGGTTGCAGATCAGTCAAAGTGACTGGTTTGAGGAAAGTCCGGGCTCCCGAAAGACCAAACTTGCTGGATAACTCCCAGTGCGAGCGATCGCGAGGATAGTGCCACAGAAAGATACCGCCATCTTCAGTCAACAGTCAAAACCTGATAACTGAAAATGGTAAGGGTGCAAAGGTGCGGTAAGAGCGCACCAGCACAACCGAGAGGTTGTGGCTCGGTAAACCCCGGTTGGGAGCAAGGCGAAAGGAAACTATGGTTGGTCTTTTACCAGTTTCCTAAAATAGAGCCGCTAGAGGCGTTTGGTAACAAACGTCCCAGATAGATGACTGCCCTCAAAGGTGTTGAAAAATACTGGTGAGAACAGAACCCGGCTTATGTCCGACTCTCTTCCCTATTTTTAAATATTGAGTATAAACGTACTCAATCCCCTAGCTACAAGGGATTGCTGGGTACTGAGTAAAAAATGCTCGTCCCCAGCCCCCAATCCCCAGTCCCCTCATCTCCCCCATCTCCCTTGATGACACTTGTTTATCCACGCCGTCAGCGACAGCTCGAAAATTTAGTGAGAAAGTTAGGTTTGCCAACAGGTTTACCCATCAAGTGGGAACTGTTGGACTTGGCACTGACTCATCCTACTGTTTCTGAATCGGCAAATTATGAACAATTGGAATTTGTCGGTGATGCAGTGGTACGAATAGCCGCGGCAGTGGTTTTGTGGGAAACGTATCCTGATTGTCCAGTAGGTGATTTCGCCGCAATTCGTTCAGTTTTGGTCAGCGATCGCATGCTCGCTCAACTGGCAAGAGAATATGGTTTGGAATTATACTTACTAGTAGCAGGTAGTGCTACGAGCGATAAAGTTGGGCAAGAATCACGATTGGCAGATGCTTTTGAAGCTGTTCTTGGTGCGCTTTACCTCAGCACTAACAATCTGGAATTAATTCGTCCTTGGCTAGATTTTCACTTAAAAAAGCTAGCAACGGAAATTCGCCGTGATCCGGCTAGACTTAACTACAAAGCAGCTCTTCAAGAATGGACACAGGCACAATTTAAAGTTTTACCTGAATATCGCATCACTGAAGTTCATCCAACTAATCAAAATCAGGAGCGTTTTGCTGCTGAAGTTTGGCTACATGAAAACAAACTAGGTGAAGGTAAAGGACGCTCAATTAAGGCTGCTGAACAAGCTGCAGCTAAAATAGCATTCTTAGCAATTTCTCACCAAGAAAATCCCTAGACTCAATATTTTCAAATAATTTCTTAGAGGTTGTCTTATAACTTTTCAACATGTAATTTTCATCTTAGGGAACAGGTAAAACGGGTAATATGGGTAGGAAAATATTTAATGGATTAATCAAAACTTTTAAAACAATTTCTTATTTCTTTCTTTTCCAACTTTCCAGGAATTAAACTAATACCTGAGTAAGTAATAACTAAATTCCATGAAAATCGCTGTTATTGGTATAGGACGCTGGGGAGTACATTTGTTGCGTAATTTTTTAGCACATCCTCAAGCAAGTGTAGTAGCTGTTCTGGACCCCCAAGCAGAAAGATTGGCGGCAATAAAGCAACAGTTTAACTTAGACGAAAATATATTATTGACTACTCAGTGGTCAGCTTTACAGCAAGTACCAGGGCTGACAGCAGTGGCGATGGCAACTCCAGCTACTACCCACTATGCTTTAATTAAGCAAGCCCTGAATCTTGGATACCATGTTTTGGCAGAAAAACCCTTAACTTTAGACCCGCTAGAATGCCTGGAACTTTGCCAATTAGCAGAAAAACAGCATTTAATACTCATGGTTGACCATACTTATTTATTTCATCCAGCTGTTCAGGAAGGGCAAACTGTAGTTAAGGTAGGTACATTAGGCAATTTACGCTATGGCTATGCAACACGTACCCACTTAGGTCCAGTCCGGCAAGATGTTGATGCTTTGTGGGACTTAGCTATTCATGATATTGCCATTTTTAACAATTGGCTGGGTCAAATACCTGTAAAAGTACAGGCTACTGGTACAGTGTGGCTACAAGGAGTGGGCAATGGAGAATTTAACCACTTTCCGTCAGGCTTGGCAGATTTAGTCTGGGTAACACTGACATATCCCCATAACTTTCAGGCATATATTCACCTATGCTGGGGAAATCCTGATAAACAAAGAAGACTGGCAATTGTCGGTAGCCGTGGTTGCTTGATTTTTGATGAAATGTCACCTTCATCACCCTTAACTCTGTTACATGGCGAGTTTGAACGTCAGGCAAATCAGTTTCTGCCCGTGAATCAAAAACGAGAGGTACTGGAATTTGCCACAGCCGAGCCATTGCAGCGAGTTTGCGATCTCTTTATTCTCAGTATTATTCAGAATACTCCCCCGGATATTTCTTCTGGTTGGGTAGGTACTACCTTAGTACAGATTCTCTCTGGTCTGACCACATCGCTCAATCAGGGCGGCCAAGCTGTTATTCTTTGACGGGTTTCTAATTTCTTCATCTAAGAACCTGCTTGTTTGTGGGTTACAGGGCTAATATTGCCGGTGTGCCTGTGGTTTTTATTCCACCCCCCCCTACACATCTTAAAGTTGGTTCCGATGCCGACATATTCACCCAGTTAGGGGTAAATTTTTTTTGACCCGCAAGGTTTTTCAGTGTGGACATTGTGGATTTGAATGTGATGCTGATGTCAAAGCGGCTGTTAATATTGCTGCTTTGGAGAAGTCTGTCAGCCTTAGAGAAACTTGCGGGATGAGTTGTCCATGGGAGGGGCAATTGTCTCCGTTGTCGATGATTCAAATCTGAGGCTAAAGCCCCGTTTCTTTAGAGTGGGGTATGCTTAGGTATCTCACCTAATTGCAAAACTCTGTAACTATCCTCTACAAATGGTAATTCGGAATTTTGTGGGTCTAATTCTGATTTATGAGGTCCTTCTTCCAGCGTCTCTTCCCGATTAATGGGGTATGAGCTGGTTGCCCTTATCCCCTCTTCGCCAGAAGCAACCCCGCGATTATTAAAACCCCCTTCTCCTGCTGAAGCAGTTAATAAGCAGCTATCAATTATCGGCAATGTAATTTTCACAGTTGTACCTTGGTTGATACCCGCACTTTCCAGAGTAATGCTACCTCCCATCAGTTCAATTAAATTTCGAGAAATCGCTAGTCCTAGTCCTGTACCTTCTACCTTGCGTGTTGCACCCCCATCTAGCATCACGAAGGGGCGAAATAGTTTGTGCTGCTGGGCAGGTTCTATACCTAAACCTGTATCTGTGATGCTGACAAATACCTGAGATTTGTTATCACCATATTTTGAAATTGTCGTAGCAATTGTGATACTTCCCGCATCAGTAAACTTAGTGGCATTACCAATAATATTAATTAGTACCTGCTTTAACTTAGCCGGGTCTGCTTGTACGGGGATCAAGTTACTACCTAAATCAGTTTTTAACTGCAAACCTTTATTTTGCACATTTACTGATTGTAAATTAATGACTTCCAGCAGTATTTTTCGCAAATCAATGGGTACTGTAACAACGGAAAGCTTACCTGCTTCAATTTTAGAAATATCAAGTAGCTCATTAATAATACTTAGCAAGTGAATAGCTGTTTCGTCAGCACGTTTGAGAAACTCTATTTCTTCTTCCCGGCTATCGCACAAACCATCATGAACCACGCGCACACAGTTAATAATTACATTTAGTGGATTTCTCAATTCATGAGAAGTGGTAGCCAAAAACTGACTTTTAATCTGGTTAGCGGTTTTTGCCTCTTTCCAAGCAATTTCTAGTTCTTCTGCCCAGGCTTTGAGTCTCTCAACCATTTGGTCAATTGCTTGGGCTAGTTGGTTAAGTTCACGGATTTTGAAGTTGCCTGGTACTGGTTGAACGGCGTGGTGGCTGTGAAGATTTAAGGCATAGTCTCGCAATTCTTCTAAAGGACTTGCCAAGTAAGGGGCCAGATATAAAGAGGCCAACAAACTCGCACCAATCAAACCAACTGTGAGAACTATTAAAATCAATTTAATTTCTTCCAAACCAAGCAGAGCATTATCTACAGTTGTCACAGCCAGAACTATCCATTTTTGCCCTTTTTCTTTTGTAATGGGGTTGGCAATAGCTGTGTAACCAACTATTAGTTCCTTCCCTTCTTGAGAAGGTAGATTTATGGAATTACTTTCTCCAGTAATGGCATTTTTGATAATTCGTTGCAATTCGACAGCATCTGGATCTTCTTGAATATTACTCCCAACTAATTCTATTGATGGGTGTGCTAATATCATTCCGTTTTCAGCAATTACTAGGGTAGAGCCTGTTAAAGAGCCAGGCTGATTTTTAGTTTGTTTGTACACTGCTGATTGAATACTCAACGTATATAACAGTTTCCCAGTGCGACTGTAAACTGGGGTAGATAGCAGCAATTGCAATTGATTATGGGGATTTTTTTTACCTGTGGTTCCTGCCTTTGGAGGTAATATTTTTTTGATAGCAATTTTTTCTCCCTCGTCAGGAATAGATAATTTCCATTCGCTAATTTCTTGGTTACCACAGCTACTGGCGATAATTTTACGCCTTTGCAGATTAGTTAGTTCTAGGCACTCAACATGTTTTGGTAATTGTTTTGCTAACCGAGTGAGATATTGTTCTACCTCCTGAGACGAACCAGACTGAGTAACCGTTGTTTGACTTACTGTTAGTAACAGAGTTTTGAGGTTCGCGATCGCATTGGCAATTTTTTCGCCTTTTAAGATGGCGCTCTCTGTGAGATTTTGACGCGCAGTTTTCAGTAGGCTAGACCTTGCCTTATTCAAAGCCACAACCTCCCCCAGTAATAAAACAGGGACAAACACAAGTAAAATTCTTGTTACTAAAATACGTCGAAAGGATGATTGACGAGCCTTAGCCATCGAGTATCTCACTTCGCATCTGTAAACCACAAAAGTAACGATATGCAATTAGAACAGCTCCCTTGAGATATTCTGCTAAGTTATGAGAGTCTTCTTGTCAACTTCCAAAAGTAATAGATATTGAGGGTATAACAAGGAATCTGCTATACCAAAACTTTTATAGAGTAGATGTGAAAGTAATTGCTGTTGCATATGGATAAACTTATGAAATTGGTAAATAGTAGCTTACGGGCAAATATTTTTTCCAATCAACCCACTAACAAGCAAAATCTCAAGACTATCAAACCAACCCAATGATGCAACGTCGTCCTCATACCACAGTAGTTTTGGCAATGAGTGCAGATGGCAAAATAGCAGATTTCAGGCGAGGAGCCGCTCGGTTCGGCTCAGGGGCTGATAAAGCACACCTGGAAAAAAAAATCGCTGCCTCTGATGCCGTTTTACTAGGTGCTGGCACTCTTCGCGCCTACGGTACAACGCTGACCGTATCGCAACCAATTCTGCTGCAACATCGAATAAAAGAGGGTAAGTCCGCCCAGCCAGTTCATATAGTCATTACACAATTTGCTGACCTCAATCCGGAAATTAAGTTTTTTCAACAGCCAATTGAACGTTGGTTGCTGACCACAACAATGGGGGCACGTTCTTGGCAAAAACGACATCAGATACTTCACTCAACAGGGTTAACACTGCCACAGAAGTGTCCTCCCAAATTTGATCAGATTATGGCTTTTGACACACCAACGGGAAATGTTGATACGTCTGCTGCTTTGCAACACATGGCATCTCTACATATAACACGTTTAGCTGTATTGGGAGGGGGTGAATTAGTAGCTTCCATGCTGCAATCAGATTTAATTGATGAACTCTGGCTGACAGTCTGTCCACTGATTTTAGGTGGTGCCTCTGCACCAACACCAGTGGAAGGCGTAGGATTTTTATCTGAATTAGCTCCGCGGTTGGAACTTTTAGAAGTTCATCAAGTTGAGCAAGAAGTGTTTCTTCACTATCGGCTGCAACGTCCAGCAGATTAGATTACGCTGGTCATTAGTCATTACTCATTGGTCAGGTGAAAGAAATCAAACCTCGCTACTCTAGCCTTTGGATCAACAAAATCGCGGAAGTACCCCAAGATGCTTGGGATGCTTTAGCAATGCCACTCCAAACCCCGTTTTTAGAATGGGATTGGCTCAATAATCTGGAAATCTCCCAAAGTGCTACAGCTAAAGCCGGCTGGTTGCCAAATCATTTAACACTTTGGCGAGATAGTACTTTGATTGCAGTTGCCCCACTTTACGTGAAAGGACACAGTTATGGCGAATTTGTTTTTGACCACCAATGGGCAGATTTAGCCCATCGCATTGGTGTACAGTATTATCCTAAATTGCTAGGAATGACACCTTTTACCCCGGCTGAAGGTTATCGCTTCCTAATTGCCCCGGGTGAGGATGAAGATGAAATTACTGCGACAATGGTGCATGAAATTGATTCTTTCTGCTCTAGGCATCGGATTTCTGGTTGTCATTTTCTTTATGTGGATCCCCAATGGCGGACAGTCCTTGAACGGCAAGGTTTTACAGCTTGGTTACACCACAGCTACATTTGGAAGAATATTGGGTTTGAAACTTTTGATGATTACTTAAAAATATTCAACGCTAATCAGCGTCGAAATATCAGGCGAGAACGCAAAGCTGTAGAAAATGTGGGTTTACGTCTACAACCTTTGACCGGTGATGCAATTCCTCAGTCTTTATTTCCTTTGATGTATGAGTTCTATGCTGATACTTGTGATAAGTTTGGCTGGTGGGGTAGTAAATATCTAACTAAGCAGTTTTTTGAACGGTTACACTCTAACTATCGCCATCGAGTGGTTTTTTTTGCTGCATATCCACAACAAGAACCACTTCAACCGGTGGGTATGTCCTTTTGTTTATTTAAAGGCGATCGCTTTTATGGACGCTACTGGGGTAGTTTTCAAGAGATAGATTGCTTACATTTTGACGCTTGCTACTATACACCGATTGAGTGGGCGATCGCTAACGGCATCCAAACCTTTGATCCTGGTGCTGGAGGACAACACAAAAAACGTCGCGGTTTTCCCGCTATGCCTAACCACAGTTTGCACCGTTTTTACAATGGTCGTTTAAAACAAATTCTTTGCCGTTACATTCAAGAAGTCAATCAACTAGAACAGGAAGAAATGGCAGCGGTTAATGAGGATTTACCATTTAACCAAGAAAGAAAAATTTAAAATTTTCTAAGAGGTTGTTTTATAAGTTTTGAAGGGGTAATTTTCATGTTAGTGAACAGGGAACGGTGAACGGCGAAGGCGGGTAAAACAATATTTGATACATTAATCACAACTTTTAAAATATCCTCTAACTGATTACCCCTCTGCCTTCTGGGAGAATTAGCATAGCATCTCCGAAGGAGTAAAAGCGATATTTCGAGGCGATTGCTTCTCGGTATATATTTAACAGGCGTTCTCTACCAATCAGCGCACTGACCAACATCAACAAACTAGAACGTGGGAGGTGGAAATTTGTAATTAAACCATCTATCACCCGCCATTGGTAACCGGGATGGATAAATAAGTCTGTTTTCCCGCAAAATGCTTGTAAATCCCCAGATTGGGCTGCTCCTTCTAAAGCGCGGACTACCGTTGTCCCCACGGCTATAATTCGACCTCCAGCCGCTTTAGTAGCGCGTATTTGCTCCACTGTTGCGGGGGGAACAGAAATCCACTCTTCATGCATCTGATGATTTGTTACGTCTTCTATTTCTACAGGGCGAAATGTACCTACGCCAACATGTAGCGTAATGAAACCTTGATTAACTCCGCCATCACATAACTTGGACAGCAACTCAGGGCTAAAGTGTAATCCGGCTGTAGGCGCAGCGATGGCTCCTGGCTTTTGGGCATAAACTGTTTGATATTGTTCATCAGCCGCAGTTGATGCTGTGATATAGGGCGGTAGAGGTATTTCACCGAATTGATCCAAAACCTCTACCAAAGGTTTTCCTTCCGGCACATCAAAATGTAGTAAACGCCCTCCAGTTGCTGTATCTGTTTCTACAACTGTAGCTGTTAATCGATTGGGGTGTGGGTGACAATCTTGTTCTGTTCTCGCCTCTAATCTCCTGGGGGCAAAAAAAATCTTTGCTCCCAATTTAAACCGTTTTCCTGGTTTAACTAAAGCCAGCCAGCAGTTATATTGTCTTTCTTCTAAAAGCAAAACCTCTATTTCTGCACCTGTAGATTTATGACCATATAACCGAGCCGGAATAACTTTTGTGTCATTAATGACCAATAAATCATTCGCACGCAACAAATCTGGTAAATCTCGGAAAATATGGTGTAAGGGTGCAGTTTTTATCCCTGTCGTTGGAGAATTAACTACTAATAAACGCGAGCTATCCCTGGGAAATACAGGATTTTGGGCAATTAGTTCATTCGGTAATGAGTAATCATACCCTGCCAATGAACAATCTAAATTTACGTCTTGCGTTTCTGGTGCAGAAACTTCATTCAAACTGGTATTTGCTCTTTGTTGCTCCATCGAATTAATGAGATTTAAACTAAGAACGCCGTACATTTAAGCAACACCATTCTTTCTTTTTGCATAGGGCAGCAACAATCCAACCGTTTTGTTCCAAGGCATCGGCAACAGCTTGAGATTGTTCCAGTAGAATACCACTAAAGATTCCCCAAGTACTAGGTTTCGCAATGGCACTCATTTGTGGAAGCAACTGAATAATTACATCAGCCAAAATATTACAGACAATTCCATCAACTGGTTGACCCACCAGTTTGGCCAATATGTCTACACTACCTTCCGCTGATACCAAACGTTCTGGGCTAATGTCGTTCAAAGCCCGGTTGCTCAAGGTTGATTCCACCGCCAAGGGGTCAGTATCTACTGCATAAACTTTTTCAGCGCCCAATAGCAATCCTGCAATAGAAAGTATCCCAGATCCACAGCCAATATCGGCAATTATCATGGCTTGATGTTTAACACTGTTATCCACAGAAGCCCAAGGTACCGGGTTTAAAAGCATTTCTAGGGATTCCAAACACAATTGGGTAGTAGCATGGTTACCTGTCCCAAATGCTACGCCAGGGTCAAGACGAATCACAAGGCGTTCTGAGATATCTGGTAACGGTAGCCAGGCCGGATTAATCAAGAAGCGATCGCCTATTTCTTCAGGTTTCCAGTATTGTTTCCAGCTGGTAGCCCAATCTTCCTCATCAATTAAATCCCAGTCCAGGGTAGGAATAGACAATCCCACACACAAAGCATCTTGACGCAACCGCAAAGACAGGGCAGCCAAATCTAATAACTGTACTTGAAACCTTGGTAGGTAAGCTTTGACTATACAGGAGTTACCTTTACTTTCACTTGCCGTACCACGGCTACCAAAATCTTCCAGTCGCCAAAAGACTAAATCTTCCAGCGCTGGTTCACATAAAACTTTTAGTTCCCACCAAGTGTTTGCCATTTTTTAGTCCTGAGTCCTGATTACTAGTAGTTAAAATGTATATTCAAAATGCATATTCAAAATCAAAAACACACTTGACGGCGAATAAATTCGTCCGGGGATAGCCCCCATAAACAGAATTTGGGAGCTACCTCGCCGCAGTTAATTTGCTGTAAGAGATTTTTGAGTTAAGAAGTATGAGTGTCTCCTGACATTGTTCCTGACTCAGGACTTTTTACTCAACTAGGAAGCACTTTATAGAGTGACGGTGTATGCGTCCCTAATTCCGGGTACTTTAACAATTTCTGTTAAGATACCATCTGGTAAGGGATCATCGATACTGAGAGCCATCACAGCGTCACCACGGACAATCTTACGCCCTACCTGCATACTAGCAATATTGACATTAAAGCTGCCCAGTAGCGAACCGAGTTTGCCAATAATTCCTGGCATATCACGGTGTAAGGTAAACAGCATATACTTACTGGGAGGTACATTGATGGGGAAACCATCAACATCAGTTAAGTGAATTTCTTTGTCACCTAACAAAGCTCCTGTCACAGAATGAGTACCTAGAGTACCGGTAGCTTCCAAATGTAACGAGCCGGCATAGTCGCGAGCCGAAGCATCCCGAGTTTCAATCACCCGAATCCCCCGTTCTTTAGCTTCTATTGTGGCATTCACATAATTCA
>Ga0172367_10006018_pt1 | contig 14464 bp, 11 predicted proteins | sample Lak10m_FD_114542 | JGI IMG/M metagenome (GOLD analysis project Ga0172367, IMG submission 114542) | Freshwater microbial communities from Kabuno Bay, South-Kivu, Congo - kab_022012_10m | ecosystem: Environmental > Aquatic > Freshwater > Lake | place: Democratic Republic of the Congo: South-Kivu... | reverse complement strand
CAATTTTTTTAATAATTTTAATTTATCAGCCGGAATTTTTCCGCCAACCAAAATTTGTAAACTTAACGGGTGTTTTTTATTTTTTTGATTATACTTTTTTAAATATAGTCCGGCTGCCAACGCAGCATTGCCCGAAGATGACACCACAAAATTAGTTATTCCTTCTTTGGAATATTTCTCAATCATCAAGGGAATCGATCTGCCCTTATGTGAACCAAAAGGATGCAAGTCTTCTCTTTTTAAAAATATTTTGTTGTTTATTCCAAGCGCTTTTGCTAGGCGTGGCGCTGGAGTAAGGGGGGTAGTTGACATTTTGGTATTTTTAATATATACTGGGAGCTGTTTTTAACCTAACCTTTATGCGTTTAGTTTGTCTAGAATGTAAAAATGAAGTTGATTTATCTAATTATCCAGATCTCGATGCTGGCCATGTAGTTGAGTGCGACACTTGCGGCATCACTTTAATGATTAAAGATTTAGATGATGATATTAAAGTGGAGATTGTTGACGAGGGGAAATAATCTCTTCGATCATTCCGCGGAATCCGTGACTTCCTAAAAACACAATCACATTATCAGGTTGTGTTTTTTGTTTTATTAAATTTACCAATTCGGCGTCATCGGATATATATTTAGTGTTTTTATGAGTACGTGAAATTATTTCGGTTAGTTCATTTCCTTCCAATGGCAATTCAGCCATCTCGTTGTTTGTTTTGATGTTGGTTAAGCGGGGGATAATTACGGTGTCTGCATTAGCAAAGGCGTTGTCGTAGGCGGGGGTTGATTCTTTTGCGCGATTGCCGGTATTAGGTTCAAAAATGGCAGTAATATGTGCGTTTGGATAAGCGGCCCGTAAACTTTTTAGAGCGGAAGCGGCTTTGGCAGGTGAGTGGGCGATGTCATCATATATTGGTGTAGTATCTATTTCACCCCTTTTTTCAAGGCGACGCTTTAAGCCGGGGAACGCGGCGATTGCTTTGATAATATTTTCTGGTTCAACACCTAGATTGTGGGCCATTGCGAATACTCCACAAATATTTTCTGCCTGGTGTTCGCCTAACAAAACTGAGGTTAATTGATATTTATTTTCTTGGTAATTGATTGTCAGTTCAATTCCCCTAGGTGTTTGTTTGATATCACTATATTGATAAGTAGTATTGGCAGTTTTGCCATAGGTGATTGTTTTTGTACTTTCAGCTGGTTTGATATTTTTAACATTATCAGATAAAACAATCAAACTATTTTTTGGTAGGTTGTAGGTTAGCTTATCAAATGCGGCGTAGTATTCTTCGATAGTTGGATAAATATCAGCATGGTCCCATTCGATCGCAGTTAGGAGTAAGTGAGTAGGTGAGTAGTGAAAAAATTTAGCACCATTGTCCCAGCGGGCAGATTTGTATTCATCACCTTCTAAGATACTAATATTGCTGTCGGTAATTTTAGCAGAAGGGAAGTCGTTGCTTGTGAGGCCGCCAAACATGTAGCTTGGGTTTAATCCGGCTTCGGTTAAAACAAAGCTTAAAAGGGCGCTAGTGGTGGTTTTGCCATAAGTGCCAGCGCAGACAATTGATTTTTCTTTTACAAAAAATTCGGCCACTATTTCGGGGTAGGAGTAATAGCTTAGGTGATGTTTCTGTACATACAACCATTCTGGATTAGTGGAACCAGCGACATTGCCAACTACCACCAAATCGGGCGTGCTGCCCTCAGTCATTTTGTCTGGATGCCAACCAGGATAATATTCAATTCCTTCACTTTTAAGATAATTTGACATGGGCGGATAAAAGCCAACATCGCTGCCAGTTACTTTGAAACCAGCACGTTTGAACGCCAAAGCCAGCGAGCCCATTGCTACACCGCAGATACCGATGAAATGTATATGTCTATTTTTTTGCATGTTTGTTTTTGAGATAAAACACAGAGGTGATTATAATATTCAAAATAAAGATATCACAAAAAATATAAAATAGAGGATGTTTAGCTATAAAACAAGCTTGTGCACAAAAATGGCCTTGAGATTCGAGCGGCTTAGTTTGGCCTTCCAGTGCTGATGTTTTAGAACTAACTAGTGGTTTGTTGAAAATATTTTTTATTGGTTTAATTAAAAAGGTAAGATGAGAGTCGCAGCCACTATAGCAAGTATGTTTTGGGTCTTCCTGTACAAAATAATACATCGACAAGCAGAAAAAAAATATAGTTGTAAGCAGCAAAACTTTAATTATTTTTTTCATATTATTGTGTTATTTTTTTTAATTCCTCTAAGCTGTTGTTCCATTTTTTCCCATCGAACCATTTAATGCCAGAGAATTGTAATTTGTAAGTGTCGGTTGGTCGTTGGAAACTTCCAAGATAAAGATATTTTTTGTTGTTTTCTTTTGCATAGGCGGCTGCTCGAATCATCATTCCCAGCCCGGTGTCTTTTAGGTCGTTGTTTAAATTATAAAATGGATAGCAATAATGGATGATCTCATTTGTTTCAGCAATAATACAATATCCTAACGGGTCATCGCCGTTCGTGTATACTAATAATTTATTAAAATTACTTTTATCTTTATCGATAAGTAATTCTTTTGTTTTGTTAGCGCTAAAAGTACCGTCGCCGAATTTAGTTGTATAAAAATCTTTGGCCATTTTTCCGATTTCCCAGGAATAATTTTTTAATGGCAGATTTTCGGTTTTTAAATTTAGGTTTTCAGTTTTGCGCAAAATGCGACGATTTTCACTTGATAATTCGAATTGAGATAAGTCAATACGAATGCTACGGGTTTGGTTCATCACACCTTTGTCTACGCGAGTAAAAACATAGCCCGCATCATATAGCGAGTTTATATTGTCATCAGAAAAATCAGTAATAGTTTTTTTGTCCCAGGAGAGGTACATAATGTAGTTGTATGTTTGAAGCGGTTGTGTTCATATTATTTTCCGCAGCGGGTTATGCGCCACAGCGCATCCTTTCGCTCTCGCGAGCGAAAAAAGCGAGGAAATTAATATGAACACAACCCAGAATGTTTATTTAAAAAACGCCACCCAGATTCCTGCCGTTACTACAAACGCATGAATTATCCAAAAACGCATTACAATTTTTTCTTCACTCCAACCGCGTAATTCTAAATGATGATGTAATGGCGCCATTTTAAAAATGCGGCGCCCCAAGAGCCGACGACCAAGCACTTGAATAATTACAGAAAAAATTTCAATATAGAAAATAAAACCTAAAAAGGGGAGTAACAGCGTGCGATTAATGGCGATGGCGTTGATCGCTAATAGCGCGCCTAATCCTAATGAGCCAACATCGCCCATCTGAAAACGCGCTGGTTTAATATTGAAATAAGTATAGGCAATCAAAGCGCCAGTGATCGTTGCATTAAATGGAGCAAAAGCTACACGTCCTTCAATCCAAGAAATAACAGTGAGGGCAGCAAAGGTTATAATTAGTGATCCACCAGCTAATCCATCTAATCCGTCGGCGAAATTAACAGCGTTAGCAGTGAACATGACGAAAAATATAATTACCGGGATGATCCACCAACCGATTTGGATTTGTCCGTCAAATGGCATCCAGAGCGAGTGCCAGCTGTTTCCTAATTTTACATATACCCACCAAGCGGCTACGGCACCAGCAAGAAATTGTAATAATAATTTTTCGTGTACGTGCACACCTTTGCCAGGATGAGATCCAAACATTCCGGTGATGCGTTGAAAAAATACCCAGGGCAGAGTGATTAAATACCAAAGGCGCATGTACCAATTTTTGTGTACACGAATCAATTTGAGTGTTTGGTGTAGCGTACGTACACGTCTTTCAATTCCAAAAATGTTTAAGAGATCATCGGCTGCGCCTAAAGTGGCAGCGATTGCCATAACGCCAATCGGAACGTAAGTATAACGTCGATCCCAATTGAACAGTAAAGTTATGGCAGTCACCGTTAAAATTACTAATAGCCCACCCATAATTGGTGTGCCGATTTTTTCTCTGCGTTCGCCTCGTAAAGTGAAATCAAAATCACCCCGGCGAGTGATTTTATATTTATAGAGAATTTTAGTTAAAATTGGCGCCCACAAAAAAGCCCCTAAACAGGCGGAAATTAGGTAAATTAGGGAGTTTTCCAATAGAGTAATACTTAACATATATCTCATTTTACCTTAAATTTTAGCGAAAATCAAGATTGTAGCCAATTACCGTCTTGGCGTACTAAAAGGGTAGGTGCGTCTAGCGGTTCAGCCATTATCTCCTTGACGATTTTTTCCATTCTTACTCCTTGTGAACCTTTGACCAAAATCAAGTCATTGGTTTGGATTTTTTCTTGGATAAATTTACCTGCTTCTGTGCTATTCGCAAACGACGCAATATGATCGCGGTCCATACCAGCTTCGATTGCAGCTGCAGCTGTGCCTTTGGATGCTTCACCAACAGTGACAAGAAAATCGATTCCCATTTCAGCAACTTTAAAACCAATTGCTCGATGGCTGTTTTCGGTTTCTGGACCTAGCTCCAACATATCACCCAAAACAGCATAGCGACGTGCGCCTGGTTTTAGAGTAATTTGTTTGAGTGTATTGATCGCTGATTCAGTTGGAGCAGGGGAGGAGTTGTAGGTGTCGTCAATTATAAAAGTATTTTTGATTCCAGGTATTAGGCACATATGTCCAGGCAATGGCTTTTGTTTTTTTAGCGCCTCCACACCTTCAACTAAATTTAATCCAAAATATATACCAATACACAAGCCAGCCAGCGCCGAAGAAATTAAATGCTCGGCGATAAAGCCAGGCAAGAATGCTGGTACTACGCTACCTTTGTAATTAATTTTAAAATTCAATCCTTTTGGCCAACCAGTTTCTTCATCATATATTATATTGATATCAGTAGCTTGTAAGTCGGCGCCTTCTTTTAATCCATAGGTGATCACCTCAGCTTTGGTTGCGGTTGTTTGTTGCATTACCATTTCGTTGTCGAAATTTAATACTGCCAAACCATCATTATTGAGATGAGAGATGATTTGTTTTTTTTCTTGAGCAATTTTTTTAATAGTTTTGAAAAATTCAGTGTGGGCATGCGAAATAAAAGTGAGTACACCAACATTGCATGGTGCAATTTTTGTTAGATAGCTAATGTCGCCTGGTTTATCTGCGCCCATTTCCAAAACTAGAATTTCCGGAAAGTTTTTATCTTTTTTTAGTAATAATTTTCCGGCAGCAAAAAATACTTTTATCCAGCCAAAAAATGATCGTCCGGGGGTTTTATCAATTCCGATAATTGCCAAGGGCAAACCGATCTCGTTGTTATAATTTTTTACACTAGCGCGAACACTAAAGCGTGAACGCAGGATAGCAGCCGCACTCTCTTTGGTGGATGTTTTTCCTACTGACCCAGTAATACCAACAATATCGGGGTGGTATTTTTTGATAATTAAACGTGATAAAGCACGTAGTTTCCAATGGAGAATAGTTTTTAGGATCATAAATTAAATGTTTCTTTTAACAGTTTGTTTATATATTCTAACCCAGGATCGCCAATTAATACAATATCATAATTTTCCAAATATTGCCTTTTTCGTTCCTCGTTTTTTTCTTCTGGTCGTTCGTTTAAAAAACCGATTTTTAATAATGTTTTGTAGTTAAAACCAGTAACCATGCCGACGTCGTCGATTTGGTCGCCTAATAGTATTACATTATTTCTCGATTCAACTTCTTTGAATATTGGAAAATCTTTTAGAATGACCTCGTATTTATTAAGGGAGTGGATAATTGGTTCGGTAATACCAATAAAATTTCCTTGGTCATTAAATTGCATTTCATTGGCAATGATGTGGACATTTTTGTAAAGACGATTCTCATTACTAAGATATTTTTTTAACATATATCCCGGTGCGGCTGACATGATGATAATTGGGATATTTTTTGCATTAAGCCAGTCAAGTAATTCGTTTGTGCCTTCGCGTAATTGTAGGGTGCGTTTTTCTGTAATTTCATCCATTATTTTTTTAGTCAGCCCGCTTTTTACCAATAGGGTAAAATGCGTGCTCCACCATTCGCGCATGGCAATATTCTTTTTTTCGTTACTTAAGTATGGATCTTGCTCGATTGGTGCGTAGTGTTCGTACAGTTCGTGTGCTTCGCGGATATATTCCGGACTTAAATAATTGTTGTTGCGAATTTGCCCAATCACTGTGGGCGATTGTTGCCCGTCGACAAAAGCACGAGTAAGAGTGCGGTCAAAATCAGCGAGAACGTGAAGTTTGTCACAACCATCAGCGCGCCATTGTTTTTTTGCCTGCTCTATTTTTTGAGGATTAGGGATGAGAACATTTTCATTCATATAATTTATCGTTCTTCAGGTAGGCCGTAATATTTTATAACAAAATCCATAATTTTTTGAAAAGTAACTGTAGCAGTTGATTCAGCCCATAGTGGTTTGGGTGTTTCATATTTTATGATCGCTACTATTTTTGGATTATTCACTGGCCCAAATCCGGCAAAAGTGTGATTGGTTTCGTTGGTGTATCCACCGGGTCCGGGGATTTGAGCAGTACCGGTTTTACCAGCAATATAATAATGTTCAAAGCGAGCTCTGGTACTGTGTCCTTTTTCTACTACTGAAACAAGCATGCCAGTAACCAGTTTGGCTGCTCGAGGAGAGATTACTGGTGTTGGTGTTGGTATTTCTAATTTTTCCATTTTTCCATCAGACTGACGGATGGATTTAATTAAATGCGGTTTAGGTAAGTTGCCTTCGTTGGCGATCGCTGAATAAGCTGCGGCTAGTTGGATTGGGGTGGCGGTAAAGCCTTGTCCAAATGAGGCAACCGAGCTAAACACTTTACCTTTTTTTTCTAAAGAAGCAATGTTGCCAGGCATTTCAGTGTTTGTTTCTATGCCGGTTTTTTCTCCAAAACCAAATTTTTTTACATATTCATTAAAACGTTCGCGGCCGATTTGATCTTCAACCCACATTACACCAGTGTTGACCGAATTTTCTAACACCTGTGTCATGGTGATTGTGCCATAACATTTGTCTTCGGCATTACGAATGGTAAAGCCATCAATTTTTCGTTCGCATGGATCAGTAAAAGTGGTTTGAGGTTTTACTATATCTAAGTCTAATCCAGCGACCATAGTAATTGCCTTAAAAACCGATCCTGGTTCATAAGGAATAAATACCGAAGTGTTGTTGTATGCAGCGATATCATTTACTTCGGAATATTTGTTAGGATTAAAATCCGGGTAGCTGCACATTGCCAAGATTGCTCCGGTTTTTGGGTCCATCAAAACAAGTGAGGCGCTCTTTGCTTGATATTCGGTCCAGCCCTCTTTCAGGGCGGCACAAGCTTGATATTCTAAATTACGGTCAATTGTTAAAACAATGTCTGGCCCATTTTCTGCATCTACTTTGGTGTTGTCGGATAGGGTTAGCCAATTACCAAAAGCACCTTTTTGTCCGGCGGCAAAGCCACCTTTTCCGGCGAGAATTTTGTTCCAATATCCTTCAATTCCATAACTACCGATCTGCTCGTTTCCGTCGACGCGGCAAAATCCTAAAATATTAGAAGCCAATTCTTCTTCGGGATAATATCGAAAAGTTTGTGGAGTAGAATAAATTCCCGTTAGTTTTTTTTCTTTTATCTGTTCGATTGTCTGGTCGGTTATTTTTTTGGCAATTGGTTCGTATGGATCTTCGCGTTTGTTTAATTTTTGTGATAAGGAATTTTTTTCTTCGGGGGTTTTTAATTGAAGAATATCGATCAATGTTTCAGCAGTGCTGCTGACCTGCGAATCGGGGATTTCTTTTGGAACAGCATAGAGTAGGTAGTATTGACGGTTAATCGCCGCGGGATACTCTGTGCTATTACGACTGTCTTGAAAAAATATTTGTCCACGTTCTGGATAAAGACGTTTATAAATTTCATGCGTACTCAACGCGAAGGTAGAATAATAATTATGTTCAAAAATTTGCAGCATGAATAATCTGCTAATTATCGCCAAGGCAATCAGCAAGAATGCGATCGCGATGATAGAAATGTGACGATCGGTGCTCGTATTATTTATCACAAGGCTTGCAAATATTTATTTAATTCAGTGCCAGGATTTTTTTCTTGCCAAACTATCCGGTAAACTGTTTCGGCTAGCGGCAATTTAATTTTATATTTTTTTCCGAGTGCCAACATTATTTTTACTGCGTTTATTCCTTCAACTACTTGGTGTATTTTTTTCAATGCATCAGTTCGGCACAAACCACTAGCCAAGCACTCACCAAAACGGTGGTTGCGCGATATCGGGCTTAAGCAAGTGGCGATTAAGTCGCCAAGACCAGCTAAGTCAAAAATTGTTTCTGGTTTTCCACCCATTTTTTTCACTAAACTGCCAATTTCTTTCAGAGCAGTGACCAGCAGGGCGGCTTTGGTATTTAGCGGCAATTTTAATCCGTCGCAAATCCCTAGGATAATCGCATAAACATTTTTAAACGAGCCGCCAATTTCTACTCCAACTAAGTCGTTGGTGGTAAATAATTTGACGTTTTTTCCTTCCATTATTTTTTTAACTAAATTAGTGGCAGTTGAATTTTCACCAGCAACATTCATTGCAGTAAAACCGCCTCGTGCCATGTCCACTGCAATGGCTGGACCTGAAATGCTAACAACAAAACGACGTGAAGTCGGCGGTAGATTTTTTTTGATTATATTTGGAATTAATTCCATTGTTTTTTCTTCTAATCCTTTTGAGGTGTCAACACAAACAGTCTTGGCCGCTAGCATCGGTCCGACTCGTTTAGCAAGGGCACCCATAAAGTTTGATGGTAATACAAAAAATACCGCGGAAACTTTTGAAACTGCTTTTTTTAAATCTGGTTCCGGTATAACTGTTTTTGGGAGCATCACACCGGCTAAATATTTTTTGTTTTCGTGGGTGGTTTTGATTTGCTCTAGTGGCTCGGGGTCGCCCTCGTGATTCCACAATTTTACAGTATGGCCATTATCGCCAATCACTTTTGCCATCGCTGTGCCCATATTCCCAGCACCCAAGACTGCGACTGTATATTTTTTGTTTGGCATATGTTTTTTATTTAATTATTTTTATTAGCTAATTGTCCGCAAGCCGCTGCGATATCCTGGCCTTGCGAGCGGCGGATCGTGCAAGTAAATCCGCTTTCCATTAATTTTTTTTGCCATTCTTCTAAAATATTTTTTTCAGTTGCCAAAAGTTCTGGGTTAGCGGGGTTGCAGGGGATTAGGTTTATTCTTACTTTGCCCAAATTACTTGCTAATTTTATTAAAGCTCTTAAATGTTTATTATCATCATTTTTGTTGGCCACTAATGTATATTCTAGTCCAATAAAATGACTGCGTCCAGGGAATTTTTTATGAAAATTTTTCGCCCAGGTTGGCAGCCATTTTAGAAAATCCGGCGAATGAGAGGGGATCATTTTCGATCGGGTTTCGTCGATAGCGCTGTGAAGGGAAAGCGCGAAACGTACTCCAGGGAATTCATTATCAGTCAAAATTTTTTCCATTCCTGTTTTTACACCTACAGTGGAAAGTGTAATTTGGCGTGGGCCTAATTCGGTATAGGTAAGAAGCATGTTCAACGCTTCTTTTACATTGTTATAATTCAATAATGGCTCGCCCTGTCCCATTAGCACCATGTTATCAATTTTGCCCAGCTTTTTTTCGATTAAATAATTTTGCCAAAAACGATATTGGTCAATAATTTCGCGGGGTGTTAAATTTCGTTTGAAGCCCATTTGCCCAGTAGCGCAGAATACACAACCCATGGCGCAGCCGACCTGGGTTGACGCACAAATTGTATAACGTGATTCCTGACCGCGTCCTTCTTTTTTATTTATTCGTCCCATTAAAACACTCTCAATGACATTGCCGTCTTTGAGTTCCAACAAAACTTTAACAGTTTCATCGCTTTTGCTTTCTTGCCATAGATTTGGTTTGACTACTAGCCAGGGGATATTTTTCAATTCATCTTTTAGATTTTTTGGTAAAGTAGTAATGTCGTTGTATTTTTTTATTTTTTCATCAAACCAAGCCGCGTATATTTGTTTGCGACGATAGGCCGGTTCATTTTTTAAAATTTTTTCCAGTTCCATATCACTTTTTTAAGGTTGGTCGTTGGAAAATTCGCCCTACTATTGGCATTACCAAAAGTGGGTAAATAAACATTTCAAACCACTGTTTGTTTGTTAAGCTAACAAAATGGAATAATTTAAGTACCCCAGGTATTAGTAAAATCAATAATAACGAAGCCAGAGTGGCAGCGATAATTATTAAAATTATTTTATTACTTTTTACTTGTTGCCATTCACGCGTAAATATTATTATTAATATTTGGGAAATTACGAGTGACCCAAACGCTAGTGTGCGTCCAGTTTCGGCGCTCGTACCTGAGTATATAGAATAAAAATAAAGTCCTAAAGTCACGATTGCGATTGCCATTCCCTGGACAATTACTTGGCGCCACAAGTGAGGATTCACAATTGGTTCTTTGACTGGTCGTGGTGGTTCATTCATTAAATTGTGTCGAGCTGCCTCATGCTCAAATCCTAGTACCGAAGCTGGATCGCAGAATAGTTCCAAGAAAATTATATGAATAGGAAAGAATATTAACTCTTGTTTAAATAATAGCGGCACAAAAGCCATTAATACAATTGGAAGATTGAATGAAAAAAGAAAGACAAAAGCGTGTCGTAAATTATCATAGATACGTCGTCCTTCCTTTATCGCATTTACAATAGTAGAGAAGTTGTCATCTAGCAAAACGATCCCAGCAGCCGCGCGGGCCACCTCGGTTCCTTTTTGCCCCATCGCGATGCCGATGTTGGCTTTTTTAAGTGCGGGTGCATCATTTACTCCGTCCCCGGTCATCGCCACGATTTCGCCGTTAGCTTGCAACGCTTCAACGATTGCATATTTCTGTTCTGGATGAACTCGAGTAAAAATATCGTGTCGTCGAACAATTTCTTGCATAGCAGCTGGAGAAAGACTTTCCATTTCGCTTCCGCTAACAATATCTTCTCGATGTCGCATGTCAATACTTTCAGCGATATTGTGGGCGGTTAATTTGTTGTCTCCAGTGATCATGAGTACACGGATGCCGGCTTTTTGGCAAAGGTTTATCGCTTCTTTAACTCCGGCTCGGGGCGGATCACTCATTGCGATTAGCCCTAAGAATTCTAAATTTTCAACGGTAATTTTTTTCTCTGTTTGGGGGATTCTTTTTCCAATTGCAATTACACGATAGCCAGCGCCGGCCATTTCCTCATAATTTTTTTCAATTTGTGTTTTTTCGGCTGCACTGAGAGTGCTGGCAGCGATTAAGGCTTCTGGTGCTCCAGCCGAATATTGGATACATCGTTTTTCATTATCTTCCCAAAGATGATGGACCATTTTTGTTTTGGCATCGAAAGGACTTTCGTTGATTAAAGTATGTTGACGAAATAATTTTTCTACGTCGATTTTCATTTCTCCAGCAAAATGTTGCATTTCAATTTCCATTGGGTCAATTGCTACTTGTTCCAAAGACAGTACGGCATCATGGAAAAATGGGGCAAAGTGTGCGGTTTGTTTCAAAATATTTTGTCGGTCAGCTGATTTGCCTAAGTAAAATATTTTTTCCAAAGACATCTTTCCTTCAGTCAGCGTGCCGGTTTTGTCAGTACAGATAACAGTGGCCGAGCCCAAAGTTTCAACCATGGCCATTTCACGAGTCAGAGCATTTTTTTTGGTCATACGCCAAACACCCATAATCAAGAATACACTAAATACAACCGGAAATTCTTCTGGTATTAGCGACATGGCCATAGTAATACCACTTAGCAGCCCGGCCGTGATTCCTTTTTGGATTGAAACAATTATGCCGATAACAACGGCGATCACTATGGCAGCGATCGCAACTTTTTTTACCAAGTGGTGGATCTTGGCTTGGAGTGGTGTTTTTATTGTTTTAATATTTTCTAAAAGATTGCCCAGTTTTCCGTAGGCGGTATTGACACCAGTATCCAAAATTAATAGTTTTCCTTCTCCTTGGGTTATCATCGTTCCTTGCCAAAGCTTGTTTGTCTCTTCTATTTTTTGAATGTTATCGACATTGTTTTTTACAACTGCGATCGATTCACCAGTTAGCATACTTTCATCAACCATTAAACCAGGGGAGAGATATACCACACCATCGGCTGGTACACGGTCGCCGGCAGTTAAGTAAACCAAATCACCTGGTACTAGGAATTTACTCTCTATTTTTTCTGTTTTGTTGTCGCGATAAACTTCCGAATATTGCACCATCATTTTGTCTAAGGCGCGAATAGCCTCATCAGTTTTTTGTTCTTGGAAAAATTCAATTGCAATAATTGGAACAATTGAACAAAGTAAAACTATTGTTTCCGCAGTATCGCCCAGGAAGAAATATACAGCAGTGGCGATGAGGAGTAACACGATCATTGGTTCGCCTAAAATGCTAAGCATACGGCGCAGGCGACTTTTGTGTTTTGGCTCTGGCCGAGAATTATAGCCGAATGTTTGTAGTCGTTTTTCAGCTTCTTCGGCGCTTAGACCAGAATAATTTTGATTATTAGAAAAAATAGTTGATAATTCGGTTTGATTCAACATAATTTAAGATTAGTTGTATAGCTTAATTTTAACAAAAAAACCTTGGTTTAGCAAGGTTTTAGTGCTTTGTTTTAGATCTGTAAAATTCTCTTTATTAGCGCATCCGTGTCCAATCCAGCGTACTCATAAACTTCTTTTGCTGTCCCAGATTTTAGGTAGGTGTCTACTCCGACTGCTTTATTTTTTTCTTCAACCGTCAAGACAAAATCATTCAAAAATCCTTTCCAACCATTATGAATGGTAGTAGTGAATTTTTTCTCAGCATCAGATATTATTCCCGCTGCTTTAGTTGGGTTGGTTTTTTCTAGTTCGGCAAATAGCTCTGGTGAAGTTACAGTAACAATTTTAAGGTTGTAAGTTTTTTCTAGTTCAGGTAATGCTGAGACAATATTTTCTAAAATCATTGCCCCAGAAACAGCTAATACCTTTTTTGGTAATTTATTATTTTTATAATCTTGGAAAATGTAGGCACCGTTGTTGGCTTCGGTAGCTGCTGAAATTTTTGTTCGATCCCAAACAGTGGTCGCGACTCGTGAAAGTGATAAAATAATCGGTTCACCTTTTTCTAGTGCACCAAAAAGCATTTCAATAGTTTCGTTGGCATCCAATGGTTTGTACACTTTTATTCCCGGCATTGCTTGATACAAGCTCATCCAATATAGCCCCTGGTGAGTCGGTCCGTCTTCTGCAGTGTCTGGGCCATCGTGCGAAGCTAGTACCACAAAAAAACCTTTGTGAGTGGGATTTAAATGGTCGTTGATTAAAGCCAACCGGATACAATTACCGATCATAGTGGTAAAAACGGCAAATGTCCCAAATACACTTATCGGTTGGAATCCACCTGGCAAAATATCAGCGGTCAGTCCCGCGCCCATCATGGCCATATTTTGTTCAGCAATACCAAATCGGATTCCGCGTCCAGTTGGATTGTCTGGATTAATTATGCCATAAATTTTTTCTGCGGCAGCAGTATTAATCGATCCACTTAAATCACCCGCCCCAGTCCAGAGAAAAGCAGTTTGTTTCATCAGCCAATTTAGCCAAGCGCCCGCTGCTTCTCGAGTGGCCACTTTTTTATCAGCTGCAAAAATTAATTCTGGCGGGAGAGTGGCTGGCCTTTTTAGATGTAGGGGGTTAATTAGCGGACGATCAGAAAGTTTTTCTTTCATCACTTCTACTAATTTGTTTTCCGGAATAATTTTTTGCGCGCCTTCCTCAAGTTTTGTAGCAACGTATTGTTCTTCGGCAGTAGTTAAAGTTTCTAAGACAGTTTCAATATCTTTGGCAGTAGCACCCTTTTCTCCAGGTATGTTAAAGCCAAGTTTTTTCATTATAGCTACATATTCCTCATGACTTGCCGGAACGCCATGGGCAGCGGCGGTATTTTCTTTGGCACCATAACCTTTGCCTTTTAAGGTGTGAGAGATAACTACAGTTGGTTTTTGGTTATCAAAACCGATTTCCGCCAGGCGGTAGGCAGTAATTAATTCGGCAAAATTATGTCCATCAACTTCAATTACATTCCAACCCAAACCCCACCAGTGATTTAGATATTCAGAATTTATTACTTCTTCAATTGGCCCATCAATTCCAAAATGATTATAATCGAGCGTAACTATAATATTATCAGTTCCAGTAGAAGATAAAATATTTCGTGCTTCATAGGTCATGCCTTCTTCAGATTCTGCATCGCCCATCATTACCCAAATTTTTGTTGGTAAGCCAGATGAATGATGAGAAATTGCCATGCCACCAGCCGCTGATAAGCCATGGCCGGAAGGGCCAGTAGAAAAATCAATTAATGGATAAGTGCTTTCCGCGTGTCCAGGTAAACCACTTAAACGACGAAAATTAAGT
>Ga0172367_10006015_pt1 | contig 14468 bp, 10 predicted proteins | sample Lak10m_FD_114542 | JGI IMG/M metagenome (GOLD analysis project Ga0172367, IMG submission 114542) | Freshwater microbial communities from Kabuno Bay, South-Kivu, Congo - kab_022012_10m | ecosystem: Environmental > Aquatic > Freshwater > Lake | place: Democratic Republic of the Congo: South-Kivu... | reverse complement strand
GTGCAGCGGCGCGGCGGCGGCGGCGCTTGGGCGGCGGCTCCTCGGTCAGGACGCGCTCGCGCAACTGGGCCAGGCGCTCGGGCAACGGCGCCTCGACACGCACCGGTCGGCGGGTGTGCGGGTGCTCGAACTCGAGCCGCCAGGCGTGCAGCGCGACTCGCGGCGCCTTGAACGGGTCGTCGCTCGAACGCGCGTACTTGCGCTCGCCGACGAGCGGCCAACCGGAGTGCGCGAAGTGCAGGCGGATCTGGTTGTAGCGGCCGGTCTCGAGCTCGATCTCGACCTCGTTCGCGCGCACGCCGCGAGCCAGGACGCGGTAGCGCGTCAGACTCGGCTTGCCGGTCGACGAGACGCGCGCCGCGCCGTCCGCCTCGGTGATCGGGAAGCGCATCGCGCCCTCGTCCTTCGTCGGACCACCCAGCGCGAGCGCCCAGTAGACCTTCGAGAGCGCGCGCGCCCGGAAGAGCTCCTGCAGCGCGTCGCGCGTGGCCACGTCGCGCGCGAGCAGCAGCGCCCCCGACACGTCGCGGTCGAGGCGGTGCACGGGCAGCGCCGGGCGGCCGAGGGCCGCGAGCACCTCGGGCACACAACGCCCCTCCGCACCCGGCGTCGGCACCGACAGGAGGCCCGAGGGCTTGTCGACGACGAGCAGGTGCTCGTCCTCGTAGAGGATCGCGAGGTTCGGCCGCGGCGCAGATGTCACACGCAGAGGGTACGCGCACGGGGCGGGTCGGCGCGCCCCGTGGCCGCGTGAACGTCGACGCGCTCCGCGTCCCCGAGTTCGGGGCCGCGTGTACGGGGCCGAGGCTGCGAGCCCACACCACGTCGACACGCTCCGCGCGTGCGGCGCGCGGCCACGGGTGCCGAGGCCCCGACGCGCGGGCCCGGAACCGCCGGTGCGGCGGCCACCGCGGCGGGAGTACCCTCTTGCGACCATGCGCCGCACCACACGCCCGATCGCGCCGGCCGCCGTGTTCGTCTCGCTCCTCGCCGCGGGTTGTGGCGCGCCCACGGGCGGCGACGCCGCGCCGCGCGCGCAGGCGGACGCGGCGGACCGGTCGACGGCACGGACCACGGCAGCGGGAGTCGGCGACACTGCCGCCAAGGACGCGGACCTCGGCCCGCTCGCACCGGGCAGTCCGTTTGCTCTGCGCATCGCGGCCGAGTGGGAGCCGGCCACCGGTGTGCTCGTGGCCTGGCCGCTGACGGTGCCCCACCAACTGGTCGTCGACTTCGCGGCCGACACGACGCTGCACACGCTCGTGGCCGACGAAGCCGGCCGCGCACAGGCCAGCGAGTGGTACGAGCGCTGGGGCATCGACCTCGCGCGCGTCGCCTGGATCGTGGCGCCGCAGGGCGACGACGTCTCGTGGGTGCGCGACTGGGGCCCGCATGCGCTGTTCGACGAGTCGGGCGCGGCGTGGCTCGTCGATGCGAACTACTCGCTCGCCACGCCGATCACCGGCTACGGCTGCGACGAGCCCCTCGCCACGCCGTGGAACGGCGGCTGGGGCGAGCCGCTGCCCGACTACGACGTGACGGCGGACGACGCCGCGCCTGCGTTCGTCGCCGCGACGCTCGGCCTCGGACACCTGCCGGTGCCGTACGCGCTGACGGGCGGCAACTTCGCCACCGACGGCCACGGCCTGGCGCTGTCGAGTTGCATCCTCGTCAACGAGAACCGCACCCACGGCTTCGAGCAGGCGGAGTTCCTGGCGCTCGCGCGGACGCAGCTCGGCCAGTCGCGCTACGCGATCCTGTCGAACTTCGAGGAGCGTGGCATCCAGCACGTCGACTGCATGCTGAAGCTGCTCGACGAACGGCGCATCCTCGTCGCGCGCCCGCCGCAGGACCATCCGTCGCGGCCGGTGTACGACCGCATCGTGCGCGAGGAGCTCGCCGAGCTGCGCACGTTCACCCGCGGGCGCTTCGAGATCCTGCCGCTCGACACGGCGCCCCACCGCGGCGACGAGCTCGCGGCCTACACCAACTCGCTGATCCTGAACCGCAACGTCTACGTGCCGCTCTTCGGCATCCCGCAGGACGAGATCGCACTGGCGCAGTGGCGCGCGGCGCTGCCGGGCCACCGGGTGCGCGGCTACACGTTCGTGCTCGCGGACGAGCCGGCGCTCGCGCCGAGCGCGGCCACCTACGACACGATCGGCTGGACCGGCTACGACGCGCTGCACTGCCGCACGCGCGCCGTGTGGGACGCCCGCATGCTGGCGGTGGACCTGCTCTCGACCGAGGTGCTCGCGGACGGCCGCGTGCAGGTGCGCGCGAGCATCGTCGACCACAGCGGCCGCGGCGTGCGACTCGACGCGACACACGTGGCCTGGCGCGACGCGCGCGAGTCGACCTGGAACCGCGCGCCGCTCGTGCGCGAGGCCGACGGGCGCTTCGCGGCACTCCTGCCCGAGCGGCCCGAGGGCAGCGCGACGTACTACGCGATCCACGCGGCGAGCGCCGCGGGCCGCGCCGCGAGCGCCCCGGTGGGCGCGCCCGAGCACTTCTTCGTGCACGTGCGCCCCGCGGCGCAGGACACGTGACGAGCGGCGCCGCCACGTCGCGGTTGGCGCGCGCGCGACGCGGTGGACACGTGGCTCGGTCGACACGAGGCTCGGTGATCGAGCCGCAGGCCCACGGACGAGCCCCCACCCCCTCGCTCAGTAGAGCGGCGCCGGTTCGCTGCGCTCGATCGGCGTCTTCTTGCCGTGCTCGTCGATCGCGACCATCGTCACGACCGCGGCGGTGACGGGGATGTAGGCCATCGACCCGAAGCGGCGCTGGCTCCAGACGTCGACGCGCACGGTGACCGAGGTCGTGCCCTTGCGCTCCGTCTCGGTGTAGAAGGAGACGAGGTCGCCGACGAGCACGGGCTCCTTGAACTCGATCGAGTCCATGCCGACGGTCACGAGCCGGCCGCTGTGCCAGCGGTGCGCCTCGATCGCGGCCGCGAGGTCGATCTGCGCGAGGATGACGCCGCCGAAGATCGTGCCGTTGGCGTTCGTGTCGCGCGGCATCATCACCTGGCGGATGGCGGGCGCCTTGTCGGGCGGGCGCAGGTTGCAGTGGGTGCTCATGGGCGGCGGTGCGGGGTGTTCGATGGCGCGTGTGTGGTGAGCGGGCCGCCGAGCTGCAGGTCCGCCCAATGGCGCACCTGCTCCTCGAGCTCCCGTGTGTTCGGCCGGAAGAAGTGGTCGTCGCCCGGGACGACGTGGTAGCTGAAGTGCGCGGGCGCGTGCGGGTAGGCGGCCGCGAAATCGCTGTACGTGCCGTACTCGTCGTTCTCGCCCCAGACGAAGAACGTCGGCTGGCGCAGGCCGTCGACGTTCGGCAGCTCGAAGGCGCGCAGCGGGAAGCCGACCAGCACGAGGCGCTCGATGCGTGCGTCGCGCTGCGCGAGTCCGAAGACCGTGCGCGAGCCGAACGAGAAGCCCGCCGCCCAGACCGGCACGCCCGGATGGCGCGCGGCGAGCCAGTCGAGGGCCGCGGCGGCGTCGCCCTCCTCGCCGCCGTTGCCGTCGTAGCTGCCCGCGCTCGCGCCGACGCCGCGGAAGTTGAAGCGCAGGCAGGCCACGCCGGCCTGCTGGAGGCCGCGCGCGGTCTTGAAGACGACGGTCGACTCCATGCGGCCGCCGTGCAGCGGGTGCGGATGGCACACACAACTGACGGCGCGCGGCTGTTCGGTGCCGAGCGGCGGGTGGTAGATGGCCTCGAGCGGACCACACGGACCGTCGACGAAGAGTTGCATCGGAAGGAGGCGCGCGCGGCGGCGGCGCGGCGCGGCAGGGTAGCAAGCGCGCGTGGCACGCCCGCTCGCTACCTTGGCGCGCCGGCCCTCGGCCTCGGACCCTGGCCTCGGCACCCGCCCCGCCCCGACTCGCGCGATGTACCGACGAACCCTCGCCCTCTTGCGCGCCCACCTCGGGGTCTGGCGCTCGATCGGCGTGCCGGTGACGACGTTCGCGGTGCAGGCCCTCGTGGCCGGCGTCCTGTGTGCCATCGTCGGCGAGCGCGTCGGGCCGTTCGTGTACGCGCTCTTCGCCTTCGCCCTCGCCGCGGCGCTCGTGGCCGTGCCGCTCGTCGGCGAACTCGGCTTCCTGATGCGCGGCGACGAGTCGTCGGACTGGCTCGACGCGCTGCCGGCGCGCGCGATCGAGCGGCGCCTCGCGAAGGCGCTCGGCCTGGCCCTCGCCGTGGGCGGGCTCGCGCTCGCGAGCCTCGTGCCCGCGGCGCTGCTCGCGCCCGGCCTCGACGTCGCCAGCCGCGCGCTCTTCGTCGGGTGCGGCCTGGCCGCGGTCTGGTCGGCGGCGGCGGTGCTGCTCGCACTGCAGGGACTGCTCGCGCGCGTGCCGGCGCTGCTGGGCGTGCTCGAGGCCGTGCTCGTGGCGGTCGTGATGCTCGGCGCGCTCGTCAGCCTGCCGCTGTGGGTGCGCATCGGCGACCTCGCGGGCTACGCCGACGCCGGACCGTGGCGCGCGTTCCCGACGGCCTGGTTCGCGGCGCCGTTCGCGGCCGGCGGCCTCGCGTCGGAGCACCTGTGGCGCCCGCTCGTGCTGCTCGCCGCGGCCGCGGTCGCGTTGCTCGTGCTGCCGCGCCCGAAGGTGGCGAGCGTCAGCGGCGCCGGCCCGCTCGACCTCCTGCTCGCGCCGGCGCTCGCGCTCGCGCGCCGCGTCTGGCTGCGGCGCGACGAACGCGCGAGCTTCGACCTCGTCGCCATCGCCTTCCCACGCGAGCGCGAAGTCGCGCTGCGCACCTATCCCCTGCTCGGCATCCCGCTCGCGTTCCTGTGGGTCGCGTTCGGCATGGAGGAGGGCCGCGAGAAGTCGAGCCTCGTGGCACTGATCCTCTTCACGCCCGGGATCTACCTGCCGGTGCTGCTCTCGCACCTGCCGGCGTCGGCCTCGCACGCGGCGCGCTGGATCGTCGACGGCGCGCCGCTCGACCGGCGCGCGATCCACGAGGGTGCGCGGCGCGCCGTGGCCGTGCGCTACGTGCTGCCGCTGCACCTCGTGCTCGCGCTCGTGGCCTGGCAGCAGGTCGGCGGCGACTTCGCCGCGCGCCTCGCGCTGCCGGCGGCGGCGGTCAGCCTGCTCGCCTTGCGCGCGCTCTACGGCCCGTCGGTGGACGGGTTGCCGCTCTCGAAGCCGACCGACGAGGCCGTGCGCGTCGACGCCCTCGGCGGCCCGCTCATGGTGGCGGGCGTCGGCCTCGCGCTGCTCTCGGTGGTGGCCGAGCGCACCATCGCGACGCCGCTCGTCGGTGTCGTCGCGGCGGTGCTGCTCGTCGGCATCGACGCCGCGGCCTCGTCGCTCGCGCGCCGCGCCTGAGAGAGTGCGAAGAAGCCGGCGCTGCGCGCAGGACACCACTCTCTCGAGGTTCCATCGGCCCAACCGCTGGCGCGGTCGGAGCACGAGCGTGAGCACGACGGCTCACGCTCCGAGCGCGCCGGTCAGCGCGTGGCCGCGCGCCGCAGGCGGTCGGCCACGGCGGCCCAGGCCGGCTCCGCGGGCGGAGCCTCGACGAGGATCAGCGCGGCGCCGCGTGCATCGGCGCTGCGCAGGGCCGCGTAGAGCTCGTGGGCGTAGCCGACCGGATCGAGCGGCATCGCGATCGTCTCGGCCGGCACGTCGCGCGCGGGGACCGTGCGCACGAGCGCGACCGCGGCCCGCCGCGTCGCGACTTCGCGCGCCACGGCGACCAGTGCCTTCGCGGGCACGAGCACCACGGGCGTGTCGGGCGCGTAGTGCGAGGCGAGCGTGCCCGAGGCGCGCGGCGCGCTCGCGAGGTCGCCGTCGAGCGGCTCGCCGAGCACGGCCTCGATGCGTGCCACCTCGATGCCACCGGGTCGCAGCACACGCGGCCGCGCGCCCGACAGGTCGACGATCGTCGACTCGATGCCCACCTCACACGGGCCGCCGTCGACGAGGGCACCGACCGCATCGCTGTCGCCGAACTCGCTCGCGACGTGTTCGGCGCGCGTCGGGCTGATGCGGCCGAAGCGGTTCGCACTCGGCGCAGCGAGGCCGCCGCCGAAGGCCGCCAGCAGCGCGAGGGCGACCGGGTGGCTCGGCACGCGCAGGCCCACCGTCGACTGCCCACCCGTGACGGCGTCGGGCACGCCGTCCGCGCGCTCGAGGACGAGCGTCAGCGGCCCGGGCCAGAAGGCCGCCGCGAGGCGCCGCGCCTGCTCGGGCACGCGGCGGGCGAAGCGCTCGATGTGCCGCGCGTCGGCGAGGTGCACGATCAGTGGATGGTCGGCGGGCCGGCCCTTCGCGGCGAAGATGCGCGCCACGGCGGCGGGATCGAGTGCGTCCGCGCCGAGTCCGTAGACCGTCTCCGTCGGGAAGGCGACGAGGCGCCCGGCGCGCAGGAGCGCGGCGGCGGTCGCGAGGTCGGCGGGTGTGGCGTGGAGGCGCAGCATCGTCGCGGCGCGGATGGTAGCGACGCGCGGGGCGGCCTCCGGCGCCTGGAATCGCCGTGTGTGGACGCGGACGAGCGGCCAACGCGGGCCCGCGCGGGCCGTTCCGAGGGCGTGCACGGCCGCTGGCACGGGAGTTGACCAAGGGCCACTCGACGGGCGACGCCGTCGCGCTCGAGCGAGCGCCCGCGTCCCCCACGACTCCTGCCCCGCACCCGCCATGACCCTCTCCCGCACGCTCGTCGCCACGGCCACCGCCATCGCCACCGCCACCGCCATCGCCCTCGTCGCCAGCCAGGCCAACGCCCAGGAAGTCGTCTTCCGCGGCAAGATCGAGGACGGCGAGAACCTCTGCTACTACTGCCCGGACTTCGGCTTCATCGTCAACGGCTCGAAGACGACGCTCAGCAGCAGCGCCTACAACCTCAACGCCTACATCGGCGAGCACGTCGTCGGCACCGGCATCTGGAACGGCTCGGCGAGCGCACCGAACATCGAGGTCACCGACCTCCTCGTCACGCCCGAGACCTTCACGATCGGCGGCGGCGGCGACCTCGGCGACACGATCGACTTCACGGCCTACGGCGCGCCGGGCGACGTGGCCGTGGTCGCCGGTGCACTCGGCGCGGCGACGTTCGTGCCGATCGACGCGGCGGGTGTGTCGTTCCTCGACCTCACCACGCTGCGCATCCTCGGCATCGGCACGGTGGACGGGAGCGGCGAGTACTCGGCCGAGGTCTTCATCCCCGACCTGCCCGCCTTCCAGGGCCTGACGGTCTTCGGCCAGGGCATCGTCTTCCCGATCGGCGGCGACCCGTTCGTGACGAGCCCGGACTTCAAGACGCTCGGCGACTGAGCCCACCTGATCCACGAAGGAACACGTGAGCGCCCTTGCTCCGCGGCTGCGCGGAGCGAGGGCGCTCTCGTCGGTGGTGCGTCGGCGCGGCGCGGCGGGTGCGTCACGTCGCGGAATCGAGGATGCGGCCAGGACTCGGCCGCTCACACACGCGCGCAGGCAACTGCATCAGCAATCGCGTCAGCAGCCGGGCCTCAGGCACCTCGAGGGCGTGGTGTCCGGCGCGCTGCGTCGACAGTCCTCTCGCCGTCTCAATCCTCGAAGTCGCGCACCATCTTCGTCAGTTCCATGACGTGCTCCTCCTCGGTCGCGACCATGGAGCGCGCGTACTCCTCGAGGAAGATGTTCTTGCCCTCGACGACCTCCAGCAGGTGCCGGTAGAGCTCGATGGCGCGCTTCTCGTGGGCGTAGCTCTCCTCGAGGATGTCCTTGATCGCGTGTTTGCCGGTCTCCTCGACCTTCGCGATGCGCATGCTCGGGTGGCCGCCGAGGCCGGTCATGATCTCGCCGGCGCGTTGGGCGTGCAGGAGGCTCTCGCTGGCCTGCTGCTGGAGGAAGGTCACGATCGGCAAGCGATAGGGCCCGCGCACCATGAGGGCGTAGTGCGTGAAGCGCACGACGCCGGCGAGCTCCATCTCGACGATCGACTTCAGGGCCTCGATGGCCTGCGGGTGCTCGGTCTTCATGGACGCGATTGTGGCGGGCGACCGGGCCCCTGTCAGGAGCCGCCCGCCACATTCGCGTCGGGGTCAGTCCTTGCCATCCGGGTGGCACTGGAGGCAGGCCGGGGACGACCAGACGTAGCCGGGCACGTCGTCGTGCTCGTCGTCCATCTCGGACTGGCGGTGCTCGTGGCAGTGGGTGCACGAGAACGAGCCGAAGTTCGAGGGCACGAGGTGGCAGTCGGCGCAGTCCAGGCCGGCGTGGTCGCCCGCGTCGATCGGGAAGAAATCGTGGTCGAAGTCGGCGCGCGACCAGGCGTTCGTCGTGTGGCAGGTGTCGCACGCGGTCGGGAAGCCGCTGGCCGCGTGGTTCGGGGCGCTCGTGCCCTGGTAGTCGGCCAGGTGGCAGTCGACGCAGTTCGTCGGCGTGCCGGCGAAGACGCCGCCGACGTGGCACTGCGCGCAGTCGGCGGCCACGTGGGCGCCGGTCAGGGGCCAACTCGAGTGGTTGAACGTCGCCGGCTGCCACCCGGATGTCGAGTGGCACGACTGGCACGTGGTCGGGAAGCTCCCGCTGACGTGCACGGGGTTCGTGGCGGCCTGGTACTCGGCCAGGTGGCAGTCGGCGCAGTCGGACGGCGTGCCGGCGAAGACGCCGCCGACGTGGCACAGCGCGCAGTCCGCCGCGGCGTGGGCACCGGTCAGCGGGAAGGCCGCGTGCACGAAGGCCGCGCCGTCCCAGGCGGTCGGCACGTGGCAGCGCTCGCAACCGTCGGTCCAGCCCTGTGCGACGTGGTTCGGACTCGTCGCGGCCAGCGCCTCGGCGGCGTGGCAGGTGGCGCAGTCGCTCGACAGACCCGTGAAGACGCCTTCGTCGGCAGCGCTGTGGCAGCGCCAGCAGGCAGTCGCCGCGTGCGCGCCGACGAGCGGGAAGCCGGTGCGCGCGTGCTGCGCGATCTGCTCCTTCGGCTGCCAGTTCTCCTCGGTGTGGCAGTCCGCGCAGCCGTCGCCGAGCTGGCCGCGGTGCACGTTCTCGTGGCAGCCGGCGCAGCCCTTCGCGGCGAAGACCTGCACGGGTCCGCGGTCGTTGTGGCAGCGCAGGCACTCGGCGCGCGCGTGGGCGCCGACGAGCGGCACGCCCGTCAACGCCGCGTGGTCGAACTCGAAGTCGTCGCGCAGCGTGTGCCAGTCGGAGCCCGTGTGGCACAGCGAGCAGTCGGCCGGGAAGCTGTCGTGGGGCACGACCGGGCCGCGCTTCGCCCACCAGTCCTGGACCGGCACACGCGCCGCGTCGATGGCGCAGGCGACGAGCCCGAACAGCAGCATGCCGAACAGGGCGAGGCGCGCCAGGCGCTGGCTCCGACGCGCGTCGAGAGGTGCCCCGCCGTCGATCGTGTCCGTGGTGTCGTTCGTGTCCATGGTGCGATTCGCCGTCAGAGGCCGCGGCGCAGGTGGAGGCCGAGCGACGTGGCGTCCTGGCCGTCGCCGAAGAACTGCTCGACGTAGAGCGAGAGGCTGGTGCGGCCGAGGCGCGTGTCGAAGCTCGCGCGCAGCGACTGCTCGAGCAACGAGTCCTCGCCCACGACGGCGCTCGTGAGTTCGTTCCGGGCCAGCTCCCAGGCCAGGCGCCACGAGCCGATCGTCGTGGCCTGGTCGAGTGCGAGGCGCAGGGCCGTCACGTCGCTGAACGTGCCCTGGTTCGACGAGACGGCGGCCGCGAGGTTCGCGCCCCGCCAGGGCAGGCCGGACCAGTCGCCGCGCAGCTCGCCGCCGAGGCCGTCGTCGTCCTGGCTGCGCCACTGGTCGAAGCGCGCAGACAGGCGCAGGTCGTCCGTGACGCGGCGCGAGACGCGCGCGCCGGTGCGCTCGAAGCGTTGTTCGCGCAGGACGTCGGCGGGGATCTCGACGAAACCCGCGCGCTCGATGTCGGGCAGGCGCGTGCGGTCGTGTGACAGGCCGACGGTCGTGCGCTCGTCGACGCGCCAGTTCCCGAACAGGTGCAGCTCGGTCAGCTCGAGCCCACTGTCCTTCGCGCGCTCGTTCGACGTGTAGACGTCGACGAGCATGGCGCCGTGCAGCGTGAACGCGCGCGCCGGTTGCCAGTCGGCGTCGACGGCCAGGAGGTCGCGGTCGGCGCTGCCGTCGTGGAAGGTCTTCTGGTAGCCGACGCCGTAGGCGAGGCCGGTCGGTCCGGTGCGCTCGCGGCGCGCGTACAACGCGATCTGCGTGTCGTCGCCGGAGTCGAGTTCGAAGGTCGGCTCGGGCAGGAGGCCGAGCGACGCGCCAACGTGCCAGGCCGCCCCCGTGCGCCGCGTGACCTCGACGCCGTCGAGCAGGCCGAACTCGACGAAGCCGCTCTGCAGGAAGCGGCCCGCCTGCCAGCGCGTCGGCAGGGAGCGGCCGCCGCCCTCGGCGTACGAGAGGCGCTGCAGGCGCAGCCGCGCGTCGTCGTCCGAGTCGGCGCCGCTGTCGAAGCTGCGCGCGACGACCTCGCCGTCGAAGTCGATCGTCTCGCCGCGCGCGAGCAGGTTCTCCCAGGTCGCGTCGAGGCCGGCGCGCGCGAACTGCGAGGTCGAGTCGGTGCCCTCGCGGTCGAACGTCGCGTCGTACTGCAGGAACAGGCTGCCGCGGCGGGTCGCGCGGCGCTCGCGCGCGGTGGCCGACGGCGCCAGCAGCGGCGTCGAACTCGACCACTCCTCGGGCGGGTGCGTCCAGGGCGGGTGCTCGGGCACGCCGGGCGGCGGCGGGGTCTGGGCCGCGGCGAGCGCATCGAGCCGCGCGCGCGGGACGGCCACGGCGCCGGTGTCGCCGACGTCGACCGGGCCGCCGGACTCGAGTTCGACGCGCGCGCTCGTGCTCGAGACGGCGCGCACGGCGCCGAAGGCCGCGGGGCGGCCGAACGGCTCGAAGCGCACGCGGTCGCCGGGCTCGAGGCCCTGGGTGCTGCCGACGTCGACGAAGATGCTCGCGCCGGACGTGCCGGTCACGGTGCAGGGCACGAGCACGTCCTGTGGCTCGGCCGCGGCGCCTTCCTGTCGAAGCGCCGGCTCGGGCGCAGTCCCGGCTGCGGACCCGGCGACCGGCGCGGCCGCGTCGATCGGCAGCGGCGGCGCCTCCTGCGCGCGAGCCTGCGCCGCGAGGGCGAGCCACGCGGCACCACAGGCCGTCACGGCGAGGCGCGACGCGCTCATCGCCCGCCTCCGAGGTCGTCCGCGTGGCAGTCGATGCACGACGTGCCGAGCGGCCGGTAGCGCACGGCGGAACCGCCACCCGCGAGCGGCTGAGCCGTGTGGCAGGCGCTGCAGGCGAGGCGCGCGTGCTGCGCGTCGAGCGCGAAGCGCGTGTCGCGCGTGTGGTCGAAGCCGGGCACGGTGAAGGCCGCGGTCGAGGTGTGGCAGCGCGCGCAGTCGGTGCGCCCGGCGTCGGCGAACTGGCCGACGTGGGGATCGACGTGGCAGTCGGCGCAGTCGCTGCCGCGCACGAGCCCGAGGGCCCCCGGCGCGGCTCCGGCGCGCGGCACGGCGTGGCAACTGGCGCAGGCCACCGCGGCGTGGGCGCCGTCGAGCGCGAAGCCCGTCCACAGCGCGTGGTCGAAGTCGACGAGTGCAGCGGCGCGGAACGAGGCCGTCGTGTGGCAGCGCGCGCAGTCCGTGCGCCCGTCGACGGTGCTCGGTGCACTCGCGCCGTCGAAGGCGCCGCCGTGCACGTCGGCATGGCACGACGCACAGCGCGACATGTCGCCCGCGACGTGGTCCGCGACGAAGCCGAGCGAGCGCGCAGCAGTGGCGCCACCGGCCGCTCCACCAATCGCTCCGCCGCCCTCCGCGAGCGTGCCGTGGCAGGCCACGCAGGCGATCGCGTCGTGGGCGCCGTCGAGCGCGAAGCCCGTCCACGCCCCGTGGTCGAAGGCGCCCGGCACGAGGTCGTCGAAGGCGGCGGTCGTGTGGCAGCGCGCACAACCGGCGCGGTCGCCGGCGAGGTGCAGCGCCGCCGCCTCGGCGCGCGGCCCGTCGAACGCGCCACGGTGGGCGTCCGCGTGACAGCCCGCACAACTCGCATGTCCGCCGGCGGGCGGCGGCGGGATGCGGCCGAACGTGCGACCGAAGGCGTCGGCGACGCTGCTCGGCACGTGGCAGGCCTCGCAGTCGAGGCCCGCGTGGGCGCCGTCGAGCCCGAAGCGCGTGCAGTCGTGGTCGAAGGCCGCGCGCACGACGGCGTCGAAGCGCTCGGTCGTGTGGCAGGCCGCACAATCCGCGCCCGACGTCCCGTCGCTCGTCGCGAGGGCGCCGAGGTGGGCGTCGTCGTGGCAGGCCGCGCAGTGCACGTCGGCGCTCGCGAAGACGACGCCGGCCACGTCGGGGTGTGGACGCGTGTGGCAGTCCGCGCAGTCCGCGGCGAGGTGCGCACCGGTGAGCGGGAAGGCCGTGCGCGCATGCGCCGCCGAGCCGAACGCGTGTGGCGAGAAGGCCCCGTCCGCATGGCAGTCGGCGCAGGCCGCACCCGCGAAGGCGCTCGTGCCGCCGGCGGCGAACTGCCCGCCGTGTGGATCGGCGTGGCAGGCGGCGCAGTCGCCCGGGCTGCGGCCGGGGTGGCGAGCGGCGAAGTCGCGGCCCTCTTCCGGAGCGTGGCAGGCGGCGCAGTCGAGACCCGCGTGGGGCGCGGCGAGCGGGAAGCCCGTGAGCGCGTGCTGCGCGGCCGTCATGGTCGCGCCGCTCGCGAACGAGTCGTGCTCGGCGCTGTGGCAGGCCGCACAGCTCGCTCCCGACGCCACACCGCTCACGCTCGCGACGGCCGCGAGGAACGGCTCGGCGTGTGGCGAGTCGTGGCAGTCGGCGCACGCGCGGCTCGCGCTCGCGCCGTGCAGCGCGAGCGCGCCGATCGCGTGTGGCCCCTCGTCGGGGTGACAGGCCGCGCAGGTCGCGCGACCGTGCGCGCCCGTGAGCGGGAAGGCGTCGCCGTGTTCGAAGCTCGCCACCGCGGCGAAGGGATGCTCCTGGCCGTGGCAGGTCTCGCAGGAGCTCGAGTAGCGGCCCTCGTGGGGATCGCTGTGGCAGCTCGCGCAGTTCTGCGACGCGCCGAGGAAGCGCTGCTGCCCCGCCGCGAGCCAGGCCACGTCGGCGTTCGCGTGGCAGGCCTCGCAGTCGAGGTCCGCGTGCGCGCCGACGAGTGCGAACGGCACGTGGGCGTGGTCGAAGGCGTCGCGGCTCGCGAGGCCCGCGCGGCGGAAGGCGTGTTCGCCGACCAGCGCGAGTTCCTCGCCGTGGTGCTCGACGTGGCAGACAGCGCAGGCCGCGGCCAGGTCCGGCGCGAGGCTGCCGTGGAAGCCGCTCGCCGTCGCGAGCTGTTCGCCGATCGCGGCGTGGCAGACCGAGCAGGCCTGCGCCATGCCCTCGTCGCCGCGGCCGTGGCAGGCGTCGCAGCCGGCCGCGCCGGCCAGTTCGGGCAGGCGCGCGTGGACGGGCGTGAGGGCGCCGGGCGTGGCGCGCTCGAGGTCGAGCAGCACGATCACGATCACGATGGCGAGCGACGCGATGCTCAACCACAGGCGCGGGTCGGTGGGCTTCACGGCGCACCTCCCGTGCCGAGGTCCGCGTAGAGCACGGCCGTGACGACGTGCACGACGACCAGCAGCACCATGAGCAGCGCGATCCAGCGGTGGAACCAGCGCCACGACCCGAGCAGCGCGCGCAGGTCGCCGAAGTGCGCCGCCATCAGGGCCGCGCGGTGGGCGCGGCGCGCGACGGCGACGATCTGGCGCAACTCGGCGGCGGCGACGCCCTCGCGGCGCCCCTCGACCATGGTGGCGACGATGGCGCGGCGCAGTTCGAGCTGCGAGCCGAGCAGCGCGCGCACCCGCGCCGGGAACGAACCGCCGACGCCGGCGCGCGCGACGAGGTCGTCGATGCGCGCGCGCACGCGCTCGCCGAAGGCGCGGTTCGTGCCCTCCCAGGCCGAGGCGATGCGCGCGAGTTCGGTGCGCGACTCGTCGATCGCCAGCTCGCGCCCGTTCGCGGCGCGTGGCACGAAGGCGTAGAAGTAGCGCCCGATCGCACCCGTGCAGACGAGTGCGAACAGCGCCCAGAAGGCGTGCCCGCCGACCGTGTGGCGCGGCGCCATCCCGGCGTGCAGCGCCGCGAACAGGAACGCGAGGAGCCCGGTGACGAGGTGCACGGTCATCCAGGCCTTGAGGCTGCCGAAGCGCTCGTCGTGGGCGCGGGCGCGGCGCACGAGGTAGGCGAGGTTCGAGAGGATCAGCGCGACCGAGCCGATGCCGAGCGCGAGTCCGAGGCCGCTGGACGGGCGCAGCCAGGCGTGCTGGTCGGCGAGTGTGCGCTCGGCCGCCGAGGCCGCGTAGTAGTCGCGCTCGAGCAGGGCCCAGGCCAGCGCCGCGAGGCCGAACAGAACGGCCACGACCAGCGCCTGCAGGAGTCCGGAGCCCTGCTCGGCCAGCGGCTCGGCGGCCGGCCGGTCCTTCGGGTCGAACGAGACGCCGGAGCGCTCGAGCTGTTCGAACGGCGGCGTGCCG
>Ga0172367_10006013_pt1 | contig 14470 bp, 13 predicted proteins | sample Lak10m_FD_114542 | JGI IMG/M metagenome (GOLD analysis project Ga0172367, IMG submission 114542) | Freshwater microbial communities from Kabuno Bay, South-Kivu, Congo - kab_022012_10m | ecosystem: Environmental > Aquatic > Freshwater > Lake | place: Democratic Republic of the Congo: South-Kivu... | reverse complement strand
TACGGACGCGCAAAGCTTAGCAATAATCGACAGCGAGATTGGTGAACATTCACTTTCCCCATCCGAATATGAAATTGTGCGCCAAGTAATTTATGCGACCGCAGACTTTGAGTATAAAAATCTCGTCAGGTTTTCTGAAAATTCCCTACAGGCTGGAGCCACAGTCCTCGCTACACGCACCACAGTTATTGTAGATGTCCCAACGGTGCAAGCAGCGATCTTTCCTAAAATCTGTGATACTTTTGCCAATCCTATTTATTGTGGTGTTGAAGCGATTACCCGTCCCCAAAAAGGCAAAACCCAAGCTGCTTGGGGAATTGAAACTCTAGCAAAACGTTACCCTGAAGCCATTTTTGTGATCGGGGAGTCGCAAACAGCATTGGCAACTTTGGTGGACTTGATCGAGATGGAGGATGTTAAGCCTGCTCTAGTAATTGGAACTCCTGCGGGGTTTATTGATACCGATGTGATCAAGTCACGTTTAAATGACTCGTTAATTCCTCATATTCGTGTTGATGGTCGAAAAGGCAATGCGATCGCTGCCGCCGCGATATTTAATTCACTAGTCAATCTGGCTTGGCAAGCTTACGGCAATAAGTAATTTTAAAGGTGACGCTTCGCGTCACCTTTATGGCTCCCAAAAAGCGAGTGGCGGCGCTCCGCGCCGCCACTCGCTTTTTGGGGTTTGGTTTGACGACAGCTTTAAAATTTTATGACCAGATAATACCTGTTAAATTTGCCTCTTGAGTCAGCATTCCCTCAGTGGCAGCATCTGCCATTTTCGCTTTACTTAGATTTGCCTTATAAAAATTCACGCGAGTTAGATCAGAACCTTGGAGATTAGCACTTGTAAGATCGGCTTCGCTCAGATCGGCATCACATAAACTAGCACCATAAAGACTTGCAAAAGTTAAATCTACCTCAGATAGCATGGCTTTACTTAGGTTTGCACCATTGAGACTAGATCTGCTCAGATCCGCTCGTTGCAACATCGCCTCATTTAGCCCAGCCCCAAATAATCGTGCTTCCCTGAGAATAGCCTCACTAAGATCAGCCCGATTTAGCTTGGCTTTACCCATATTTGCACCATTTAGTTTTGCCCGAGGTAATTTGGCTTTGTTCAAAATTGCTCCATACAAATTTACCCCATAGAGCTTGGCATCACTGAGATTGGCTTCACTGAGATCCGCCTCTCCTAAATCAGCGCCAATGAAATTAGCGCTGACAAGGTTGGCTCGATATAGCTTCGCGCTATTGAAATCCGCACCATTTAGCTTAGCGTGGCTTAGGTTTGCACCATAGAGACTAGATTCACTCAGATTTGCACCACTGAGATCAGCATGGCTCAGGTCAATTCCATTCATATCAGTTTTACTGAGGTTGACTCCCGCAAAATTGCGACGACCTGCATGGTAGCTATTGATTAGTTCACTGACTTCCATTAGTTTGTACAGTCTATTTAGGCTTTAAGGGATACAGAAGAAACATTAAAAGTGGCGCGGAGCACCACTTTTAATGTTTCTTCTGGGTTTTAAATCAGCGCAAAGCGCTGTACCGTTTCTGTCAGGAATAAACCAGAGCGCGTTATGCTCTGGTTTATTCCTATTGTTCATTGATCTCTGCTTCCATAGCTTCTAAAATCTCTTGTTCTTGAGCCATGAAATCTTCTTCACTAATATCACCAAGATCAAATTTTAGTTGTAAAGTAGTGAGCCGTTTTTGCAGATTTTCGGTTTTTTCTAATTCAGTAGTCGCCCTTTCTTCGATTTGTTCTGCAATCCAGACTAGTCCATCAAGGGGTGCTGTCAGTAGTTGCCATATCATTGGGATATATACTCCTTAATTCCTTATTGCCGCTTTTCTTATTTCGTAAGAAAAGCTAGTTAACCAAACCTATGTTAAGTGCTGCCTATCAATATGGGGTGCGTCCTCTGTTATTTTCCCTCGATCCTGAAACTGCTCATCACTTAGCGATCGCCACTTGTCGGCGGATTAGTGAGTCATCCACACTGCAAGCAATCACCAAGTCCACCTTTTACTATAGCGATTCACGGCTGTCACAAACTTTATGGAATCTAAAATTTGAGAATCCCGTTGGGTTGGCAGCAGGTTTTGATAAAAATGCAGAAGCGATCGGTGCATGGGAACATTTGGGCTTTGGCTTTGCAGAAGTAGGGACAATTACTGCCCATGCCCAGTCTGGAAATCCTCAACCACGTTTGTTTCGCTTACCTAGCGATCGCGCTGTTCTAAATCGCATGGGTTTTAATAATCGTGGCGCAGCGGCAACAGCAGTAGATCTCAAAAATTATTTACAAGCCCATAAGCTAAGTATTCCCCTTGGTATTAATCTCGGCAAGTCTAAAATTACAGAGATTGCCGATGCAAAATTAGACTATGCCGAAAGTTTGCGATCGCTATATGATTTTGGCGATTATTTTGTAGTTAATGTCAGTTCACCAAACACACCGAATTTACGGGATCTGCAAGCAACTGACCAGTTATGCGGAATTCTTGCAGAACTAAATCCAATTAACAGCCAGAACAAACCGATCTTAGTAAAAATTGCCCCAGACTTGAATGATGCTGACATTATTGAAGTGGTCAAAGCGAGTCAAGCCTATGGCGTATCAGGAATTATCGCTACGAACACAACGATTTCACGACAGAATTTAACGACTACGCATCTAGCAATGACGGGTACGCCTGTCACTGAAGAAGCAGGTGGAATTAGTGGTCAACCTGTACGCGATCGCTCTCTAGAAGTAATCAATCTAATCTGGCAGACAACACAGGGTAATCTACCGATCATTGGCGTGGGTGGCATTTTCACAGCAGATGATGCTTGGCAAAAAATTACATCTGGTGCGGTGATCGTGCAGGTTTATACGGGCTTAATTTATGAGGGACCAATGATTGTTAAGCAGATCTTGCAAGGTTTGGTTGCTAAGTTAGAAGCCAATGGCTTAGAGAATATTCAACAAGCGATCGGGCTAGCCCATAAATAAAAAGAAGACGGGCAAAGCCCATCTTCTTTTTATCGGAGCAGCACTGGTGCAATCACCATTTCTGATCGTGCTTTTATTGACAAAGCTAGTAGAAAAGCAGCAAGATTACATAGCATCTTTTAAGCATTGCTAAGTGATTGTACTAATGGCAAAAAATCATGAGTAAATCAATCAAGGCAACCCTTGCTACTGTGGCGATCGGGGCGTTAACCGTTGATGCTTTCATGTTGCCAGATGGTAGTTATCGGATGTCACAAACTCAAGCTGCTGAATCTGTTGGCAAAGATTAAATTAACGCCCGACGTTTTTTAACTTCTAAGAGCATCAACGCTATACGAGGAGAGGGTTATACACCCGACAGTATTGAATTTGGACAAACCCGATTTAATGCTCTCCCTCTGGATGTTGTGACCGCTTATTGGCTGTATCAAAGCAGTCAGGGCAATCAAAAAGCTCTCGCACTAGTTTGGGCATTACTGTCTGAATCTCTAGAACGTAGGTTTGATAATGCTTTTGGCGTGGTTCGCACTGAGCAAGAGCGCAACGATGCAACTACAACCAGAATCAAAGCTCTCGAAAGTGACCTTGCTAATTTGGGAGAAGGCTTTGCTCTAGATGATGATATTCGCAGAGAGCGCGATTATTTTGAGTCACTGCTTAGACAAAACGGTATCGATCCTTATGGGTTACCAAGTGGCGAGTGACTTCTGGATATAGGGACATCAAGTGAAATTTATGTGAGTGATCGAATCAAAGTACGTAATGTTTTGATAATTTCGCCATAAAGAACAATCACAAAACCAAGTAGTTTGTAGCTAAAAAAGAGTGGCGCTAAGCGCCACTCTTTTTTGTTTAAGTTAGAGCGGCTGCGCCACCGACAACTTCCAGAATTTCTTGAGTAATTGCTGCTTGACGAGCTTTGTTGTACTGCAAGGTGAGAGACTTGATCAGATCAACAGCATTATCACTAGCATTATTCATTGCCGTCATCCGTGCAGCTAGTTCACTAGCTACAGATTCTTGCAAAGCCCGAAGAATTTGGTTGCTGAGGTAGAGAGGCAATAAAGCATCGAGAATTTGTTCAGGATTTTGTTCAAAAATTAGCTCCTTAGGCAATTCCTTCACAGTGATTTCCAATTTTTCGCGCTCGACTTGGAGCTTACCACCACGAGTAATCAGGCGGAAGATTTCGTCATCTTGAGGCTCTAGACCTTGAGGCTCAAGCGGTAAGAGGGTTTGGACTACGGGACGAGAGCTAATCAGAGATACAAAACGGGTATAGATTAACTCGACACGATCAATTACACCAGCCAAAAATGCTGAAGTGATTTCGTCTTCGATCGCATTGGCTTCAGCAGCATTAGGAATTTGATTTAAGTTAGTGAACTTAGCAGCGATCGGTTGATCGCGACGGGCAAAGTATTGCGCCGCCTTACGTCCAACCAAAATAAATGTGTAATTAATACCTTGCTCCTTTAGTTCCTTAGCACGGGCTTCAGCACGACGGATAATGGTTGAGTTATAGCCACCACAAAGCCCGCGATCACCTGAAATTACCAGAAGACCAACGGTTTTGACAGGACGCTTATCAAGTAAAGGCAGACTGACATCTTCAAAGGTGATGCGCTGCTGGAGACGATATAGGACTTGAGCGAGGCGATCGGCGAAAGGACGAGTGGCAAGGACTTGCTGCTGAGCGCGTCTGACTTTTGCAGCTGCGACAAGACGCATTGCTTCAGTTATCTTGCGAGTATTCTTAACAGTGCCGATGCGATCGCGGATGGATTTGAGGTTAGCCATGAAACTAAATTGCTACTTGCTATTGAATACTATGGAAAATTTGAAATATCACAGAAGACACCTAAGTATCTTAATAAAAAATTGCGCCTTCAAACCGCCAACTAATGTATATCCTTGAAATTGATCCCTCAGCCCTCTTAACCAAAAGAGGGGGAAAAAGAAATTCTTCCCTTTTTTAAGGAGGATTGAAGGGGATCTAAACCTTATATTTTGCGTTAACTCCTTGATATGATCGCTTCCTCACCATCCTTTAACCCAATTTTCACGGCAAATAGCCAAATCTCTGATACTGATCAATCATCAGATGATTATCTCGAAATTGCAGGGCGTAAGTTCCGATCGCGTTTGATGACTGGCTCAGGGAAATATGCCAACTTCGAGGTGATGCGTCAGGCGATCGCTGTCAGTGGTTGCGAGATCGTCACCGTAGCAGTGCGTCGGGTGCAGACTAATGCAGCAGGGCATGAAGGGCTAGCTGAAGCGATCGACTGGAGCAAATATTGGCTTTTGCCAAACACTGCGGGCTGTCAAACTGCCGATGAAGCATTGCGAGTGGCAAGATTGGGACGCGAGATGGCAAAAATTTTGGGTCAAGAAGATAACAATTTTGTGAAGTTAGAAGTAATCCCCGATCTTAAATATTTGCTGCCTGATCCGCTTGGTACTTGTAAAGCTGCCGAACAATTGGTCAAAGAAGGTTTTGCAGTTTTGCCATACATCAACGCTGATCCAAGGCTGGCGAAGACCCTTGAAGAAATTGGTTGCGTCACCGTGATGCCTCTCGGCTCGCCCATTGGTTCAGGGCAAGGGATTAATAATGCGGCAAATATCAGGATCATTATCGAAGAATCGAAAGTGCCTGTAGTGGTTGATGCAGGGATTGGTGTACCTAGTGAAGCCGCATCCGCAATGGAAATGGGCGCAGACGCTTTATTAGTGAATACGGCGATCGCCTGTGCAAATAATCCTGTGGCGATGGGTCGGGCGATGGGTCTGGCAGCTGAGGCTGGACGCGCTGCTTATTTATCAGGACGTATTCCTGTCAAAGCTTATGCTAGTGCTAGCTCCCCATTAACAGGCTTAGTGTCATAAAACATAGGCTTGCAATGCAAGCCTATGTTTTATAGCTTCAACCGTTTAAGTACCTTTGCCCATATTCCTTGCGATCTCAGATTTAGCACTTGCCAATAGTCTAAGTTGGGAATATTGCTTTTATATAACTGCTTGTGATCAAAAAACTCATTGAGTTCTGTCAAAATTATCTGTAAACGCTTAATAATATTTTCAGCACGATGTTCTTCTAATAATGTTGGTGATAAAAATAGCTTTTGATTGGTCTTAATCGCTGTGAGAATTCGATGTATATCAAATTCTTGAGAATATCCTGCAATCTTGTAACAGTTAAAAGCTGGATCTAAATAATCGGATAAGCCATGATTGACACTAGAAAAAACTTGGCAACCGCAGGCTAGAGCTTCCATCGGTTGCAGTCCAAATCCTTCAGTAACTCCTTGAACAGCCCAATACTCTGCGGAATCGTATAAATAAACCTTAGCGCGATTAAACAATCCTTCTAAATCTTGAACATAATAATCAATTAATTCTAAGCGGCATTTTTGCTGGAGCGCAGGAATCAATTGGCTCATCAGATAACTAGATGATTTACGAGCCTGAACCAGTACATCTATATCGCGATCGCCTTGCCAATTTTGAAACTTGTCGGAAATCTCGTTTGGTAAATAATAAATTAACGAATGTGGCGATCGCTGTCCCCAGTATCCGAGCGTATTACGACTGACGGTAATAATTGGCACGCTAGCGGGTAAATTAAAGCCATATTCTGCACTATGGGCATGGTAAATTGCATTCAAACGCTTTAGCTTAGGAGCTAGCTTGGCAACATCAAACCCCCAACTCATCACAAAAATCACATCATCTAAAGCCCGCAATCTGTTGTCTCCCTTCAGCAAATCATCTAGCCATAAATGCCCTTGCTCTCGTTGGCGATAGGTGACTACTTCCGCAGGACAAACTTGTTTAACCAGTTCCAGTGTTTTTAGCTCAGCCCACAGCCCCCCACAAGCAAATTTATCAGTCGTCCCTGGCAATAAAAAGTATAGTCTTCTCATTTATCAAGCTCAAATATTAGGCTCAAATCCTTGTTAAACAAGTTTAGGGTAAAAGAGATAACCAGCAAAAAACTCCATTGGAGTTTTTTGCCTCTATGGACACTTGCGACATCTCTTAGTTATGCAGGTGGCGGCAGAGTTAGCGCTTTTGTCACAGATTATATAACGGGCGATTTTGGGGTGTTTCTGAGTTTTGCAGTGATGAGTTTGGCGATCGCCATAGCTCAATGGTTAGTGATCAAGCAACATATTCGCGGCTTTGGATGGCTATGGGCGACTTTAATAAGTGGCTCTGTGGGCGGATCGTTCAGTTCTTGGGCGAGTTTTCAATTGGCTGTTACCTATGGTGATGCGGTTGATTTATTGGTGATTTATGCTTGTCTGCGGGGATTTTCGATGGGGGTTATGCAATGGATGGTCATGAAATCATACTTTAAGCGAGCGGGTTGGTGGATTGTGAGTACTACGGGCAGTTGGTATGTGGGCGTAATGGTGGGGAGTTTATTGATCAAGCAGTTGGGATATTTTTTAACGCTGGTGGTTGGGGCAATTTACGGATTACTGACAGGGATAACCCTGCTTTTATTTTTCTGGAATCAGTCTAATTCTCAATATACGCACTGAAGTTAAACTAACGTGAATTCGATATAGCCTGCGCGGCGCTTCGCGCCGCGCAAGTGGCGAAAAATGGTAAGAATCGCTTAGCGATTCTTACCATTTTTCGCTTTTGTCGAACTGACGTTAAACTAAGACATAAGTTCATATGATGACTAGGCATGGCACTTTTTACACTGCGATCGCTCCGCAAAGATTTTGGCATCAAGGAAATCCTCAAGGATGCTAGTTTTAGCCTAGATGAAGGCGACAAAGTAGGGCTGATCGGCACAAATGGCTCAGGTAAGTCCACGCTACTCAAAATGATTGCAGGGCTTGAGCATAGTGATGGCGGTGAACTATGGGTAAATTCCAGCGCCAAAATCATCTATTTACCACAGCAGCCAGACCTGAATGCCGAAAATACGGTTTTAGAGCAAGTATTTGCCGATAGTGGCGAACAGATGACCCTAGTCAAGGAGTATGAAGAAATTTCTGACAAGTTAACTCATGGACATGGCGACATGGATCGTTTGCTAGAGCAGCTATCGCGCGTATCGGAGCGCATGGATCAGACAGGGGCTTGGGATTTAGAGACTAACGCCAAAATTGTGTTAACTAAATTAGGAATTGATGACTTAGAAGCAAAAATCGGTAGCCTGTCAGGTGGATATCGCAAACGGATTGCGATCGCCTCGGCACTACTTTCTGCCCCTGATGTTCTATTAATGGATGAGCCGACCAACCATCTTGATGCTCTTTCAGTGGAATGGTTACAGAGCTATCTCAATCGCTATCGTGGTGCATTACTGCTAATCACCCACGATCGCTACTTTCTAGATCGCGTCACCAATCGCATTATCGAAATTGATCGTGGTGATTTATATTCCTATTCGGGCAATTATTCCTATTACCTAGAGAAAAAAGCGGAAGCAGAAGAGTCAGCACTAAGTACACAGCGTAAACATGCAGGGCTATTGCGCCGAGAATTGGAATGGCTCAAAAAAGGGCCCAAAGCGCGAAGTACCAAGCAGAAAGCACGCATCGATCGCGCCCATGCTCTCCAAGCCACCGAGTTTAAGCAAGCTAATGCCAAAGTTGATATCACCACCGCAGGACGACGCATTGGCAAAAAAGTCGTCGAACTCGATCGCATCAGTAAATCCTATGGCGATCGCACCCTGATCAAAGATTTCTCCTATAACTTCACACCTGAAGATCGCATCGGCATTATTGGCTCCAATGGTGCGGGTAAGTCCACGCTGATGAATATTGTGACAGGACGTTTACAGCCTGACGAAGGCACTGTGGAAATCGGTACAACGATTCATTTTGGTTATTTCGATCAGCATTCCGATGACCTTGCTGAACATGGTAACCAGCGCGTGATCGACTATCTTAAAGATGTCGCAGAACTGGTCAAAACATCCGATGGAAGTATCATCACCGCTTCCCAAATGCTAGAGCGATTTCTCTTTCCTGGTAATACCCAATATGCACCGATCAATAAACTGTCAGGTGGCGAAAAGCGGCGCTTATTTCTGTTGAAAGTATTGATGGCGGCTCCCAACGTATTGATTCTCGACGAACCGACTAATGATCTTGATGTGCAGACCCTTGCTGTATTAGAAGAATACCTCGAAGAATTTAACGGCTGCGTCATTGTAGTTTCCCACGATCGCTATTTCCTTGATCGGACTGTTGATATGGTGTTCTCCTTTGAGGCAGAAGGTGAAGTCCGCCTGTATCCAGGCAATTATGCTGTTTACTTAGAGTATAAGAAAGACGAAACGGAGAAGGAGCCTAGTGGGGCAAAGGAGCAGGCTAATAAAGTCACTAAAGAGCACAAATCTAGCAATGTCGTCGCTTCTGTTCCTGAAACTGCTAAGCCCAAAACCGAAGCAAAAAAAAATTCACAACTTTCTTACAAAGAGAAACGCGAGTATGAGGAACTAGAGGTAAACATTCCCAAATTGGAAGAAGAAAAGACCCAAATCGAGAAGAAGCTCTATCACAATCCTCCTAAAGGTCATATGGAATTACAGAAACTATCCGATCGCTTGGCAGAAATAACTACAGAGATCAATACCTCCACTGATCGTTGGCTAGAACTTGCTGAACGAATTTAGACAATAATAAAAGCTGAGCAAAAAAACAAAGCCCAAGAAGTGAGTGGCGGCGCTGCGCGCCGCCACTCACTTCTTGGGCTTTATGCCCTAAAATGGCTGTATATAGCTATATAAGCATTGATTATGCAATTATATAGATCGTCTCTTGAAGCTGATAAAAACATTGTTATAGCTATAGCACCTGCATCAGGACAAATCAAAGCCCAAATAATGTGAGGTGGCGCGAAGCGCCACCTCACATTATTTGGGCTTTATGTCCTAACAAGAATGGCGACAGCTATATACCAAAGCACAAAATGGCTACGCATTTTGTGCTTTCGAAACCCTTACAGGGTTTGGTTTTTAATTCACAGAATTGTTGCCACACTTTTGTGAATTGGTATTATAAAATTAATTGGGGTAAATCCAGACAAAGAAACTTTCTTAATTAGATCACTAACTACAGCCCATTGAGGTTTTGAGTAGTCCAGAAATATTTTTAAAGCTTTGCCTTGCACTTTAAAAAATATCTCTGGGTTTTAAGTAAGCGCAAAGCACTTTAAACTAGTGAGTATTTGTTAATTTGAGAAAATAATTGATCTCAGGAAAATTCTATTGTCCACATACATCGAATAGCGTTCTGCACTCTGCTTACATCAGCAACATTAATTCATGATCTACCCACCTTCGCTTGAACTAACAGTCAATATCCTCTTAGTAGACGATGTTCCAGACAATTTGCAACTACTTAGTGATTTATTGCTAACCCTTGGTTATAGCGTCTGTAGTGCAACTAGCGGACGGATGGCTCTTAAAACAGCGAAGGTAAAACGTCCAGATCTGATCCTTTTGGATATCAAAATGCCAGAGATGGATGGATATCAAGTCTGTCAAGCATTCAAAGATGATGAAGATCTCCGTGATATCCCAGTCATTTTTATTAGCGCTTTTGATGATGTTTTTGACAAAGTAAAAGCTTTTTGGTCTGGAGGCGTTGATTATATCTGCAAGCCATTTCAAAGCGAGGAAGTATTAGTCCGTCTCGAAAACCAATTGACAATTCAGCGCCAGAAACGGATGCTTCAAGACGAAATTGCTAGACACAAAGAAACTGAAGAAATGCTGTATCAATCGAGAGCTTTAGTAACTAGTGTCTTAAATAGTGTGTCCGATGGTATTGCTGCGATGCAAGCTGTTCGTGATCCAATTACAGGTAATATTATCGATTTTCGTTGCTTAGTATTGAATCCGATGATATCGAGGATGTTCGATCGCGGTCGCGAAGATTTAATCGGTAAATTAGTGCTAAGGCGATTTCTAGAAAAATTTAATCGCCAACTATTTGAGCGCTTAGTTAATGTGGTAGAAACTGGGGTTCCTCTGGATGAAGAAATATACTATTCTGCTGAACCTGTTGGTTGGTATCAAGTAATTGTGGTCAAGTTAGGTGATGGTTTTACAGTCACGATTAGAGATATTACTTCTAAAAAGCAGCCCGAATAAAAAAGGTAAGTTCAATTTTCCGCCATTTGCGGCGTGCTTCGCACGCCGCAAATGGTGAAAAATGGTAAGAATCGCTTAGCGATTCTTACCATTTTTCACTTTAGTCGAGCTGACGTTTTTTGAGAATTAAAGAGCGGCGCGTTGCGCCGCTCTTTAATTTGGGGTTTGTAAAAGCGATCGCATTTGTTTGGCGATGAGATTCGGCTGTTCTGCTTTCATTAAGGCGCGGACTACAGCAACCCTTTTTGCTCCCGCAGCGATCGCTGCTTCTAAATTGTGTTCATCCAGCCCACCGATCGCAAACCAAGGGATATTGATATTTTGAGCAGCATAGTTGACATATTCATGGCCAGAGGCTGCCTTATTTGGTTTTGTGGGCGTGGCATGAACTGGCCCCACACCAACATAATCCACCTGATTATTTAGGGCAATTGCTAATTCTTGGGGATTGGTGGTTGACTGCCCAATGATGTACTGAGAGGCATCGCCGCCGTTAGCATTCAGAATTTGACGCACTGCAGAAACTGGCAAATCAGTTTGCCCCACATGGATACCATCGGCTCCCACAGCGATCGCCATATCAACGCGATCATTAACCAAAAACAAAGCATCATATTTATGACAAACTTCGCAAAGCTGCTGCGCGATCGCATAGCGAGTGCTATCTTCTCCATCTTTTTGTCGATACTGCACGATTTGTACGCCACCTTGGAGAGCCGCCTCCACAACGGCAACAATATTTTCCACAGGCATCGTTACTAGATATAAGCTTGCAGCTTGTAATTTGCGACGACGAACTTCTCCAATATTGGTAACTTCGTAGGTCAGTAATTGACTCTCAAGGATATAGATCTGATAACGCATTTGTTTCATTGCTTCCCCCATAGTGGGATCAACGACTTTGCTATATTCTTCTAAAACCCTAAGCGCTTCTTGTAATCGTCCCATATTCGCTCTGAGAACAGCTTGGACATCCGCTCGCACAGACTCATTGGCATGGCTCAATCCCGTCGCGGGATCATCGGGAGTATTTCGGGCGTGACGAAATTCCTCTTTGTGCCATTGAGCGAGTTCTTGGCGCATATGTTTGCAGCGATCGCACAAATCCACATCTTCTAAGCCAAAGCGACACCATTCTTCAATGGTGCGTAGGGCTTCACGGGCGCGATCGAGGTTGGCATCGAGGATGCGATAAATGATTTGTTGGGACATATAAGCAAAGGGTGATACACAAAAGTAGAGGCAAGTCATGAATTGCCTCTACTTTTGCATTTGGTTAAAATTCAAAGTCAAAGGCAGGTTCGGCGCGTAACTTGCCTAAGCCTAATTCTTTATCATCGATGATCTTGATTTCGTAGTAGCCCAAAATATGATGTGGTGCAGGATTACCGCGAGAAGCTCCAGTGATTCCCATCGCGATGATTACACAGACATTGCCTTTAGTAGTTTTGGCACGTTGTTTCCAACGTTTGTGATGTTCTCCATTAAGGGTTTGTTTGTCAAACTCGCCAAATAGATGGAGGTCATCATTACCCATCACCATTAAGCCAAGCTGACAAGCATTACCGAAGATGTCCTCAGCAGGATTAAAACACAAAGACTGAATACCATCAAACTCATTGATTTCTTCAATCAATTCCAAAGCTTTAGGACGCGAAGTTTGAATCATTAACCCAGGTAAGCCATCACCTTTACGGGCTGGGGCGATCGCAGTAACAGCATCAGACAACTGTTGATGAATTGACGCATTACGTAAAAAATCTACCTGTTCCCAAGGGATGGTCATCATATGGATCAGGGCATTTTCTGGCCAGAGATCCTCATTGATTAAGGGCGCATCGTCATCATCGTCATCTTCATCAACTAATTGGTGTAACTCATTAGCGAGATCGGGCATAGTCTTAACAACAACCTTGATTGCTTCTTCAACATCACTATCAAGACTCGGTGCATAAATCGTATAAGTACCTGAGAGACTACCAAAATTAGCATTTAAGCGCTTATGGTACTGTTCCCAAAATTTATTTAAAGCCTCAAGGGCAACGGTCAAAGCGATCGCCTCTTCATCATAAAGATAGGGTCTACCACCTTCTAGGGGGTGCAAAGCCCCATAGATCGGCTTTATCGGTGTTGCTGCCTGTACAGGTCTGATTTTGCCGCGAAATGGAAAAGGAGGCAAATCATCTTCCATTTCTAGCTCAGGGGTTTCAAAGAGATTAAATAAACAGTCTTGATGTAAAAAAGTCTCTTCGATTTCATCTTCGGAACTACCTGATACAATCCGATGTCGAAATTTGACTAGTGACTCTTCGGAACGGTAAAAAATTACACCCTGCTCTAAACCCATTTTGCCCATAACGATCGCATAAAGGGTGTCAAGATCCCATTGATCGAGCTTGATCGAAATTACTTGATGATCCCACAGGGTATTCCAAGGAGCATTTCGCCATAAACGCTCAGATTGCTTGTGCATGGCTGCGGCAAACTTTTCTGGCACAACAGGTGGATTTGCAGTAAAGCTTTCCAAAATATGCGAGAAAATTTCGTCAATTAAGGGTAAGCGCTCGACATATTCAACCGATATACCCAAGTCCTGTAGCACTCCACGCAAATAAAACTGGAGTTCGCGATCGCATACCAAGATTTTTTGGGGCAGGGATGGTTGAGCAGGACTCTGAGGATGTTCTATTGCTTGTAATAAAGCGCGAACAAAAGCTTCTTGCCCCACAGCCGAATCAACTACGTCCATAGAACGTACCATTCCCATTGAGCCATCTACCCACAAAATGCAATGGGGCTTCGACTCTTCATCTTGGGCGTGAAGGGGGATAATGTTGGAAGAGTCTTGTGGTTGACGGATCTTGGCTGGTAAGGCGCGGCGATCACCTTCCCAAACCGCAGATGACTGTTTGAGTTTTTTGAGGCGGCGAAGAGTAGAGCGGTTTAGCGTGGTCATCGAAAATATTCTCTAGATTTGCCACTCTTGCAGAAATTAGTAAGAGTGCATTGATTGATTTAACTACGATATGGTGAGAAATTGCTAGATTTGATCAGAAATTGTAGCAATCATCCCAATTCACAAAAGTGTTGCCACACTTCTGTGAATTGGTATAACTAAGCATAATTAATTACAAAGCAAAACCCGTAAAGTTGCACCCCTGCGGGGTGCAACTTTACGGGTTTTGGTAATTTATTTTGCACAGGTACACCTATAGAGGGACAGCTATTCTCATTATGAAACCGATTTTGGTGTTTCCAGCGCCGAAGGCGCTGGAAACACCAAAATCGGTTTTTTGAAAGCCCGCCAACGGCGGGCTTTCAAAAAACC
>Ga0172367_10006008_pt1 | contig 14483 bp, 22 predicted proteins | sample Lak10m_FD_114542 | JGI IMG/M metagenome (GOLD analysis project Ga0172367, IMG submission 114542) | Freshwater microbial communities from Kabuno Bay, South-Kivu, Congo - kab_022012_10m | ecosystem: Environmental > Aquatic > Freshwater > Lake | place: Democratic Republic of the Congo: South-Kivu... | reverse complement strand
TTATCAAAGGACATCAAAGATTTACCAAATAAATGTATCGTTACCGCTAGTAAACAATTATTGGAAAATGATAAGAACGAAGATGTATTAATCTTTATTCAGAACCAAGACTGGGATTTTATTATTATTGATGAATCACATAATGGTGTAGAAACCGAAAAAGGACAAAAGTTTCTTAATAAATTTAAACAAACCCGTAAAATATTTATCTCAGGTACTCCACAGAAACAAACGGGTAAGTTACAGTTCAATGATGAAAATACGTTTATTTACGATGAAGTATCTCAGAAAGAAGATAAAAAGAATGGTGTTTGGAGTGATGCTATTATTTTAAAAACTCAACTCATTAAACTTTCAGAGGTTAGTATCGGTGACTACAAAAAATGTGTAAGTGATGAAACAGGATATTTTACATTTACAAAGTTTTTTTCGAATAACAAGAATGGTTTAATTTATCACCAATCTGTTCTGAAATTTTTTAAGGATTTTTTTGGTTATACTAACAAATTCGATGATACATATAATTTTTTTGGTAAACACAATCACGTTGTTATCATGATGCCTTCAAATGTGGACAGTACGAAAATGGTTAAACAACTTTTGGATGCTTCAGAATTAAATGAGGATTATGTTATTGTTGCGGCAACAGGTAAAACCTTTAATAGAAGTCAATTGGATAAGGCTCTTTTGAGTGGTAAAAAAACTATTACTCTTCTTTCGGACATGTTGATTGAAGGTGAAACTGTACCTGAATGGGATTGTGCAATCAATATGTCGGACGGGACATCGATGTTTAAATATCTACAATTTGCTTTCAGACCAACTAATCCCGATAGTAATAATCCAAATAAAAGGGCTTATTTCTATGACATGAATCCTCAGCGTCATTTTTTAATTCAGAATGAAAGAATGAAAATGAATGGATTAAAAGGTGAAGAAAAAGACAATATTCTCCGTCAATGGTATAAGAACTTTAACATCATGATTGGAGGTACCGTAAATGAAATGGTTGATGTTAATTTTGATACTCTTAAAACTGAATCTTACAACTTTGGTAATATGATGAGATCAATTGGGTATTTGATGTCTTGGGACGGTATTGATTTGGAGAATATGACTTCGGATTTAAGTAATGTTGTAAAAAAGAACTCTACAAAAGAATCTCTAGTACTAAATAATAATGGGATTGATGGTGGTAAAAACAATAAGAATATTAATACTAATACCGAAGTTAAAAATATTACTAAACAGGAATTTGAGGACATTAAAGAAAAATGGGCTACGATTATGTCGCGTGTCCCCTATGTTTTAAAATCTGAAGGGTGTGAAACTTTAAATGGTTTATTAGATACTTATCGAGATTTGGAAGGAATGTTTCAAGGGGCTTTTGGTATTTCTCAATCGACATTTGAAAAGTATTGGAATAATGTTGGTTTTATTGACCAATATGAAATGGACTTCTATTTCAAAAATTATGCTGAGAAATTTTAATTTTATATATTTGTAGTATGATTACAATTGATAAACTAAAATCCGATCGTAATTCTGAATATTTCAGAGGATTTGAAGGTATTGATGGACCCACACCTATTTGGTTATGTGAGAATCAAATAGATAAGATACCGTGTGATTATACCATCCCAAATACAAAATGGTTAATATCCGCTGCGGGTCACGGAACACATGCCATCATTCTTTATTGGAGATACATGGAAGGACTTTCAACGATATTTATAAATAATGAGGAAAGAAGTAGACATATCTTAGAAAATATGTTATACTTAAATGAAATAAACCCGTGGCTCTGTCGACAATTACGTAGACAGGGATTTATAAATGTAATCGAAGGGGATTACTTATTGTATAAGACTAAAATGAAATTTGATGTAGTATTAGGAAATCCGCCCTATCAAATCCAAGTTGGGCCTAAAAAAACTGAGGCGATATGGAATAAATTTTTCCACAAATCACTAACAATATTAAATGAAGGTGGGTACCTAAGTCTCATTCACCCGTCAGGGTGGAGAAATATTACCGGTAATTTTAAAGACGTTCAGGAAGTTATACGGTCAAAAAAAGTTCCGTTTCTGTCCATTCACAATGAAAAAGATGGTATGGAGACATTTGGTGCGGAAACCCGGTACGATTATTATACCCTCCAAAACATACCAAACGATGGTTCAGAAACTACGGTTAGATTCCAAGACGGACAAGTTAAAAAATTACATTTAAATGAAATGGAGTTTATCCCAAATGGTGGGATTGATTTACTAAATAGTTTATTGGCAAAAGAAGATGAAGAGACTGTCGAAATGATTCATAGTTATTCTGACTATGAAACTCGTAAATCTTGGATGTCTAAAACACAAACAAACGAGTTTACTCACCCTGTTGTTTATACTGTTGATTATTTGAGTCAACCAACTTTTTACTACTCTTCTACAAATCAAAAAGGTCATTTTGGAAAACCAAAAGTTATTTGGAGTAATGGTCGTATCTCATCAATAGGTAACTACATTGATGAAACCGGTGAGTTTGGTTTAACACAATTTGCATATGCAATTGTTGATGAAGTTGAAAATTTATCCAATATTAAAAGAGCTCTTGATAGTAAAAAATTTAAAAATCTAATGGAGTTATGTGCAGTTGGTCAGTTAACAGTCAATCATAAAGTAGTTGCCAAGTTTAGAAAGGACTTTTGGGTGGAATTCTTAGATGAAAATAACAATGTAATTGAACCTAATTATAATGTTGAGTTACTATAAAAATCACATAAGAAATAGGGTTTATATGACAGGAGTCGACAGGGATAAACTCAGGATAAAACAAACTGCGGAAGTTTTTACTCCTCAACGTTTAGTGGTAGAAATGTTAGACAAATTAGAAGAAGAAAATCCTGAATTGTTCACAGACCCAACTAAAACGTTTATAGATAACAGTTGTGGTGATGGTGAATTTTTAGGTGAAATTGTAATTAGAAAAATGGAAAGAAGCGGGTGTAGTTTAGAACAAGCCCTTAGAACCACATATGGTGTTGAATTGATGGAGGACAATGTTGAAGAATGTAAAAAAAGACTTGCAGGGCCCAACCCAACACCAGAAATATTAAATATCTTAAATAGGAATATAGTTTGTGCTGATGGTTTAACATATGATTATTCATTCAGTTAATTTTAATAATTAAAAAAATATGCGTAAGTTTGTAAAATGGATCAAGGATCTATTTATTAAAAAGAAACCAGTTGTTATGAAAGGTATCGAACAAAAAACCTATATGCTATTCATATATGGTGATTTTACAGAAAAAGAGGTTGGTTTAGAAGAGTTGGCACTACAATTGGTTCCTGTGGTAAGTTCAGATTTTGTAAAATACAATTATGGTGAACACGGTGCTGTTTTTCATTTCTCATCGTTAGAAGATTTTGTAAATTTGAATGAGTATATTGATATGATTTTAAATGATATTATTGAACAATATTTTCTATTAGAAAAAACGGACAATTTTTTTATCAAAATGCCAAAAAATTTAAAAGAAGATTTATTAAAAATAAATAACATTGAAAATAATGAAGAAACAAAGAATGGTAGTGTTGAAATAAATACTAACTTTAAAACATTCGAAATAAAAGATCCTAATTTTTTTAAGGATCCTGACAAAATAATGAATATATTTATGCCAATATTCGACCCGGAAGATGTTATATATACTCCCTACGAATATTACGAACCAACAGTAGATGAAATTTTAGATAAGATAACAGAGCAAGGAATAGAATCAATAACTAAACAAGAGAGACAAATACTAGAGAATTATGGGAAAAGAGAAGACAGAAGATCAGAAAACAACTAATCCGATCAATCAAGACGAAATTCAACTATATCTTAAAGATATAAGAAAGTTTAAAGTAATGACACCTGAAAGAGAAAAAGAACTTTCAGAGATTATGTGTTCAGAAAACTGTTCTGACAGACAAAAAGAGCAGATTTATAAAGAACTACTTGAAGGTAATTTACGGTTTGTAATCACAGTTGCAAAACAGTACCAAAACCAAGGAGTTGATCTATCAGATTTAATTGCTGAAGGAAATCACGGACTTATGAAAGCAATCAAAAACTTTGATTGGACCAAAAAATTAAGATTTATTTCATATGCTGTTTGGTGGATCAAACAGTCAATTCTTCAATCCTTGAATGAAAATTCAAGAACCATTAGACTCCCAGTCAATGTTGTTCAGGATATGCAAAAAGAAAAAAAGGAAATTGAAAAATCAAATAAGGAGTTATCTGAAAAATATGCAACACTTCCAAAAATAATTGATTTGGATATGTATATCAACGAAGATGGAGACACATTAATTGATGTTATCAAAAATGAAAACGCAGATTCACCCGATGATATGTTTTCGACAAAAGATCTGTTAAAAGAAAAGATGTTGAATATATTGAATGTCTTGGATGAAAGAGAAAGAATTATTGTTGAAGATTATTATGGTATTTCAGGAACACCAAGAACATTAGAGGATATTGGATCAGATTTTAATCTAACAAAGGAGCGTGTAAGACAGATCAAAGAAAAAGCACTTCGTAAATTAAGAAACGAAAGTTCAGAATTATTTGATTATTTATAAATAATGTTTGGCAGATTAAAAAATTTTTGTATCTTTGTATTGTTAAGGTAATTAACAATTGAGTTTTTACAGAAATGTAAAAAACACGGTGGTATCGACGGTTTTGATACCTGGCAAAACAGCCACCCCCAAGTGAGAGGGTTCAAAATGTTTAAAAGGTAGGTTAAGTAGAAGTGATCTGGGGCTGAAGAATCCCAGGTCGGTAGAAAGATGGAACACGATTAAGATACAAATGTTTTACCCTACTTAATCAACCCAAATAGTATTTTGAGGTCTTCCTGAGCCTTCCTTTCTTATCACAGTTTTAATAATTAAACTAAATGAGTAAGGTGTTTCTTGTGATAAAATTAAAGGAATAAATAAGTTTGTAGTCCTATCTCTCACAACTATCTCATCACCATTTGAAAAGTTTCCGGTTACAATATTTAAAGTTATTTCATCGATTGCTTTACCTAAAGTCAAAGATATATCACCTCTTGAAACATTTCGTAATTCTTGTCTTTTATCTGCATGGCTACCGGTTTTTACATCAAAAACAATTGAAATATTTGATCTTAATGACGCTATTTTTTTTTCTAATAATAAGTGTTCTTTAATAAGTGACCTCAAATTCATAATATATAAATATTTATTAAATGAATATTAAAACTTATCATTAAAAAAAATTGATTTATGAAAAAAGTTATTGAATTTGCAAAAAAGTATAAATTACACATATTATCTACACTTTTATTTATCTTTTTTATGAGATCTTGTATGAAATCAGGAGAAGTAAGAAAATTAGAAAAAACTAAAACGTCTAATGAAAAAGTTATTGATAGTTTAACAACAATAGTCAATGGACAAAAAGACACAATTAATAACATTTCAGAAGTTATACGACAAGAAAAGTTAAAAGTTCATAGAGAATATGATAACTATATATCTTCTAAAAACAGAGGTGAGCAACTTATGGAATTACATAGGATTGTTAAAAACAATATTAAAAATTTAGAAAAATGAGAAAAATATTTCAGTGGGTTAAAGATAACCCTAATAGAACAATGTTTTTGGTCCCTATACTTTTAGTTGCAGGAATATCAATTTCACACGTTGTCGCTTGGTATAATATCGCAAACCCAATGAGTTGGGCGATATATCTTTCAATCGCAATTGAGGTTGGTGCAATGACAGCACTTGTTGCAGCAACAAATAAAATTAAAGGAGGTGTGTTTTTTATGTTTGGACTCGTTACTTTAATTCAAATAATTGGTAACATCTTTTATTCATATAAAGAAATTGATCAAAATGGTGATTTATTTAAATCTTGGGTTGAATTAACAGGACCAGTATGGGAGATGATCGGATCCGACACCACAGATATCCCATCAATGAAAAGATGGTTAGCATTTTTAGAAGGAGGACTTTTACCGATCATTTCATTAACATCATTACACTTTTTTGTTAAATACGACGGTAAAAAAGAAGAAGATACCCCCCAACTACCCCCCAACTACCCCACAACTACCCCACAAGTTGAAAAAGAAACTGACCAAGTAATTAATGAAGAAAACGTAGAAAAACTAACAAATCTTCAGAATGAAGCGGATAAAGTTTGGGATAAAGTAAAAGAATTAAGAGAAGAAGGTAAATTACCTCCACCACCAACAGAGGAAGAATTATTAGATGAACCAACGGCGTTAGCGTTTACCCCATATGAAATCGATGAAGATTTAAATGATGAAGAAAAAGATGTTGATGAACCTAAAAAAGGAGTTTCAACGGTAGTTGAAGATTATTATGGAATACAACCTAAAACAATAATCTACAAGGGTAGAGATAGAAATAATGGATTTACAAGAATCGATAGAATTTAGTTTTGAGGGTGTAAATAAAAACAAAAAACAAATAATAATTTGTGACACCAAAAGAAATTATAGGGATTATATTAATTCTTTAAGATATAGGTACAACAAAAAAAACCCTTATATACCAAATTATTTAATAAAAAAAGATGGGGCAGTAATAAAATTACTTGATCCCATTTTTTATTCAAAATTCTTAGATGATAAAAATATTGATAAGAATGCAATCACAATATGTTTGGAAAATTTGGGGTGTTTGAAAAAAAATCCTATAAGTAATGATTACAGTAATTGGATTGGTGATATTTATAAGGAAACTGTCTATCAGAAAAAATGGAGAGATTGTTTTTTTTGGGAACCATATGATGTTGTGCAAATAAAAAGTCTATCAAACTTGATACTTGAACTTTGTGATCAATATGGTATTGATAACAAATGTATTGGAACAAACGTTAAAATTGACGGAATTCAATATTATAATGGGGTTGTTACCAGAAGTAATTTTGATTCCGATAAAAAAGATGTGAGCCCCGCATTTGATTTTAAACTTTTAAAAAAACTAATAGGAGATGAATGAATATGATGAAATAAAAAATTTGTTGAGAAGATCAAGAATGCTTCAAGAGCAAGTTAATATGGCAAAAGCAATTGAAGATAAAATTGATCAAGATGTTGAAACAGATGAAGAAGATATTGATGTTGAAAAAGTAAAAAAAGATAAAAGTAAAACTTATCGTATTTCTGGAGGACTTTTAACATTACACGGTAAAGACAAAAAAGAAATTGAATTAACAACTGAAGAAAAAACCGCATTTCAAGAAACAATGGATGATTTTGTTGGTGAAGTGTCAGATCTTTCTGATTTTGGTGTTTTGAACCTTTATGAAAATTCTGTAGAATGGAGTGGGAAAGTGATTGATTTTGATCTTGAGTTCTTTTATACCATCGGAGAAAATAATGGGGTTTATATCAACGGAGATATGATCAAACTTGATGAAAAATTGCTTGAACTTATAAATAAACTTACATCATATTATGAGCAGTTTAAAACAAAATGGGCTAAAATTGTATCATCAAGAAAGAAAACAAAAATGAAAGAAGAATGAATGCGTTTTTTTTAAAATACTTTAGAGAAATATTGTTAGTGGTTTTTGCAATCATTATTACATTTTTTATTTTAAAAATATATGGAAAATCTAATGATAACGGAGAGCTTATAAAATATAAATTGGAAGTATTGGATAAACAAATAAGTGATTTGTACAATCAAAGAAAAAGTTTGGACTCATCAATTAACGTCCATAATGAAAATATTAAAAAAATAGACCAAGCAATTAATAATTTAAAGATAGAAAAAACAACTATAAACAGGTTTTATGAAGTTAAAGAAAACGAAATAAAAAATGCGGACGCTAAAAAAGTTGATAGTTTATTAAGATTAAGATATAGATATTAAATTATGAAAAAGATTTTAACAATATTATTTTTATTAACCACATTTGTTTCCTATACACAAAATCAGGATAGTACCATCATTTGTATGCCATATGAGGTGGGAAGACAAATCTTAATTGATTTGAATGAAGGAGATAAAAATAAAGAGCTTTTAGAAGTATCTCAAAAAGAAATAAAACTTTTAAATAATAAAATTGTTGAAAAAGATTCTATAATTAGAGACCTTAAAACAGACGTTAAATTATGTGATAGCATCACTGAAAAAACTAAAGAAAAGTTTGAAATAGTTAATGAAGAAAATAAAATTCTAAGAGAGGACATCACAAAACTTAAAGTTAAAAATACAATATTCAACATTGTCGGAGGGGCAATTATTGGCGGATTAACTTATATTATACTTGTAAAATAATGGCACTAACACAGGGTGATAAAACTGAAATTGAAAAAATGATCCGTAAAGAAATTAAAGACTTTATGGGATCCTCTACTATTAAAAAATTTGAAGATACTTTAATTGATAGAATTAGAAAAGAAATTAAAAGTGGTAATATGAGAGGTGACATTAATGAACTAATAGTAAAAATCTTTACGGAGTTTTATTATTTAATGTGGCAAAAAAGAACACAGTGGGTATCAAATTTAAAAAATGTTAAATAATGATAGATAAGTATTTAGACGATTTAATATCGGAAGCGTTAAAAAAGTTAAAAGAACCAAAAGAAGCTACAGGTACTGGAGGTGCGAGTGGGGCAGTTGAACCGGCACTTAGTTTTGAACCAAAAAAGAATTCTATGTTTTCAGATGATGAAACTGCAAGATCTGAATATGTTAAAGGTGGTACAGTAAAACCAAAAAAAGTTGAAGCAACTGAAGCCACAGGATCAGCATCTTCAGGTTCATATGTAACACCTTTCTTTTTGGCAAAAGACGCTAAAAATTGGGGACCTTCAAAAAAGACACAAATACCTGGAGGATCCTTTGTTGAAGTTAAAAAGAAATGTAAAACATTTCCTTATTGTAATCAGGGAAATACCGGAGCGGTGTCATATACCAAAACGGCACCAAAACCAAAACTTACAAAAAGAAGTAAATTATCAGAAGCTATATATAATGTGTCACAAAAGACGGGATTAAGTGAAGAAGAAATTAAAAATATAATAATCAAGAATATTGATGACAATTTGAATTAAATAAAGTATTTATATAAAAAAACAGATATGAAAAATAATAATGTTAAAAAATTGGTTAATAAAGTTGTTAATGAAGAATTCGTTAACAAAATTAAAGAAATCAAAAATAGAATATTTGAAAATAAAGAAGAAGATGAAGATTTTGGAACTATGAGAGGCCGATTTTTTGATGATGAAGATGAAGGTGATGATGAATGGACTGAAGTTGATGTAGATTCTGATACAGAACTTGATGAAGGGTTCGACGATCCTTATGTGAAAAGAGCAAGAGGTGGTAAAGATTTTTCTAGAAAAGAATTTAGACCTATTCCTAAAGATGCGAAACTTGATATGAGAAATTTAAGAGATGATTCAGTTACACCAATTAAGTATATGAAAAATCAATTTGATGATATTTCAGATATACTTAAAGGGCGTTTTGACGATGAAAACGAGGACTTTAGTGATTTTGATGGTGAATTTTCAGAAGGTGATGGAGAAACTTGTGAGTGTGGCGGAATGATGTATGAAGGTGAGTGTGAAAAATGTGGTAAGACAACATTAGATGAGATGGAACTTGATGAATTAGGAGGAATGGATGACGGACACCCAAGATTTGGAAAAAAGAAGTTCCCTAAAAAAATGACTGACGATGAAATTGAAAGAATTTTAAAAGGTGATGAAGATGATGATTCAGACATTGAATTAGATAAGCCAAAAAATATAAGAAGACGTAGAGAAGAAATGGGAGAAGGTAAAAAACTATCTAAAGGACAACAGTTTATTGCAAAACAAGCAGAACCTAAAGATAAAATTGACGCTAAAGATTTTGCAAAATTAAGAGCAAAGAAAACTGAAACTAAAGAAGGTAAAAAATTTCCTGATTTAAGTGGTGACGGAAAAGTGACACGTAAAGATGTACTTTTAGGTCGTGGCGTTAAGTTGGATGGAAAAAAGAAAACTAATGAGTCTGAAATTTATCAACTAACAATAGACAACAAAAAACATTACTTTACTGAATCTGAAATGGTTGATGTAATTGAAAAAATAGTTAACGAAGAAAAGAAAAAAGGTTCTAACCCAACCAATGTATTGAAATCTGCACAAGGTAGATCTAAAGACGAAAATGAAAAAAATATAGCAGCAGTTACTAAAAAAATGAAAGAGTATTTAGAAAATGCGTCTAAAGGGGATTTTGAAATGAACCCTAAACATTTTCCAAAAGGAAACGGTGAATTAGGAGAAATGAGTAAAAAGGCATACAAAGCATCAACTGCGGTTGAAGAATATGTTGAGAACTTTACTGCTGCTGCGTTAGAAAACATTGATTACGATGATATTAAACCAAATGAAAAATGGGTTGAGGATAATATCGTAGGATCTTCAAAAACTGGAAACAATCCTGAATGGGCAAATGCGGTTGAAACTGAAGTTAATGAAAAACGAAACAAAATTAGAAAAGACAACTTATTAGCCAAAATGAAGAAAAAGGCTTACAATAAAGCACCTCAACCAGTAAATGATGAGGCTGGTGAAAATACTGATAAAGCATCAAAAATAATGATGAAATTAGAGTCAGTTGAGGAGAAAAAAGTGATCAATGAAATTGAAAAAATGAAAAATTTAATTGGTTACAACCAAAAAACACAATAATTTAATATTTCATTTTATTAAGACCCATATTATTATTAACTTATGACACAAGAAAATAATAATATGGGTCGCTTTTTTGATTGGTTATCCAAACCATTGAGTGATGACGACATATACGCTTGGTTTATGGCAAATAATATCAATTCAGACCTTACAGAACTCTTTAGAGATTTTTGCTTTTCACTTCTTACATTAATGAAAGAAACTTACTTAGGTGATGAATATGATACGAGTAATGAAACCAAAATAGGTATGACAAGCCAACAGAAAAAAGATCATTTCAGATGGTGTTGGGATACAACCATCAAAAACTTCCAAAAAGAAAATATAAATTTTGAATTTGATAACACGGATTATGAATATTTTGAATCGTTTGTATTTGAAGTATTTTATGAACCATACGATCTTTCGTTAAAAGATTCTTTAGAATTATTTTTTTCGGAACTTTTTGATAAGAAAAAACCAAAAAGTAAATCAGACATAGAAATGTTTACTGACATCTATAAATTATTAGAAAGATCATTAAAAGTGTAATATTCTATTTACAACCACATCGGCAATACTATTTTTGAATAAAATAAACATAAAAAAATAAAAAAATGGATACTTTAGAAAACATTAAAAATCTTGTAGAGACGCTTTCTGTTGATACTACTAAATTTTACGGAGGAAATAAATCTGCAGGAACAAGAGCTAGAAAATCAGCACAAGAATTAAAAGATGCTCTTCAGACATTAAGAAAGGAAATTTTAGAACATTCTAAAACAAAAACTAATGATTAATATTATAGACTTTTTTTCGGATTTAGTTTTTGTTTTTTGTTTATTAGGTGTAGTTAGATTAACATTTAATTTTGTACAAGCAGTTTTATCTAATCCTCCAAAACAATTTACTTTAACTAATTTTGAAACAATAACACATGGAGTAATTCTTAGTTACATAATCACGTATTTAATACATTCAATATGATATATAGCCAATTCATCGGAAAAGTCACAAAATACCTTAAATCTGTCAGAATTTTAAAAAACTATGTTAGTTTTGACATGATGTTACCTGAATCATGGTCAATAATAAAATCACCACAAGAAGTCGAGGTTATCAAAACCGAAGAAAACAAAATCATATCTTTTGTTTGTGAGAACAAAACTGAGTTGATCAACATTTTAGAAAAATATTTAGATGATGTCATCAAGATTAATGTGGAAAAAGAACAAAAAGAAAGATTATTCAAGGAAAAGGTCATGGAGTTAAAAAACATATTTGAAAATGAAAAATTAGAAAATCTGAAAGGTCTCAAATTTGATGTAGAAGAACTTTCATCGTTGATAGATATAAAAACAGAAGATGTTACAGAAACCCCAAAAGAATCAGACAAACCAAACACCGGCAATAAAAAAAGAGTTGAACCTGCTTAAAGAGGATATAGTTAAGAACCAAAAATATTTGGATAGTCTTAAAGAAAGGTTAGCAAATGATATAAAAAACGCCGACATTAAACAAATAAAAAATACAGTAATTGTTGAAAATAAACTCAATATATGGCAACGGCTCAAGAAAGTTTTAGGGATGAATTGACAAATTTAGCAAAGGCGGTTGAAATTATTGAAAACTCAAAATTAATTAAAGAAAACGTTGAAATAATAAGTGAACTAAATGAAAGAGATTTCGGAGCACTTATGGGATTACTAAATAACAGATCCAACGATAACAAATGTGTTATATCGATTGGATCTGTTAATTTTACCTTTTTGAAAAAGTAGTCTTACGTCTGTATAATCTATTAATATCATAACCCTTCTCAACAAGAACCTCATAGATCCACTTTCTTTGTGTTGTAGAAGTATCTCTTACAAAAATACCATCCATTCTACCTGAGTTAATAAAATCTTCTTGTAGGGTATCTAAAAGACGAACAGAATCTGAATGATTCTTTAATGAAAATACATTAAACTCTTCGTCAATTTGTATTACTATTTTATTATGTACTGTAAATATACTTTTTAATTCTTTTGGTGAAAGGTACTTTTTAAAAAATTGATCATACGTTATTTTTTTTTCTGTCTGCCAATCATAAATTTTTTCTTCTAAATCATATTTTTTAATATCTAAAAATATAAAATCAGGGTTTTCAATATTCACAATTTGATTTCTACCTAGTTCATCAACAGTATATAAAGTTTTTTGTATCTTATTTTGATTTGTCAAAAGACCTAATTCATAATTAACCTTTTCTGCATTTTCATAAATCATGGGGAATTTAATAGAGTTAGATTTAATTTTTTCGTTAAAAAACTTCTGAGCTCTTTTTTCGGTATTATAACCTTTGATTATTTTCCTTTTTTTCTTATTTTTGAACAGAACTATAATATATTTTTTATCCATATGAAAAATTACTATGACATATTAGGTGTTGAAGAAACCGCAACACAAGACGATATCAAAAAAGCATATAGAAAATTAAGTAAGCAATATCATCCAGATGTAAACCCCGAAGGTGAGGAAATGTTTAAAGATATTTCTGAAGCATACGAAAATATTGGAGATTCACAAAAAAGATCACAATATGACAATATGAAAAATAATCCATTTGCTGGTATGGGAGGTAATGGAGGTTTTGATTTTCATAATATGTTTGAGCAAATGATGGGTAATAGAAGACCCCAACCAAAAGCTCCCGATAAAATATTCAATTTAAGGTTAACTCCTGTTGAATCATATTTTGGTGCAAAAAAAGAATTATCTTTTGATGTTGCAGAAAAATGTAACCCTTGTAATGGGACTGGAGGTGACAGGAAGGTTTGTAATGGATGTAACGGACAAGGTTTTATTATACAAGTGTTTGGAACAGGAATGTTTAAACAAAGAATGCAATCTCCTTGTAATATCTGTAATGGGTCAGGTACTGTTATTATGAAAGCCTGTAATAGTTGCGGTGGCAGAGGTCTTACAGTTAAAAAAGAAAATATATCGGTATCAATTCCTGCAAACGTAGATAACGGAGATTTCATGAGAGTACAAGGTAAGGGAGATTTCAACAATCAAGTTAACATGAGAGGGGATCTTATATTAAAAATTGAACTAGTAAATGATGGTGGTTTTGAAAAAATAGGGTTTGATCTGGTGTATAATAAAAAGGCGACACCTCTAGAATTACTATTAAATGACAAGTTAGAAATTTCACACCCCGATGGTGATATTAGAATTAATATGCCAGAAAACGTGGACACTAATGTTCCATTAAGAGTTGGAGGTAAGGGATATAAAACCCCAAACGGAAATGGTGATTTTTATATAAAAATATCTGTTAATAAAAATGGTAGTATTTCTGAAGACCAAAAAGAAAAAATAAAAGAGATATTAAAATAGTTTAACAATTTCTTGAATAATCTTTACGGTACCATAAATAGATGCTCCGAATATGTAGAATGCAACTGCCATCATCCATTTTTGTGAAGTACTTAATCCTTTTTTACAAGTTTGACATCCGGTTACTTGTGTTGCTTCTGTTTTTGTTGTATTTTCTTCCATAATTTGTTTTTTAATAAATAATATAATTATTATCTTTGTGAGTAAATAAAATAACCCCATCGATTTCGATGGGGTTTGTTGATTATTTCACTTATTTAGTTGGGGTGATCAACCCGTGTCAACTCACCTGACACTTGATGGTCAGATTATATAATAGGAGTACTGACATCCTGATATTGATTATATCTTCGGTTTCAATTATA